>OFFT01001764.1_pt1 | contig 12397 bp, 15 predicted proteins | sample 1521581 | NCBI WGS metagenome assembly OFFT01 (sample SAMEA3504084, study PRJEB24116) | mouse gut metagenome | biome: mouse gut; feature: mouse-associated habitat; material: faeces | place: Denmark | collected 2011
AACCTGTCCTCCGGAACCGGCTTGGTGAGGTAGTGCAGCGCGTCCACTTCATAGCCCTCGCTGATGAATTCAAAGTGGGAGGTGATGAAGATAATCTCCGCGCGCTGATTATCTTTCCGTATGCGCCGGGCCAGGCCGATGCCGGATATTTCTTTCATTTCCACATCCAGAAGAAGGATGTCATAGGTTTTCTCCCCGTCATAGGCAAAGAGGAAGGACTCTGCGGAGGGAAAGCATTGTATATCGCAGGGCTGCCCGGCCTGCGCGCTCCATTTGGAGACCTGGGCCCGGAGAGTGCGCAGCTGGGTTTCATCGTCGTCACAGATAGCGATCTGGTATGCCATGGAGTACCGCCTTTCGCCGGGCAGATCTATCCGGAAGCAAGGGATATATGGCCGGCCGATTAGATTTTATCACAGATTGGGGTATGTTGCAATGCGGTTCTCCGGTATCAAAAAAATCTCTCCTACTGATAATACTGGGCCTGCGCCGTCCACAGCTCGTAATATTTTCCGTTTCTCTCCTCCATCACGTTTCAGCGGTGGCAATATCGTTTTTGACCGTTTTATCGGTCGAATGGCCGCAGACCACCAGCACATAGAAACGGTAATCGGGATCCCCGCAAAATTCTGCACTCCTTTCGTTTCCCAGGGCATGAAAAAAGCCACAATCCCGTAAAAAGAATTGCGGCGTTCATTTGCTGGCTGACTTCTGCCTGTACCGGTGAAAAAACGGCGGCATGGGCGGTTTGTCAAACAGGCTCTCTAACTGCGGAAACGTCAGGGTTTGAAAAATCCGGTCAATCTCAATGGTTTCCATGTTTCGCTGGGAGCGGCAGTCCTCCCGGATGGCTTCTCTGATTTCCTTAACGGTACACATATTCATTCCTTCCTCTCAATTTGTCGGGTTTACGGGTGGCGTTTCTTTTTGGGCTTGAAGTCCAGGATATGCCCCTCAATGACGCGGGCATACCGTTTGATTTTGATGTCCCGGCGTTTCTGGCTGGCGAGAACGGCCTGGTAGCCGTCCTCGTCCAGAAACAGGCGCGTTTCATCGCCGGGTGCGCCGTAGGCGGTGCGGGGCCGCAGGACGGAAAACTCCACCATCCAGCGGGTCTTATCCTGAAACCGTTCCACAGCCAGTATGTTGTGGCCCTTTAACTCCCTGGCAACGTGATCTCTCATAGGCGCTCCTTTCAGCGTTCCTGATCTCTCTGACGCTTTTTCTGCCACTGTTCCAGCAGTTTGATGATGGTTTCCTGCATCCGGGCAGGGGTGTAGCTTTTGGGAAAATACTTCCGCAGGGTGTCGGAGGTAAACGTCACCTTGTCCAGATCGCTTTTCTTTTCCTCGCCCATAATCGCCCGCATTACATCTATGGACAGATGCCCCTCCTGACTGAATTTTTTGAGCCGCTGGGCTTGGGAAAGGGAGGGGGTGGCCTGTTCGCTGTCCATCGCGTCCAAAAGCTGTGTCTGTTCTTCTTTTTTGAGAAAGGACAGCTCATAGGCCGGGTTCAGGGCAATTTTCTTTTCGTCCACCATGTTCAGCAGTTCGGGGATTAACTCGGTCAGGCGGATGTAGCGTTGCACCTGCCTTTGACTTTCACCAGCTTGATTTGCGACAAGCTGAATAGAAGTGCTGGACTTCTCGCCAACTTGGCGAGAAGTTAAATCCGACCGTTCTCCTTGATGTTTGATGGCCTCCAATTTCATCTTGTAGGCAAAGGCCCTCTCGCTGGGGAGCAGGCTTTCCCTTTGCAGGTTGCTGTCAACCATGATAATCGTGGCGGCGTCATCGTCCAAATCCCGGACAATGACCGGCATGGTTTCTTTCTCTGCCAGTTCACTGGCCCGATGCCGCCTGTGTCCGGCTACCAGCTCATAGCCGCCGCTGGGGTCAGGACGGGCGATAGCAGGAACAAGAACGCCGTACTGCCGGATGCTGTCCGCTGTTTCCATCATGGCATCATCATCTTTGACCTTGAAGGGGTGTCCCTTGAACGGGTGCAGCTCGCTCAAAGAGATTTCTACCACCTTTTCCCGCCCTGCATCGGCGCGGCTTTCCTCGGTGGAAAACAGATCATCGACCGATGCCAGCTCTACTTTTTTCGCGCTGCTTTTCAAGTTTCAACACCTCCTTGGTCAGATTTGCGTAGCCCTCCGCTACTTTGCCGCCTGGGTCATGGGCGAAAATGCTCCTGCCCTCCGCGCTGGTTTCCTTTGCCCGGACAGAATGGGGAATCTCGGTTCCGAACACCTTGATTTTACTGCCGTAGGTTTCCCGCAGCAGGGCGGCAATCTCTTTGGCAAAGTTGGTGCGGTTGTCCACCATCGTCAGCAGAATACCGTCTATTTGCAGTTTCGGGTTGATCTGCCGCTTGACCTTGTTCACCGTAGAGAGCAGCTGTTCCAGCCCTTTGGCGGGCAGATACTCCGCCTGGACGGGGATTATGATCCGGTTGGCGGCGGCCAGCGCGTTGACGGTGAGCATACCCAGGGAGGGCTGGCAGTCTATGAGGATATGGGAATACTGCCCCTTTACACTGTCCAGATATTGCCGCAGAATCGTTTCCCGGCTCATAGCGTTTACCAGCGACACCTCCATGCCGGACAGCTGAATATCCGCCGGCATCAGGTCCACGCCCTCCGGGTGGCGCAGAATCCCCTCGCCGGGGCGGACCGGCTGATCGGTCAGGATACGGCCCATTGCGTCAGAGAGGGTAAAGGGCAGCTTATCCGGCTGGGGATTGCCCAGGCTGATGGTCAGGCTCCCTTGCGGGTCCCCGTCAATGAGAAGCACTTTCTTTCCGGCCTGCGCCAGTCCTATCCCTAAGTTGGCACAGGTTGTGGTCTTGCCCACACCTCCCTTTTGGTTGGCGATGGCGATGATTTGCGTGTTCAAGATAATCACCTCATTTCTAATTCGTTGTGGTTGCTTCTGGAAATAGAAAAAGCCGCCACTTCATAAATTGAAAAGTGACGGCTTTTTCTGATCCCGGAATACAGTTCCCCGGAAACGCAAAAAGCACCCAGCAAAAAATACTGAGTGCCTGCATTAGAATCATATTCAATTATTCAAATTCGGTCAAACTATGCCAAACTGTTCTCGTATAAATTGAGGGGAGAGAGGGAGTAAAAGTCACCTCTGAAACACCCCAAAAACAGAGCTGTGGTTGTCCTATTTTTTAACCACTAAGCCCGTTTTTTACCCCCATTTTTGCCGGTTGTCCTATATTTAACCACTAAAAATTGGGTGAAAATGGCTCTCGCTGTGTCAAATTAGGTCAAACTATATCAGCTTGTCTGGGTATAAGAAAACCCCGGAAAACCTTGCCTTTATAGTGATAAGGAACTAAATTCACTTATCACTGTTAGCTGACGGTTTCTGGGTGCATACGAAAGCCCGTCTGATTCCTAACATGGATTCAGACGGGCTCTTACTAAACTTATCTTCTAACAAATTATTCCTTTGCAATTTCTCTTTAAAATAATATGGTTTGAAAAAAAATGCTCAATACCATCGGAATGGTCGATAACCAAAATAGTCTTCCCGTTGGTTCGCATTTTGTCCAAGAATAATCCAACAGCTTGTCTCTCCACAATATCCAACCCCCTAAAGGGCTCATCAATACCAATAATATTGGACGAAGAACGTAAATATTTCAACAGTTTAATTCGAATATTCTCTCCACCGGAAAGAGTTCTTGTTGGCTGCCCAAATTTCAGATGATTAAGTTTTACTGCCTTAGCACGGAGTAGGGAATCAAAAGTTTTTTTGTCAACTGTCCGGAAGTAATCGCTTGCTTCATCAATTGTCATTTTCCAGATATCAATTAAAGTTTTACCATCAATAGTATACTTCTTCAACTCGCTATCGAATCCAGTTCCTTGACATTCACTACACTCGACCATTAGTGCAGACGAATTTTTATCTCCGTACATCACATAACCTGTACCGCCACACTTTTTGCAGCAACCAGCGTTGCCGGTCAAATTTGAGAAAAACTGACTATCCTTTTGGAATTTGGAACCGAAAATTGAGGAAATTCTTGTTAATAAGCCCAACGCAGTTGCAACCGATGAATTAGTGTTGCCCAACAAAGGCTTTTGATTAATGTATGTGTAGCTGTCAAGAGCTTGAGGAAGATACTCTCGTAGAAGGGTCGACTTACCAATACCGGAAGCTCCTGTTATTAAATTCATTCTATTTAAAGCAACCCGAATATTAGCACCAGAATATTGATATACTTTGCTATCAATAGATATGTCTAAAAACTGTTCACACTGGGGCGCGAAAAAATCAGTCTTTGCTCGTTGTGATTTTAAATATTCATCTTTACCTATAAGAAATCCACCGTTGTTCCCACCGCTTGGGCCAAGGCAGATCACTTGACCTGCAATATCTATGAAAGAATCACTATGATCTACAACAACAATTGTATTTTGCCCAAGCAAAGTTGCTATATTTTTCTTAATTAAAGGCCGTTCTGCTTCTGATAGCCCTGCTAATGGTTCATCGAGAACTATAAGGAGATGAGATAAACATGTGGTAAAAACCTGCACTAACCTCAAACGTTGCAACTCCCCACCAGACAATGTTGGAATACTTCTGTTAAAAAACAGATGGCCCAAACTTAGCTCCACACATTTTTGAACAAAGTTATATACCCTATCCAGCATAAATTTTAGTCTGCCATCCGAGTTGCCATCTATAATATTTCGTATTATTGGCAAAAGGGTTTCAAAATCCTTAGTCATAAATTCGCCAATTGATATACCATAGATTGCTTTAGAAAGATGCTCAGAATTATATTTCATTCCATGACAACAATTACATTCCACATCAGAATAAAAGGACTTACTAATTGAAATACCTGGAAGCATTTCACGATTCAGCAAAACTCCATAATATTTTGAAGTTCTACTTGCAATTCGGCCCTGCTTTTTGTACTTGACAGTATATTTATTATCACTACTTCCATATAGTAATTTATGCCTATCTTCCTCATGTAGCTCTCTAAAGGTTTTGAATGGGTCGATGTCTTGGCTATCGCAGTAGCAGACCAGAATCTGTGAGAAATAGTCCTTATAACGGTTCCAGCAACGGAAAGGGATTTTGCTAATAGGAACATTGTAATCAACAATTTTGTTGGGGTCTAATACCCGTTGGACGCCTGTTCCGTGGCATATCTCACATATGTTTTCATCCCTGTTCAATGAAAAATACTCTTCATCAATATCAAGAAAAGATGAAAAAAGCAACAATATAATATGGTTTAACCCAAAATACGTTCCAATAGAGGAACGGCTGTTATTGTTGTGATTCGTTTGCTTAATTGGTACAGCTGGCATCATATTTTTGAAGGACTTAACTTTGTAAATTGGTTCCATGACGTCATCTGCAAACATCGACATATATTCATGTTCACCAATCTGTGCGATTGTATCATAAGCAAGTGATGACTTTCCGCTACCCGAGGGACCCAAAATTAAATTCAATTTACCTTGTTGTATCCGCACATTGATGTTCTTTAAATTATTAGTCTCTACCCCCTCAATTATGACATCTTCAAGCATTTTGCATTTTCCTTTCACTTACAACCCTGTAAAGGTCATGTATGAGAAAATCCAGTGTCATTTTTGCGTGAGAGCAAAATCTTGTGTCAATTGAGTGAATGGTGTTGCCCTTTTTTAAATACATTGCATTTAAAGGACATCCCCCACCACAAATACCAAGCGCAGGACAACCCAAGCATTCTTCGTGATTAACTGGTGTAAGTTGAGACCATTCAATGTATGTCTCATCACTCTTACAATCAAACGCCTTATCATCCACATCTGAGACAAAATATTTTTTATCTTGAAGGCACCCATGACATATGCCAACCTGACCATCTGGTGCGATAACAATTTGACCTCCAGATGTTGCTGCGCAGTCCGAAAAGTATACTTTGGCTTTTGAAAAGGCATCAAGCTTTCTCATGATACGATCTTCATAAATTCCAAGTTCCCGCAGTTGGACAAATTCATCAATAATGTAATGTGCTGCCGCATCACTATAAGAATCGGGCAATGCAAATGTATCACTTGACATCATTATATTAAACCCCAATGCGCCAATATTGTATTGGCGCAGAAGGCGAATAATATTCTCTCGGTTCTTTATGGTCTCCTCACTCAGTGTAACTGATAGGGTAATATTTAATCCAAGAGCTTGGCAACGTGCAATTTTTTCCAAAACTTTGTGGAATACTGTCTTACCACCTTGATCAACACGCATTGCATTTTCTTGTTCAGTAAAACCATCAACAGAGATAGCTACCCCAACACCAAGCTCCTTTAATTTTGTAATCTTTTTATCATCAAGTAACAAACCATTTGTGACCATCGACATTTCCAAATTTTTTAGGCAGTGTTCCGTTTTCTGAAGCTGTATAAGTTTTTCCGCGATATAAACAAGAATGGGATAATTGACCAAAGGTTCGCCACCATAAAAAATTACGACTGCTTTTTCTTTCTCAAAGTCCAGTCCAGAGTTATTAAGTTGACGTAGAAAAAAAGTGATTGCTTTGTCTGCTGTTTCAACAGACATATTTTGCAGGCTGAAATGGCTTCTTTTTTCTTGGTCATTGTTTCCTAAAAAGCAATACTTACAGGCCAAATTACACTGTTCACTGAGAATCATATAGCAAACACTTATAGCAGGCTCCGGAATTTGAGATTTAATAAACTCCAAAACCTTTTCATCCTCGTCCTCATTATGAGACAAAATTTTCCACTTTTTTAATTCTAAAACTTCGTTATAGATGGTGGATGGTGCATCTTCACACTCATTGCAAAAAGAGCTTGCAAGCCATGCCTGCAAGCTCTCAAATGCCTCTCGTGAAAGATACACAGGTTTCATCCTTAACGAATGATACAAGGCAACATTGCCATCATCCATTTCAAATACATGTGCAAAACGAGAGAGCTTAATCATCAAGCAACCTCCCACTCCAACTCTTCTGCGAGATACCCACTCCTGCATCCTGTACATTGGCTAATACACCGCTCACAACGACCACATGAACAGGAATTGCACGCAGTGCAATTGCATTTTGCCATCGTAACAGTTTCTGCCGAAGCGTGAATGTTTCCGTAGAGATGACTGTAATCCAAGTTACTTGCGCTCATATAAGGTGCCCCCTTGTATATAGTTTGTTTTGTCAGCAAGTCAAAACCCATATTTTAACAAATTTAGTATACCACAAGCTATCAATGTAGTCAAGAAAAAATTGAAGCATCTCACGGAAAGTGCAACCCCTATCATTAGGTTAGACAAGGTTTTTTGAACCTGTCTAACCTGATTTTTTTATATCACCAGCGGGAAAGGAGGCGAAAAAGTTATGGGATTGACCTTAAACGAAAGAAAAGTGATAGCAAAACGCTGGGCAGACGGGGAAAGCGCCGTGGAGATTGCGAAGGGCCTGGGCCGGTCGCCCGGTACCATCTACGCCGAGCTGACACGGGGGCACACCGGGGAACTCGACCTGAACTCCCGCCCCAAGTACGACCCGGAGCAGGGGCAAGCAGTATATCAGGCCAACCTTCGGAAACGGGGGAACCGGGGCCGACGCCTCAAAAAACCTGGGACACCGAAAGGAGCGAAAGAAGGATGACCAACTTTGACAAGCTCACGGCCTCACCGGAAACCCTGGGCGCTTTCCTGGCCTCCATCCCCACCACCGGCGGACCCTGGGATGAAGCCTTCCGCAAGGAATACTGCTCCAGCTGCGGCCAGGAGAACTGTGAGCCGACCTGCCCCCACCAGGACAAGCGGGGCAACCCGGCCTGGTGGCTGGCACAGACGGCGGAGGCCACGCCCTCCGACAAGGACGTGACCCCCCGGAGCCGCTTCAAGGGGTTGGGCGAAATGACGGACGATGAAATCAATGAGTTTGCTCGCCGTTTCTACCTTGCGATTCAGAGTATGCGCGAAGCAAAACAGCAGCAACAGCGAAACTCGTAGACATCAACCTCGCATCTTCCTCAGAAAGTCCCTCGCAAGCCGCTCCACACTGAAGCGTCTCAGCAAGCGGCTTCGCCTGAAAAAACAGGGTCGCAATTTCCTCTTGTTTCAGGTTGAAGAAAAAATCTTCGTCAAAGTCAAACACAGCAATCACCCCCTTCCCCACCCACATCATACCATAGGGCCGGGAAAGGGACAAGCGCCCACAGGACGGAGAAGCCCGGCCTGTGGGCGAAGGAAGGAACGCCGGACAGATGGAAAACGAACAGATGGTTTTAGAAGGCTTCGAGCAACGGATTGCCGACCTGGAAAGCCGCCTCTCTGAAGTGGAGAAGCGCCTGGAGGGCCAGGAGCGAAGGGCCAGGAGGGCCACCCAATTCCGGCAGCTTCAGGAGGCTGAAATCCAAAAGCTGAAGGAGATCGCCCTGAGCCTTGCAAGCGAGGAACCGCTCCGCTCCGGAGACGGTGCCGCTGCCATAAGTAAGGAAACGGCATACCGGCGGTTTGAAGAGTGCGGCGTGGGCAAGGTAACGGCCATGCGGGCGCTCCGGAAAGCCGGAGTACTCCGGCTGGACCGAGCTGGCCGCAACACCACCACTATCTGGCTGAACGGAAAGTGCCAGAGGGTGATTATAGTGACAGCAAAGGAGAACACACCATGAGCATTCAGGAAATCGAGAACAAGGTCCGGGAGCTGCGCCAGCTGCAAGCCCTCATCGAGGAAGCCCAGGCAGAGGCTGAGAACATCAAGGATGCTATCAAGGCCCACATGGGCGATTCTGAGGAGCTGCGGGCCGGGGAGTACAAGGTCACCTGGAAAGCGGTCACGGCCTCCAGGCTGGACAGCAAAGCCCTGAAAGCGGCCCTGCCCGAGGTGGTGGAGAGATTCACTAAGACTAGCACCGTTCGCCGCTTCTGCGTAGCGTGAGAAGGAGCCGCTATCCCAGCCGACCAAAGCAAGATAGCGGAGCCGCAACAACCACCCCGGAGGGGGTCAGGGCCATTATACACCCGGCCCCCTCCAAAAATCAATAGGAGGATCAAATTTTGAAGGCAGCTTTATTGGAAACCATCAACCAGACCTGTGAGGCCAATATCGGTTATGGGACAGCTCCGCAGGAGATCATATCTACCGGTGTCCCCCAGCTTGACGCTGTGACCGGCGGGGGCATTCCCCGGGGCCGAATCGTGGAGATCCACGGGAACGATGGCAGCGGCAAGACAGCTCTTGCGCTCCATCTGGCCCAGCAGACCGGCGGGGCGGTCCTGTATGCAGACGCTGACCACGGACTGAGCCCGTACATACTCAGGGGGCGGGAGTTGTATCTGCTGAACGTAGACACGCTGGAGGATGCCTTAGACGCTTGTCAGACTGCGGCTATTGGCGGCTTCAGCGCGGTAGTGATCGACACTGTAACGGCATTCCCTACCGGGGAGGATATGCGAGTGGGTATAAACGATAAATATGGTCCGCCTCGGAATCAGCAGGCAAAGATCATGTCAAAATGCCTGCCTATCCTCACCGGCCTGCTCCATGTCACTGGATGCACGCTCTTCCTGGTAAACCAGCTGCGGGAAAAGCCTGGGTTCGTGTATGGCAGGCCAGACCGTCCAACGGGCGGCAGGGCTATCGGTTATTTTGCGGCTCTGCGGCTGGAGACACGCCGGATCGAGACAATGGAGTCCGGCAATGTTGCAATCGGTCAAAAGGTGGCCGTTGACGTGGTGAAATGCAAGCAGGCAGCGCAGGGCAAGAGGGCTGTTGTCACGCTGACATATGGGAAGGGGATAGCATGAGGATCCGCCTGGAGCATAACGGCACCGTCTTCGAGTTCGAGCGCAGGCCGATGCCGGAGGGGCGTTTTAAGGCCCTCTGCGTCCTTGCGGCGGCGGGGGTATATGCGGGGATGGTCTGGGCCGTGGCCGCGCTGTGCGGAGGCTGGGGCGTGCTGATGGTGGCGGTCGTGACGCTGTTCGTGGTCATGATTGCCAGTGCATGAGACGGCAAGGCCGGGGGGTGAAGATGCCCCCGGCCTTTGCGTGTTTTTACACCCGATCTTTGCTCCCGAAAAAGGAGTCTGTTTGAAACCGACCCCTTTGCGTGCTAATCTCCGCGATATCGCACCTGCCGGTTGAGCTTACCCCGTCCAGAGTTGGATCGGTTACTGTGGGTAGCTTTTGGGTATGCCCCCTCTATTCCCTCACCTGCGGTCTGTCGCGTTCCACGCCCCCTGACCCGCCAAAACGGCGGGCCAGCTAACGTGGCGTTTCGCTACCTTTGCAGGAGGGGCAAATCAGTGCCCATTTTCCGCATTTGAAATGCGAATACCTGGCGGGGTCTGCTTAAAATACAGCATACCCCCGAAATCCCTCCAGCTTCCTGCGCAAAGGCATGGCACAGCGGCCCTTGTCTGCGGGTGGTTAAAGGCTGGAGGCCGGTCCCCGCGCTCCTGGACGGCCTGCTCCTCGGTCAGGCGATAGACCTTTTCGTACTTGGCGCCACGAGTGCCTTGATTCTTCACAGCCCGCATTTCAAATGCGAGCTGTCCAAACTCCTTGAAGTCCGCCTCATCTAAATCACGGTAGAAGCTCTGCCTTTTTCAACTTTCCCCAACATCCTGCCCCCGAAAATCCTTGTCTGGATGCCCCTTTTTTATGTTGCGTTTTTCTGGCGATTTTGGGCGTTATCCCCGCCCAGCTCCGCCGACAGCAGAGCGTCCAGATCATCGGCGGCAATGTGGACATAGACGCTGCCGGTTCGGCGGCATTCCTCCAGGCCCATGATCTTCTGCCGGCCTTTTCCGTCCCGGCAGACCAGCAGGAGAGGGCGGGAGCGCAGCTCCGCTATGGACTTTTCCAATTCCCCCAGCGTCATGACTGCCTCCTCTTTTTGCGCTCCTCCCTGACGTACCGCCGAATAGCCCGCCGGTATTCCTCCCGCGTCTCCCGCGCAAGGTCATACCCGGCCAGAGCCTCGATCATCTCCAGCCGCAGATCCGCCAGATACCGCCGCCGCTCCCCGGACGCGATACCGCCACGCCGGGATAGTTCCCGGTGTTCCTCCGGGGACATGGTGTTGAATGGGCGCAAATTCTCGTTGTTCATTTTCGGTTCCTTCTCGCTTCACTTGAACAGCTCCAACATATCCGCCAGCTGCCGAATCTCAGGTTTTCACGGTCCCTTTTTAGGGCCTGAGATATCTGAAGGTTAACATTTGCTAACATCAAGTTTTCCCAAGTAGGCAAACATTATTTTCCGTTATATTTTCAGGGCATCCAAAAAGTCGAGTTAAGGCTCTTTTTTCTGTTGGCACTTTTGGGCATTTTCCACACTTTGCCGCCGAGGTCTACACGCCCCATGTCTCCTTCAGCTTGTTCAGCAGCTGCATTGCCGCTGTGGTGTCCGCGCCAGGATTCAAGTCGGGGTGGTAGGTCTTGGACAGGCTGCGGTAAAACTGCTTCAAGATAGCCGTCTCCTCCTCGGTGTAGGTACTGCGGACAGGGACGGAGTAACCACCAGAACTGCCTCCGCTGTAGGTACTCTGCCAGCTTTCCCGGTAACTACTCCATCGGGCCTGTTCCTCCTGCTTCCGGGCCTTGCGGTCCGCCTTGATCTTTGCCAGGTACTCCTTGTTCCGCAGCACGCCGAATACGTCATAGCAGCGGTCATATTCGCCCCCATCTACGCCGTACCGTTTGGAAAAGGCGGACCGGGCTTTTCTGTGGGCATCCAGAATCCGCTGGTGTTCCTGTTTGGCCTGATACTCGGCGGACTGGTGGAAATCGGCCTCCAGACGCTCCCGCAGGGGACCCAGCTTGGCCTCGATGATCTCATACAGCTCGGCGGCATCCATGCCCACCTTTTTAGCCAGGGCACTCTCCCCGCCAACGATGCAGTCGCCCCACCAGTTTTCACAGATGTCGTAGTAGGACATGGTACAGACCGCATACTGCCGCTTTCTGACCGCGCCGCCCTCCCGGAAGCTCTGGTGGATGCGCCGGTGCTGCTCCAGACCCTTGTACCCGATGGACTCCATGTAGGCCTCCTCATAGGCGAAGTGCTTCATGGTGTGGCCCTTGAAAAACTTGATGCCCTCCTGACAGGCCCACTGGCTGTCCTTCTCCTCCTCCTGGAAGGCGAAGAGGCGGTTGATGATCTTAAAGAGCCGCTGGTGCTCCTGATCGATACTGTCCACACCGCTATTGTACTCCTCCCGCCACTCAAACTGGGCTTCCATGCAAATTCCTCCTTGCTGCGGCATGACGCGCATTTTTTTATTTTTTATGAGGAGCCCTCCAGCGGGGGCAGGCCCCGGCCTTGCCGCCCTTTTCCGCTCCTGGGCCGCTCTCTCCATTCATTCCGGTTCTTACTATTATATCTGAACTGCC
>OFFT01001766.1_pt1 | contig 12385 bp, 9 predicted proteins | sample 1521581 | NCBI WGS metagenome assembly OFFT01 (sample SAMEA3504084, study PRJEB24116) | mouse gut metagenome | biome: mouse gut; feature: mouse-associated habitat; material: faeces | place: Denmark | collected 2011
TTGACGCATCGCCTGCGGATAGCTTCTCCAGCTGCAAGACCCCTGTCGAAACCTTGACTGGCCCTTATAACAATGCTTCTGCAGCACTTCTTTATTCTTCCAGTATATCACAGATCCGGCATATTCTCAACCCAGATTCTTGATTTTAAATTCTCTTTCGTGTTCCCTGCGCAGATCTTTCCTGGCGATATCCTGACGCTTATCATAAAGTTTCTTACCTTTGGCAAGCCCGATCTCGATCTTGGCCCTTCCATCCTTAAAGTATACCTGCAAAGGAACGATCGTATACCCCTGCTGTGCTGTTTTACCCGCCAGCTTTCTGATCTCGACCTTATGCAAAAGCAGCTTTCGCACACGCAGCGGATCCTTGTTGAAGATATTGCCTTTTTCATAAGGACTGACATTCATACCGCAGACAAAGGCTTCCCCTTTCTCAATCTGAACGTAAGCCTCCTTGATGCTGCATTTCCCCATCCGCAGCGACTTTACTTCCGTACCGTGCAGTTCCAGCCCTGCCTCGTACTTCTCTTCTATAAAATAATCGTGATACGCTTTCTTATTATTCGCCACCAGTTTCATGGCTTCTCTGGCCATAAGACCACCTTCTTTCTTAATTCTTCCTGCCTGACGGCTCAGTCTGCTGCCTCTTCTTCCGGAATGATGAAATCAACCACACCTGCCAGCCGGTCCGCCCCCTTCACCTGTACGGTAATCCGCTGTCCCAGCTTATAGGTCTTCCCGGTATCCCGGCCCACCATCTCATAGGTCTCTTCGTTGTAATAGAAAAAATCTCCTGCCAGCGTGGACACATGAACCAGGCCTTCCACCGTGTTGGGCAGCTCTACATAAATGCCCCACTGCGTTATACCGGAGATCACGCCCTCATACCTTTCACCGACATGATCCTCCATATACTCCGCCTTCTTCATTTTATCCGTCTCCCGCTCGGCCTCCTCGGCACGCCGCTCCGCTTTGGACGAATGCTTCGCCACCTCCGGCAGCCGCTCCGCATAGTGCGCCAGCCGTTCCTCACGCAGCCTTCCCCGCAGCTGATCCTTGATGATGCGGTGGATCTGCAGATCCGGGTATCGTCTGATCGGCGAGGTAAAGTGACAATAATACTGACATGCCAGACCGAAATGTCCGGTGCATTCCACCGTATAGCTGGCCCGCTTCATGCTGCGCAGCGTCAGGCGACTGATCAGTGTCTCCTCCTCCGTATCCGCGATCTTATCCAAAAGCTTCTGCAGTTCCTTGGGATGGATCTCTTCTCCCGTCAGCTTCACATGATAGCCGAAATTATGAATAAAAGCCGACAGCTTCATGATCTTCTCCGGATCCGGCCTGTCGTGAGTCCTGTAGACAAAGGGCAGCTCCAGCCAGAAGAAATGCTGCGCCACCGTCTCATTGGCAATCAGCATAAAATCCTCGATGATCTTCGTCGCCACATTGCGCTCATAGGGCTTAATCTCCACCGGATGTCCTTCTTCATCCAGAAGGATCTTACTCTCTGCAAAATCGAAATCAACGGCCCCCCGCTTATGGCGTCTGTTCCTGAGAATCGCCGCCAGCTCCTCCATCAGCTCAAACATCGGCACAAGGGACTCATATTTCCTGCGCTCTTCCTCGTCTCTGTCTTCCAGAATCTTCTTCACCGCAGTATAGGTCATCCTTTTGTCTACGCAGATGACCGTCTCCTCGATCCGGTAGTCGGTCACCTCGCCTTTGCCGTTGATGGTCATCAGACAACTCAGCGCCAGCCGGTCCACTCCCTGATTCAGGGAACAGATACCGTTGGACAGCTTATGCGGCAGCATGGGGATGACCCGGTCCACCAGATACACGCTGGTGCCGCGCTTTAACGCCTCCCAGTCCAGTGCCGAATTCTCCTGCACATAATTGCTCACATCCGCGATATGCACGCCCAGATGATACAGCCCCTTCTCATCCTGATACAGGCTGACCGCATCATCCAGATCTTTAGCATCCTCACCGTCGATGGTCACCATCTGCAGCGCCGTCAGATCCATGCGCCCTGCCCGGTCCGCCTCCTGTACAATCTCCGGCACCCGGTCCGCCTGATGCATGACCTTCTCCCCGAACGCAGTCGGCAGCTCGAAACGATGCACCACCGACATGATGTCTACGCCGGGATCATTGATATGTCCGAGAATCTCTGCCACTCTGCCTTCCGGCTTATGCTTTTCGTCCCCGTAAGAGACCAGCTCCACCACTACCTTATGCCCGGTCACCGCGCCCCGGGAACGCTCCTGCGGCACAAAGATATCGGTCCCCAACCTGCTGTTATCCGGTATCACGAAGCCGAAATTCTCACACTGCTCCCAGGTGCCCACCACCTGTTTGAGCCCCCGTTCCAACACCTGAACGACACATGCTTCCTGACGCTTCCCCTGTCTGCCGGGCAGCAGCATGACCTGTACCCTGTCCTGATGAAAAGCGCCGCCCCTTTTGTCCTCCGGAATATAGAGATCGTCTTCCCGGCCTTCCACCTCCACGAAGCCAAACCCTCTGGCAGTGCCGGTATAGATACCCACCAGTCTGTTATCATCCGGCTTTCCGTACCTGCCCTGCGCGCCTACCTGCAGCCTGCCCTCTGCCACAAGGGCCTGTAAGATCCGGCGGAACTCTTCTTTTTCCTCTCTGGGCACCTGCATGAATGCCGCCAGCTCTTTCTCCTTCATCGGCACATACATGTCCTCGGCCACAAGCTCACAGATCAGCTTCTTCCGCTGCCGCTCCTTTTCATTTTGTTCAAAAATCCGATCAAATTCATTAACCATACGATTCACCATATACAAAAAAGCACCCCTTATGCAAGAGTGCTTTCGCATTTAAAACAGGTTCAAATTCAAAACAACTGCCAGTACCATAAAAGCAACCGCAAGTCCGGTCGTGATCTTAACCAGCTTGCCTTCCATGGAACGGCCTTTGTTCTTGCCCCAATATGTCTCAGCGACTCCGCTCACTGCGCCCAGTCCTGCCGACTTGCCTTCCTGCATCAATACCAATATAACAAGTGCAATACAAATAACAATAAAAATAACCATCAACGTAATTCTAAGTGCTCCCATTTCCACACCTCCTAATGTCAAGCAGATTTAATCTTACCACATATATCCTTATTATGCAACAAAAAAATGCTTCTGTTTGCACAAGTGCTGGGCTGAACTGTTACCAAGCGCTTCCTCAACTGCTCTCACAGTTCAAACTCCGCAAAGACATCCTCTTTCGTATGATTCCTGCTGTGGTAATGCATCAGCCATGCTTTCATCTCCGTATGCCGGTCCCCCATATCTTCCATCATGGCCTGAAAATTATCTTCCCGCACACCGCCAAGCTCTGTTAAAAACTGATAATAGCGCAGGTCATCGCCGTGCTCCTCCAATATCACAAGCCAGGTTTCCTCCGTCTCCTGCCCTTTGCAATGGGACAGCAGGTAATCCCTCAGCCTGCTTTTTACGGACTGATCCAGCGCGTGATCGTGCATCAGACGCAGCATCGCCAGCCTGACTTTCTCCCGTCTGCGCTGCTCTATATAATAGTCCAGGTTGTTCTCAAGGCTGCCGTAGTCCTCTTCCCCGCACAGAAGCATCTTCGAGAATCCTTCCGCATCCGGCGTCGCCATCAGCTGCCCCATCCTGGCATCCCATCTGGCAAGCCACTCCGCCGTTCCCGCATTCTCGAAGTCAAAAAGATAGAAGGCGTCCAGTCGGCTCATCACCGCCGCCAGCAGATAGGAGATATCCTCCGTCTTCGGGTCCTGTTCGTCCCCGTGCTCGTCGATGATCTGCACCAGCGCCGTACAGTCCTTGAAAATGCCCTGTCCGATCTCCATGCCGTGATATGGCAGCATGATCTTCGCCAGTTTGCTGCAGAAGGCAAATGCCCAGTCCTCGATCTGCACCACAGATTCCGGCAGCGAAACCTGCTTCACCATCTTATTGCTCAGAAAAGCCTTCTTGCCGATGCAGGTGACAGGACAGCCCTCGATCGTGCCGGGAACTGCCACCTCCGTATCTTTTCCCCGATAGCCGGTGATCCTGATCTTATCTTCATTTCGCTCATACGCCAGAGCGCCGTGCTCTGTCGCCAGTTCTCCTCTCTTATCCATGCCCTCCACCAGTCAACTCCGCTCCCTGTGCTCCAACTGCTGCCGCCTCCGTCCTGTTGCCGCCTTCTGCAGACCAGTACCCTGTTTAGAGCAGCAGCGCCTCGATCCGCTCCAGAATGCTGTCTCCCCGCTCCGTCAGCATCAACTCCTCATTGTGCCGCTGATAGTCCTCGCAGCCGTAGGAAGCGATAAACTTCGCGCAGTCCGGTTGTACCGTACACTCTGTCATCAACAGCAGCATCTCATTCCCGGAGCCGAAAGTATCTTCCACGAAACAAAACAGCTCATGCAGCCGACCGCCGACCCGCGCCGTATCCTGCTTATACGCTGCCACCTGCCCGTCGAAGGCGCCTTTGATCCGCGCAAAAGCATCCTCTGCATTTTCCGTTTCCTCCGTCCGCAGTATCCTCTGTGCCTCTTCCAGAAAACGGATCAGGGCGCGGTTCTTTTTCTTATCCCGTCCGGACAACGCCCCTGCCTTTGCAAGCGATTCCATGCTGGTGATCCGGGCGTCCGTCTGCCTCGCCAGTATATCCTGAAATTCCTCTTTGCTGCAGCCTGCCGCGGCTTTTGCCTTCAAAGCCCTGAGCGGATTCATCAGCTCATGCAGCAGTGCCGACTTCTGCATATTCTCCTTGATATCCTGCTGGATCTTGTCGATCAGCATCCCCATCAGGGACAACCGCTCGTCGAAATCCGCTTTTCTGGCCTTGTCTTTGGCCTGCTCGCTGACACTCCCCGTCAGGATCTCCTCCACCTTATAATCATTTTTGTATTTCTGATACAGGTCATAGTAGGCGCCGAATTCCTTCACCACCCTGTCGTTGCGGATATACTGGCCGATCAGCGTTTCCTCCACCGCGATCCCTTCTTCCTCATAGAGTTCCAGCATCTTCGACAGATCCTCCCAGCCTCTGGCGGTGATATAATTCTTACCCTTGACCGTAGTCTCGATCTCATAGAAATCATCTTTTTTCAGATCCAGGAAATTCACGATCGCCGTGTGCAGTCCCCGCTCTCTCGCATACTCCTTCCAGGTGGCGAAGTCGGCCTCCACCTCCAGAATCTTCAGCCGGTCCAGCGTTACCACATCGAACTCCCGCACCGACTTATTGTACTCCGGCGGGTTGCCGGCCGTCACGATGACCCAGCCTTCGGGCACCTGATGTCTGCCGAACACCTTATACTGCAGAAACTGCAGCATGGACGGCGCCAGCGTCTCCGACACACAGTTGATCTCATCCAGAAAAAGGATCCCCTCCCGGATGCCGCTCTCCTCCATCACCTCATAGACCGAGGCGATGATCTCACTCATGGTGTACTCCGACACGTCATAAGTGCTGCCCGCATACTCTTTATGGGTGATAAAAGGAAGCCCCAGCGCCGACTGTCTCGTGTGATGGGTCATGGAATAGGACACCAGAGCGATCCCCAGCTCCTGGGCGATCTGCTCCATGATCGCCGTCTTCCCGATGCCAGGTGCTCCAAGCAGAAAAATCGGCCGCTGCCTGACCACCGGGATCCGGTACTCCCCTTCTTCGTCTTTTTTCAGATACAGCTTTACGGAATCCTTGATATAATTCTTTGCTTCTTTGATCGTCATCTTACTTTCTATGCCTTTCTGATCGCTTCTAATATCTATTATCTATGCTTTTTCCTCTTCCAGCGCTTCCTCATCCAGAACGATCCTGATCGCCCAGGGCGGCACCTTCGGCGCATTTTCGTCCTCGTGAAGAAACACGAAGGCCACATCGTAATCCGGCATCCGCTCCGGGTAGATACCGTAGCCGTCCGTAAAGTAAAGAAGCCCTTTCAGGTTGTCGAATTCCTGCTTCTCCCGCAGCTTCTCCACATAGTCAAACACCGGCCGGAAATCCGTAGACCCGAATCCCGTCAGTTTCCCATGCGCAAGAAAATCGTCAAAGGCTTCCCGCCCCGTGATCTTCGTATCCTGCCTCACCTCGCTGTCACACTGCAGGATGTGCACATTGATCTTGGTAAAAAAGTTCTCCCCGTTCTGCAGAATATTGTAGGTCTTCTGCAGAAAAGCCTGCACGATCTCACCCCGGCAGGAGGCCGAGGTATCAAGAGCGATCACGAAATCCCTGATCTTATTGCTGTCCTTATACTCCAGCGGCTCCACCAGCGGCAGATTACCGTAGGTCTGCAGCCCGTAGGTATAATAGATATAGTCGAATTCATCGTCATTGACCTGCACCGTCTCCCCCATGACCATGAATTTCCTCAGAAAATCGGTATAGTCATAGCGTTCTCTCGTGGCCTCTTTCAGATTCTGCTCGATGCTCTCGGCGTTGTTCCTGTCCCTGCTGAAACTCTTTAGATCCGCCTTAATGCGCTCGCTGATCCTGCGCCACTCCGCCTGGGACAACTCCAGCTCCTCCCGCCTGTCCCAGTAAATATGCTCGTCGTAATGACACAGCCTGTGCCACTCCTGCACCGCCTTTTCTGAAGGCTCCTCGATCCGAAAATGCCGGTACAGTTTCTCGGCCGTCAGTCCCCCGGCCTGCTTTCGCAGAAGCGCCAGCCGGTTCTGCAGAAGATCATCCGAGGGCAGTTCGGTCAGATGCAGCCCCATATCCACGATCGTATGCTCCACCGCGATATCCGTCGCCAGATCCCAGTAAGCCCTGTTCATCTTATCCGTCGTCCTGCCGTGATAAAAGATGCAGTGCAGCAGCGTGTGCAGATACAGTCTGGCGACATAATGGGGCGCCGTCTGATACTGCAAAAGCAAATGTGCCGGGTCATAATAAAGCGTACTCCCGTCAAAAAGATGCGCTCCCGTCTGCTCCCTGCACACCGTCTTTAACTTCGATAAGGCCACATCCAGAAACCGCATATTGATCAGGATACCGTCGTGGGCCAGCCGCATCACCTCACCGGCAAGGCTTCTTATTTGAAATTGTCTGTCTTCCTGTCGATCGTCCGGCATTGTGTCTCTCCATCATTGTTTTCACGTTTCCTGCTCCTGCCCATGGCAGTGCAGTCTGCAGCTTTTATCCCGCTGTATACATTTTTATAAAATAAAGCGCCAGCAGATGCCCCGGGTAGAACAGGTAGAAGAACCACTTGGAGAATGTCCTGCCCCGCTTCGCCCTTTTTCCGTTATAAAGAAACAGTACGACGATCGCCGACACCACCACGCCCACACCGGACAAGAGGCCGCACGCGATTGCCTCCGGCGTCGTGAACGTGTAGAATGGTGCAAACAGATACGTCTGTATCATCATGAAGGCAAAGAAGGCATAACCCACGATATAGCCACGGACCATCCCTCGCCTCTCCCCTCTGCTGTCGTAAAACATTATGGTAAAAACAGGCGCCATCAGCGCCCAGTCTCCCACCACAGTGGCCAGTGTCAGGCAGATGCTCAATGTCGTTCGCAATCCCCATCCCGGCACCTTCTCCCTGACCACCAGGATCAGAAAACAGCACAGAAGCGTATAGAGCATATTCAAATTGCCGAACCCAAAAGCAAGCCTGTAGGGAATCTGCGAGAGCAGCGCAAAGGCCAAAAGCCGCAGCCCGTAGCGCTTCTTAGAGCGTGTGTATGCATATCCTTCCACCAGAAAATAACACATGGTCGGCGCCGTAAAATATCCGGCGTACTCAAATACAAATGCCGTCATACTGCCTTCGTCTAAAAACATATGTGATATATGATTGAGCAACATCGTAAACATTGCGATGTACTTGATGACATCCCTGTTGAGGATCCGTATGCCTGTTTCGGAAGATTCCATCCTGCAGCAACCGCCTTTCTGTAACAACACATATTCTTCTACTGTTACGCCGTCCCGACGCGCTTCCGCATTTTCCACAAAAAAGCGCTACATTGAGACAGGCGATCGAGCCCAGCGGACAATCGCCTGTTTATCACATACCGCATAGCAGTTCAGCCTTCGGCTTCTCTTTTTCATGCCAGGAACGGGTTGTACTTCTTCTCGTGGCCGATGGTCGTCGCTTCTCCATGTCCCGGATATACCTTCGTCTCCTCCGGCAGCACAAACAACTTCTCCTTCACCGAGCGGACAAGGGCGCCCATACTGCCCGTCGCCAGATCCGTCCTGCCCACGGAATCCTGAAACAGTGTATCCCCGGCGATCAGAATCCCTTCTTCCGCAAAATAATAACAGCAGCTTCCCACCGTATGTCCCGGCGTTGCGATCAGCCTGCAGGTCATATCCGCTATGGTGATCTCTTCATTGTCCTGCAGATATCTGTCCGGACTGACCGTATATGGCCGCCCCACCTGATCCGACACGTTCGTGACCGCATCCTCACAGAGCACCTTCTCCGCCTCATAGGCATAGAGCGGCGCTCCCGACAGCTCCTTAAGCCTGTTGACTCCCCAGATATGATCAAAGTGTCCGTGGGTGAGCAGGATCCCTTTTACCTGAAATCCCTTCTCTTTCAGCGTCTCGTAAATATAATCTCCCTTATCTGCCGGATCGAAGAAAATCACATCCTGCGACCCTTCCCGGTAGATAAAATAGCAATTCGTCTGGCAGATGCCCAGCATCAGCCGCCCAATCTTCAACTTCCCCATGCTGTTTCTCCTTCTTTCAGTCTGCGCATCCTGCATCCGCGGTGCAGGTTCCTGTCGTTATCCTGTCGTTCTCTCGATATCGATCACACTCTCGATGGTCCTGATCTTATCCGTGATGCGCTGCAGCTCTTCCCTGCTGCCGATCTCGAAGCTGACCAGAATGGTCGCCGTTCCCTGTTTGCTTACCCGGGTATTCAGCGCCAGAATATCAATCTCCTTCTCCGTAAGCGCCCGGGAGATATCCGCCAGCAGGCCGTTCCTGTTGTTGGCATAGATACTGATCTCCGCCAGATATTTGCCGCCTGTAGCCTCCTCCTGCTGCCATTCCGCGTCGATCAGCCGATTGCGGTCGATCTCCGGAAGATTCAGGATATTGATACAGTCCGTCCTGTGGATGGAGATACCCCTGCCTCTCGTCACAAAGCCGATGATCTCATCTCCCGGCACCGGACTGCAGCACTTGGAAAAGCGCACCGCCACATCATGGATGCCTCTGACCACAATGCCGCTGCAGCTCTTATTTGTCCGCTCCCTGTTGATCTGGGCATTCTCTTCCACCTCGGCCATGATCTCCGCCTCGGTCATTTCCCGCCGGTGATCCTGGTCGTACAATTCCTGCATACGGTTAAGGATCTGCCCCTCTTTGAGTCCGCCGTGTCCGATCGCTGCCAGCACCGAATCCCAGTCCTGAAAGCCATACCGCTTCATGATCGCTTCCTGATATTTGGGAATTAACACTTCCACAGGATTAATGGCCTTCGCCCTACAGTAACTTGCGATCAGCTCTTTGCCTTTTACAATATTGTCTTCTTTTAACTCGTGTTTAAACCACTGGTTGATCTTATTCTTCGCCTGGGTGCTCTTGACCACATTCAGCCAGTCACGGCTTGGCCCCTTGGAATTCTGGGAGGTCATGATCTCCACCCGGTCGCCGTTCCTGATCTCATAATCAATGGTCACCAGCTTGCCGTTGACTCTGGCGCCGATCATCCGGTTGCCCACCGCGCTGTGAATGCTGTAGGCAAAGTCGATGGTCGTAGAACCGGCCGGCAGATTCTTCACATCTCCCGTGGGCGTAAAACAATATACACTGTCGGAAAAGAGATTTAAGTCGCTTTTCAGCAGATTCAAAAACTCCTTATTGTCCGACATATCCCGCTGCCACTCCAGGATCTGCCGCAGCCATACCAGCTTCTCTTCCTCCTGTGCTTCCACTTTTTTGCCGTCGGAAGCCTCCTTGTATTTCCAATGAGCGGCGATACCGTACTCTGCCGCCTTATGCATCTCATAGGTTCTGATCTGGATCTCAAAAGGCTGCCCCGTGCTGCCGATCAGCGTCGTGTGCAGCGACTGGTACATATTGGCCTTGGGCATGGATATATAATCCTTGAAACGACCCGGAATCGGCTTATACATTTCATGGATCACACCCAGCGCCGCATAACAGTCCCGCACCGTATCCACGATGATACGCACCGCGAACAGATCATAGATCTGATCTATGGTCTTATTCTGGTTCTTCATTTTCTTGTAAATGCTGAAAAAGTGTTTGATACGTCCGTCGATCTGTGCCTTGATACCCGCATGTTCTATGTGTACTGTCACTTCGTCTACGATCGTCTGGATATACTGCTCACGATCGCTCTTGCGGATCGCGATCTTGTCCACCAGATCGTAGTAGGCTTCCGGTTCCAGATATTTTAATGCCAGATCATCCAGCTCCACCTTGATCCTCGAAATGCCCAGACGCTGGGCGATGGGGGAATAGATATCCAATGTCTCTCTGGCGATCTCCTGCTGCTTCTGCGGCCGCATGTGCTGCAGAGTCCGCATGTTGTGCAGTCTGTCCGCCAGCTTGATCAGGATGACCCGGATATCTCTGGCCATGGCCAGAAACATCTTGCGCAGGTTCTCCGCCTGCCGCTCCAGCTTCTCCGCATCACGATCCCTGTCGTCACTGTTCTCCCCGTGGAAGTTGATCTTCTCCAGTTTCGTGACCCCGTCCACCAGAAGCGCCACATCCGCGCCGAACTGTTCCTTGATCTCTTCGTCCGTCATGATGGTGTCTTCCACCACATCATGCAGAAGCCCCGCTACGATCGTCTCCTTGTCAAGCTCCAGGTCCGCCAGTATGATCGACACGTAGAGCGGATGTATGATATAGGGTTCTCCCGATTTACGTACCTGCCCCCGGTGCGCGTCGTAAGCCGTCTGATATGCCTTCTCGATCAGCGAGATATCATCGGAAGGGTGATATTTGCGCACACGGTTAATAAGCTCCTCGTACAAAGCCTCGGGAGACTGAAATTCCTCGATCGATTCAATTCTGCCGTCATCAATGATGACTTCTTTCTTTTCTTCTGTCGCCATAGCCTCTCCAGCCATTCTGCCTTATTTATGACCTGACATAACAGTCAGTTCTGATATCATTATTCCCTATTATAATCGCAAATCATAAGCAAGTCAAAATATTCTTTTTGCAGATCACTTCTTTGCGGTATAAACAGCCGAATTTATATCAAAAATCCCCGGATCCGGAAAACTCCGGACCAGGGGATCTTCTTTAGTCGTCAAACGACTCTGTTTATCGTGTCAGGCTTACATCATACCCATTCCGCCGCCACCTGCAGGCATTGCGGGCTCTGCTTCCTTGATATTTGCCACAACAGACTCTGTGGTGAGCAGTGTAGATGCTACGCTGGTAGCGTTCTGCAGTGCGCTTCTTGTCACCTTCGCAGGATCGAGAATACCAGCTTCTACCATATTCACATACTCTTCTTTCAGAGCGTCGAAACCTACGCCAACTTCGGATTCCATTACCTTATTGATGATCACGGAACCTTCCAGTCCGGCGTTAGCTACGATGTGATACAAAGGAGCTTCCAGTGCTTTCAGCACGAGCTGAGCGCCTGTCTTCTCGTCGCCGTCCATCTTCTCTGCCAGCTTGGCAACTTCCTTGGATGCGTGGATATATGCGGAACCACCGCCTGCGATGATACCTTCTTCCACTGCTGCTCTCGTCGCTGCCAGAGCATCCTCCAGACGAAGTTTTGCTTCCTTCATCTCTGTCTCGGTAGCAGCACCGACACGGATCACTGCCACGCCGCCTGCCAGCTTCGCAAGACGCTCCTGCAGTTTCTCTCTGTCGAAATCAGATGTAGTCTCCTCGATCTGCATCTTGATCTGGCTGATTCTTGCCTGGATCGCATCCTTGTCGCCCTCACCGTCAACGATGACTGTATTCTCTTTCTGCACCTTAACAGATTTCGCACGGCCAAGCTGATCCATGGTAGCTTCTTTCAGCTCCAGGCCAAGCTCGGAACTGATCACCTGTCCGCCTGTCAGGATTGCGATATCCTCTAACATTGCTTTTCTTCTGTCGCCGTAGCCGGGTGCCTTTACAGCTACAACATTGAAGGTGCCGCGCAGCTTGTTAACGATCAGTGTGGTGAGCGCCTCACCCTCCACGTCCTCAGCGATGATCAGCAGCTTCGCGCCGGACTGTACGATCTGCTCCAGAATCGGCAGAATCTCCTGAATGTTGGAGATCTTCTTGTCTGTGATCAGGATATAGGGATTCTCAAGAACCGCTTCCATCTTATCCATATCTGTTGCCATATATGCGGAAATATAACCTCTGTCGAACTGCATACCTTCAACCAGATCCAGTTCTGTCAGCATGG
>OFFT01001769.1_pt1 | contig 12354 bp, 4 predicted proteins | sample 1521581 | NCBI WGS metagenome assembly OFFT01 (sample SAMEA3504084, study PRJEB24116) | mouse gut metagenome | biome: mouse gut; feature: mouse-associated habitat; material: faeces | place: Denmark | collected 2011
TGTCTGCCAGCGGCGTGGAGCGCGGGGAGCTGGCCCGTCACCTGGGCGTGTCCGTCCCCACGGTCAACCGCTGGCTCAACGGTATCAGCACGCCCAACGTCTATCAGTTCCGGGCAATCGCCCACTTCTTCGGCCTGCCCTATGAGTGGTTCACGGAGGACGAGGGCGGCATCCCCAACGTGGACGATCTGGCCGTGAAGCTGGGCCTGTCCCCGGAGACGGTGGAGGCGCTGTTGGATATGGTGTCGGAGGGCGGCAACGAGGCGGCATTGGAGGCCGTGGACAATACCATCTGTGCGGCGCTGTCTGTTATTGATGGCGTATTTGAGGATTTGGACCGCTATGCCGACAGCGTGATTGCGGAAATGGAGGGACGGCGGAATGAATGACCAGATGCCCAACGTGGAACAGGTCATTGCCGGTATGAGGGATGAAACCATCCGGGAAATCGGCAAGGATACCATCAGCGCGGCGGCGCAGTTGGCTTGGTACTGGAGTTATATCGGCGCTCTGGATATGGCCCAGCAGTTGGGCTTGATTGACGATCCCCGCCGTCAGGCGCTTTACCATGAGGCCGAAAAGTTCAAGCCGGTCTGTGAGGTTAGGGCCGTTCAGACGGGGGATCACCTTGTTGCCGCTGAAATGAGCGTGGAGGGCAACTACAACCAGATTGACGGCATCATCAACAATGAGGCCCCCAAGCCGCCCTCTGTCCTGGATAATCTGCGCCAGTGCCAGGAGGAAGCCGGGAAGTCCCAGGGCGGGGCCGCTCCCCCCAGCCGGGACCCGGAGAGGTGACGCCATGCGGCTGACCAACATTGAGAAGGAGACGGTTATCAATTTCAACGAGGCGGAGCGCACAGCCAGTATCTACACCCACAACGAGGCTTTGAAGCATCAGCTTTTGGAGCTGTGCCAGACCCACCCGGCGCAGGTACGCCAGACCGCCGCCAACGCCTGGGGCGGGCTGACCTTTGAACTGCCCAAGAAGTGGCTGCGGGTAACGCCGCCCCGTGTCCTCTCCCCGGCGCAGAGGGCCGTGCTGGATAGGATGAATCAGAACAAGCAATCAAAATAAGAACTAAAACCCCAGGAGGAACTATGTAGATTCCTTCTGGGGTTTAGCGTAGTTGAAACCAAAATATGTTTATTCGCAATCACTTGTAATGCTATTTTCCACATCGAAAATGAACTGTGAAATTTCTTCCACTATTTTACTGATTTTTTCGACATCTTTTTCATTTTGGTCGTCTAATTTTGTATATTCTGGCAGTCTAGCCAGTACACTCGATATTTTTCTGTCATATTTTCGCCACGCGGTTATGTACTCTGCAACGCGCTTTGTTGGGGACAAGTACAATGCAATAATTACACATACGATACTTATTAAAGAAATTTGTAAGGACAGCATTTTTATTTCAGAAGCTGGAGTGCTAGCAGGAAAATCAACCAACGTAATTCCAAATCCCAAAACCGAATATAGTACGCCAGTAAATCCAAACACCTTATTTACAATTTGAAAGATATAGTAATTTTGAATTGAATCAAATCTTCTGTCAATTAAAGATATGCACATAGTTTTAATAAGGCTAGGAAGATCGTTGAAGTTTTCACACAACTTTTTATCACGCTTTTTATGTCCTTTATGTCGCCCTCCAATAGTTGAAGCAAGGCATATCATTGAAAGCAGTAAAATTATGCCCAAAAGATAATATGACAAGTTTCTTAATGCCTTAATATCCATACGATCCACATCCTAAAATGAGTGTAAATAGTAACTATAATATACCTAATTATACCAGATAATTCAACACATTGAAAGAGCGAATTTTTATTGGAATGGATTTTTTGTTGGAATAGTGTTTTCAGCAAATGAAACCAGTGCAAATTACATCCTGTTTATATTGCTAAAAAGGAGGTTTTATGGCAAGCACAGTAAAATTAACATCGGAATTGGCCGCTCGGACCGCCCATGCCGTCACGCAGGATGTGGAGAGCTGGAAACAGTATTTAACGACGGCCTCCCGGCTCTATAAATACCGTTTTGATGAGCAACTGCTGATCTACGCGCAGCGCCCGGACGCTACCGCCTGTGCGGAGATGGAGCTGTGGAACAATACCATGCGCCGCTGGGTCAAGGCCCGGTCCACGGGGATTGCCCTGATTACAAAAGACGCGCGGGGCAAGCCCAAACTGCGGTATGTCTATGACGTAGCGGACACCCGGCCCGTTCGTGGGGCGAAAACACCCTACCTGTGGGAAATGACGGCGGAAAAATCCGGCGCTGTTGCGGAGGCGCTGGAACGGCAGTATGGACCCACGGAGGAAAGTGACATTGGCTGGACGCTCATGGAGCAGGCGAAACGCGCCGTGAGCGAGGTTTACCGGGACCACTTGGAGGACCTGCGCTATGACGTGCGGGACAGCTTTTTGGAGGAACTGGACGACCTCAATCTGGAAGTACGCTATAAAAACCTTCTGACCGCCAGCGTCCAGTACACCCTCCTGACCCGCTGCGGCCTGGACCCCAGCGAGTATTTGGAGGACGAGGACCTTGCGGGCATTGTCGAGTTTTCCACCCCCGCCGTCCTTCACCATTTGGGCAGCGCCGCCAGCAAAGTCTCCCTGGACCTTCTGGAAGAAATCGGGCGCGCCGTCAAGACCTATGACCGGGAACAGGCGAAAAATAAAGAAAAAAATATTGAAAAACCTCTTGCAAAATCGCCTGTGATGGACTATACTAAGGCCAAGGAAGAATTTAGCACTGTAAAGCGCGAAAGTGAAGAAAGGAGCGTTACCCATGACGATGGAACTGACTTACAAGCAGGCGGGCGATTACCTGATTCCCGACCTGGCAGTGGACGGAGCGGAGGAACTGGAGGAAATGCCCCTGGGCAAGTACGGGATGCTGCGGGAGACATTTCTGGAGGAACACCACCCAGGGACGCACACCTCCATGCTGCTGACGGGGCGGCTGTACCCGCACCTGCGGGAGATCGACCGGCAGGCACGGGAGCAGGTGGACCGGATGGTGGCCGACTTGAAGAAGCAGAACGGCGTGGACGAGGCGATGAAGGCCCGCGATCAGATGGGATGGGTCCAGGCGGTGAACAGCTTCACGGCCCAGGCGGAGGAGATCGTGCTGGCGGAGATCGTCTACAAGTAAATCAGGAACAGCAGGAGACGGTGGGCGAACAGCCCGCCGTCTCTGCGTCTGCGGAGGAACCGCCTGCCCCTGGGGTGCAGGACCTCTCGCTGTTCTCCCTGTTCCCCACGGTGGAGGAACAGATTGAAAGTATTGCCGAAGCCCAGGAGGAGGACCGGCGGACAACCCAGCAGCATACGTCTACTCCTTCCGGTCAGGTGCAGTCTGCGGTCATTGGCCGCGCCCTCACCTGCGGCGGCAACGAGAAGCACAGCATTGAGCGTATTGTAGCATTTTTCCAGAAGGGTCCCACCGGCTCCGATGCTGCCTCTTTTATGAAAAAGGAGTTTGGGGAGGGCGGCAAGGGCGTTACCATTGGCGGGCAGGAATATTCTCTGTGGTTTAACAGCGAGGGCTTCCGCATCGCGCCGGGACGGTCTGCATTTGGCCCTGGCAGCACACTCATATCCTGGGTGAGCGCCGCCGCTATGACCTCCAACCTCCTGCGGGATGGAATGTTCGCCACGCAGGATAAAATTGACGCCGCTCCTGATAACGAAGTGCGGGAACTGGCGGAAAAGCTGTGGTATTTAAGGCAGGATCTGAGTGATGTGGGAAAGGAAATGGATGCGCTGCCTTTCCTTTCGGAACTTTATGATACTTACCACGGATTTCCTGACTGTACGGAGAAGCTGGCGGAATGCCTGGCGGATCCGGAAACACGGAAGCGTCTGATGTACGAGGTTGACGGGTTTGCCAGGGAATATGCCGGGAACCGCGATCTTCTCCGCTTCCATTTCCATGAACCGTCCAGGCTTGCCGCCCGCATCTCGCTTCTGTCCCATGAGCCAAAGGAATTTACCGCGCTGGAAGGTTTTGAGCCTGCAAGGGCCAGCTTTATCACGGAGGACGAGATCGACCGTATGCTCACCGGGGGCAGCGGCATATCGGAAGGAAAGATGCGGATCTATTCCTATTTTGTGCAGGGACATGACGCAAAAGAGCGAGCCGCATTTCTGCGGGATGAATATGGAACCGGAGGACATGGCCGTACCGGATACAATGAATGGCACGATTCAAAAGGGATAAAGCTTACCCGGAGCGATGAAAATTCCGGCTATGAAGGCTATGACACCGTACGGCTGAACTGGGACAAGGTGCAGAAACGGATCGGGCAGCTTGTTGACAGCGGCAGATATCTGACTTCAAAAGAAATGACCTATACCGCCCAGTATGAAAAGATACAGCTTGCCCGGAACATCGTCACGTTCTATTCCTGCGACCCTAACCGTGAAACGGATATTTCCCCCTATGACCGGAGCTATGATGAGGCGCAGAAAAAGATCCTCACTGCGTTGGGTGATCCGGAGAAAAGCGCGGCGATGTATGAGGACATAATAAAGCGGTTCGCACTGGTGCAGCCGGACGAGCGCAATTACCATCTCATGCAGAGAGCCGTGGACAACATGGGCGCATACCAGAGGGGCGAATATTCCCTGTTCACCCCTCTTTCAGCGGAAACTTTGCAGGAACAGCGGCAGAAAAAGAAAGAAGCGGAAAAATCTTCCGCCAAAAAAGAAGCAAAACCGCTGGATGAACTGGAAGCGGCAGCCCGCGCACTGGCGAAAAAACAGCGCCAGAAGGCAAAAGAAGATTCTAACGGGCAGCTCTCCTTTGATTTTTCCGCCAATGTTCCGGAAGAAGCTGAACCGGAACCGAACGGGCAGGAACTGGCAGAACGGGAAAACATAAAAGCGGATGCCTCCAGAATACTGGAAGAACAGGGATTTGCGGTTTCTGATGAAATGCTGGACACCGTTCTGGAAGAGGCCAAGCAGGAACCGGTAAATGGGGAAGTCCTTGCCCGCCGGACGGAGGAAGCCCTGCACCGGGATGAAAAGGAAGCGATCCTCTCCCAGTATGACCTTGGGTACGGCTATCTGGGCAACGGCCTGACTGTGTGGAACCGTCTGGAAGAAGTATATGGCGATTATAAAACGGTCGCCCATATAAATGCTGACCGCAGTGTGGATTTCTGGGACGATAATCTCCCGGAGATCATCAAAGAGCAGATCCGGCAGGTCGCCGCTACAGCAGAATTGACCATTTCCGCTACCCAGAATGCGCCCGTGTTTACGGAGCCGCCGGAAGAGGAAACGGAACGGACGGAAGAAAAAGAAACCGGAGAACATGAGGCCGGAGAAAATACGGAAAGAAAAGACCGGCCAGGGGAAAACAGGGAAATTCCCGCAGAGAAAATCCCGGAAACAGTGAAACAGAAAAAGACAGCGGCGGCACTCTACCGGGAGACGCTTGCCACCCTGACAGACGTGATCCGGCAGAGCAGTTTTTACGATTACCTGCGTGACCGGGAAACCGATTATGACAGTGCAGCTACTGAACTGAACGGCGAACTCTCTTATTTTATAGAAGATATTGCAAACAGCCGGCCGGAATTATATGAAGCCTTCCACTCTCTTCCAAAGTTCCGTGAATGGATGGTAGAGGACATTCTTCAGCTTACTTATGATGACGTACTCATCGACAGCCGTGACGCACTCTTACGCCATGCAGGGGAAACAGATTTCCCGGAATGGGCGGGGGAACCGTTGAAACAGGAACAGCCTGTAGCGGAAACCGTTACCAGGGAACTGCCTGTCCAGGAACCGGAAAACGAGCATGTAGAGAAATCTGCGCCAGATACTGTCAGAGAGCCTGAAAACACCTACACGGAACCTGCAGAGCCTGACTTAACCCCCAATGTAGAGGAATACCTGAACCTGAAAGCACAGCACCCGGATAAACTGGTGGGTGTGCAGGCAGGCAGCTATTACCTGTTTTATGGGGAGGACGCCAAAACTGCCGCTGCCGCCCTTGGCACAAAGCTGGAGACAAGGGAGATACCCGGACTTGGAGAGACATCCGTCACAGGCGGCGGGACATGGCAGACTATTCTTAAAAAGCTGCTGGAACATGGGCACAGCACTGTGATCGCCGGCCTGGATCCGGAACATGGAGAAGCCGCTTCTTACCAGATCATAAAAGAACGCGATATTGCCGACTACATTCCTCTCGGTATGCAGCTTACCATGGATGGGCGGCGTATGGAGATTGACAGCGTTGATTACGAAAACGGGCATGTGAGTTTAAGAGACCTGGAAATGCAGGGATGGTTCCCCATTTTCCGGCAGGAAGCGGTTCCTTTTGTCCGCGACTGTATAGAGCAGGAATGGGAACGAACCGGATTTGTGACAGATGTTCTGGAAACTGTGGAGGATGAACCGCAGACACAACCCATAGAACCGGAAACGGTTACGGAAAAACTGACGGAAGAAGAAGTTTCCCAGCTGATGGCCAACCCGGAAATGCAGGAAGCCATAGGGCTGATCGAGGATTTTATCCTGGAGGAATACAACGAGGACAGCGTAGATATCCGCAATCCGCGCCAGGTAGGGATTGCCTACGGCGTGACAGACAAGAACGGTTTTGAAGTCCAGGTGGACGTGAACCTGCTGGATTTCTCTATCAGCCAGACTGTAGACGGAAAAGTTGTGGAAACACGGCAGTATGACAGCCTGCGGGAACTGATTGACATGGAGTTGGCTTTCCTTGACTATGACCAGCTCCTTTACCTGGAGCCGCACATTGAAGATCAGCTGGAAGCTGACTTAAACGAACGAATCATGTGGGAACAGACGGCAGGCGCAAGGGAAGGCGTGGAGCCGACGGAGCCGGATGCTTTTGCCGGATGGGAAACGCCTGCGGAGCCGGAAACAACCTCCGGGACGGAAACAGACCGGGAGCCGGAAACGCCTGACAGACAGGACAGGACGATGGAACCGGGAATGCCTGACAGGCAGGAAGAACCTCCGGAAATGGTGGAGATTGAGGGCGGCACGATCGGCGGGGATGATCCCCTGCTCTTTTCCAGCCCGCGTCTGCCCTATGATATTGTGATTGAAAAACTCCGCACAGGCCCCGAACGGGTAAATTTCCATATCACCGATGATGAACTGGGAACCGGCGGGCAGAGAACAAAATGCCAGAACAATGTGGCGGCGATCCGCACCTTAAAGCAGATTGAGGCGGAGAACCGCCTTGCCACGCCCCAGGAGCAGGAGGTTTTATCCAACTATGTAGGCTGGGGCGGGCTTGCCCAGGCATTCGACCCGGATAATGAAAAATGGAACCGGGAACACGCGGAATTAAAGGAACTTTTATTGCCGGAAGAATACGCTTCCGCACAAAGCACGGTGCTGAACGCCCACTATACCAGCCCCACTGTCATCAAGGCGATGTATGAAGCAGTCAGCCGCATGGATTTTGTGCCAGGGAATATCCTGGAACCTTCCTGCGGCATCGGGAACTTTTTCGGGCTTGTGCCGGAGGAATTTGAAAAATCCAACCTTTACGGCGTAGAACTGGATTCCCTGACCGGGCGCATCGCAAAGCAGCTTTACCAGAAAGCGGATATTACCGTGGGCGGGTTTGAAACCACCGACCATCCGGGCGACTTTTTTGACCTTGCGGTGGGGAATGTGCCTTTCGGGGAGTACAAGGTGCATGACAGGCAGTATGATAAGCAGAATCTTTTGATACACGATTATTTCCTCACAAAAACACTGGACAAAGTGCGTCCGGGCGGCGTTGTGGCCTTTATTACCTCAAAGGGGACAATGGATAAGGCAAACGGCAGGGTGCGGGAGGCGCTGGCGCAGAAAGCCGACCTTTTGGGGGCAGTGCGCCTGCCGAATAACGCATTTAAAGCCAATGCGGGTACGGAGGTGACGGCGGACATCCTGTTTTTCCAGAAACGGGGCAGCGCGCCGGAAAAGCTCCCGGATTGGGTGAACGTAGGACAGACAGAGGACGGCGTACCCTTAAACAATTATTATCTGCAGCACCCGGAGATGGTGCTGGGCAGGATGGCTTTCTGGGAGAATATGTACGGAAATGCCACGGAAACGGCATGTATACCGCTTGAAGGGGCTGACCTGAAAAAGCAGCTTGCAGAGGCGGTAACGCATATCGGGGCACCGGATCAAGAACTCCTGCACATGGACGCGCCGGAGCAGGAAGGAAAAGAAAAAGAGGAAACCATACCGGCAGACCCGCAGGTACGCAATTTCAGCTTTGCCGAAAAGGACGGGAAACTCTATTTCCGGGAAAACTCGCGCATGAAGCGCATGGAAGTCGGGAAAATGCCTGCCGCCCGCATCCGGGGCATGATCGCGATCCGGGACAGCGCAAGGCAGCTCATAGATTTACAGCTTAACGGTGCGGATGATGCACAGATCGGGAAAGAGCAGGAGCGGCTCAATACACTCTATGACAATTTCCAGAAGAAATACGGCCTGCTTAACAGCGCCGGGAACCGCCTTGCTTTTAGACAGGATTCCTCTTACCCGCTGTTATGTTCCCTGGAGGTATTGGACGAGGAAGGGAATTTAAAGCGCAAGGCTGATATGTTCACAAAGCGGACAATCCAGCACCGGCAAAGCGTTACAAGCGTGGATACGGCGGTGGAGGCGCTGGGCGTTTCCATCGGGGAGAGGGCCTGTGTGGATTTGGGATTCATGGCATCCCTGATGGGCGGGAGCGATAAAATACCGCAGATCATTTCAGACTTAAAGGGCATTATCTTCAAAGACCCGGACAGCGGCCCGGCTGTCATTTCGGAGGAAAATACGGACTGGCAAAAGGGCTGGCAGACTGCGGATGAATACCTTTCCGGCAATGTGCGGAAAAAACTGGAAAGGGCAAAAAAAGCAGCGGAGGAATACCCGGAATTTGCCGCCAACGTAGAGGCGCTTACTGCGGTGCAGCCGAAAGACCTGACTGCGCCGGAAATAAGCGTCCGCATCGGCGCACCCTGGATAGATACAAAATATTACAGGCAGTTTTTGTTTGAACTGCTCCAGACACCGGGGCGGCTCCAGAACGGGAGAATAGACGTGATGTATTCAGACGTGACAGGGGAATGGAGGATAAAGGGAAAATCGGAGGACAGCATCACGAACACCCGCGTCCACACCACCTACGGCACAAAGCGGATCAATGCCTATGAGATTTTTGAAGCCAGTTTAAACCAGCGCAGCGTCCAGATTTTCGATACGCACACGGATATAGAAGGGAAAGAAACCCGTGTGCTGAATGAGAAAGAGACGGCCATCGCGCAGCAGAAGCAGGATGCCATGAAAGAGGCTTTCCATGACTGGATTTTCAAAGACCCGGACAGGCGCGCGGATTTATGCGGCATTTACAACAAGCTGTTCAATTCCACCCGTCCCCGCGAATATGACGGGAGGCATATCAATTTTATCGGGATGAACCCGGAGATAAAGCTGGAGCCGCACCAGAGGAACGCGGTCGCGCGTATCCTGTACGGCGGTAATTCGCTGCTCGCCCATGTGGTAGGCGCGGGAAAGACGTATGAGATGATAGCGGCGGCGATGGAGAGCAAGCGGCTTGGACTGTGCAAAAAATCCATCATGGTTGTGCCGAACCACCTGACGGAACAGTGGGGCGGCGATTTTTTAACCCTTTACCCCGGCGCGAAGGTGCTTGTAGCCACAAAAAAGGATTTTGAGCCGAAGAACCGCAAAAAGTTCTGCGCGCGGATTGCCACCGGCGATTATGACGCGGTTATCATCGGCCACTCGCAGTTTGAGAAAATCCCTATTTCACCGGAGCGGCAGGCGGCCATCATACAGGGACAGATTGACGAGATCGTGGATGCCATTGCGGAAGCGAAGGCAAATAAAGAGGAAAAATTCACGGTCAAGCAGATGGAAAAAACAAAAAAGAACCTGGAAGCTAAGATTAAGAAACTTTATGACAAGAAAAAAGATGACACCGTTACCTTTGAGGAGCTGGGCGTTGACCGTCTTTTCGTAGACGAGGCACATAGTTTTAAAAACCTTTACATGCATACGAAAATGCGTAATGTTGCGGGCATCAGCCAGACGGACGCGCAGAAGTCCAGCGATATGTTTGCAAAGTGCCGCTATATGGATGAAATCACTGGCGGGCGCGGCGTGGTCTTTGCCACCGGCACCCCGGTAAGCAACTCAATGGTAGAACTTTATACCATGATGCGCTATCTCCAGTACAGTATGCTGGAGGAAGGATACCGGGACAGCACGGGGAAGGTGCGGAGCCTGAAACACTTTGACAACTGGGCGGCGACCTTCGGGGAGCAGGTGACGGCGGTGGAATTAAAGCCGGAGGGGACGGGGTTCCGCTTAAAGACCCGGTTTGCACGTTTTTATAATCTGCCGGAACTGATTAACCGCTGGAAAGAGGCTGCTGACATCCAGACGGCGGATATGTTAAAGCTCCCGGTGCCGGAAGCGGAGTATATCACGATACAGACGGAACCTAGCCAGGCGCAGAAAGCGATGGTACAGTCCCTTGCGGAGAGGGCGGAAAAAATACGGAAGGAGAAAATAGACCCCCGGATCGACAACATGTTGAAGATAACGTCGGACGGGCGCAAGTTAGCTTTAGACCAGCGCATTATGAACCCGTTGCTTCCTGATGACCCCGGAAGCAAGGTGAACGCCTGCGTGGACAATGTATTTAGAATCTGGCAGGAGAGTACGGAAACAAAGGGCACACAGCTCATCTTTTCAGACCTCTCCACGCCGAAGGGGAGGGCGGAGCCGAAAAAGGAAGAAGCAAAAGAGGGAGCAGAGGGAGCGGAAGCTGAGGGGGAAGCCGCAGCAACGGAGGAAGAAACCATCATGGAGGCAAGCGTCTATGAGGACATCCGCAAGAAGCTGATCGCAAAGGGAATCCCGCCGCAGGAGATCGCTTTTATCCATGATGCCAATACAGAGGCGCAGAAAGCGGAACTGTTTGCAAAAGTGCGGAATGGACAGGTGCGCGTGCTTCTCGGCAGCACACAGAAGATGGGGGCCGGAACCAACGTGCAGACAAAACTCGTAGCGTCCCATGACCTGGACTGCCCCTGGCGTCCTGCGGATTTGGAGCAGCGCGCCGGGAGGATTGTAAGGCGCGGCAACGAGAATAAAAAGGTAAGGATTTTCCGGTATGTCACAAAGGGCACCTTTGATGCCTACACCTGGGGGCTGGTGGAGTCGAAGCAGAAATTTATCGGCCAGATCATGACCTCCAAAAGCCCGGCCCGCTCCATTGAGGATGTGGACGCCACTGCCCTTTCCTACGCGGAAGTGAAAATGCTGGCTACCGGCGACCAAAGAATTAAAGAAAAGATGGATCTGGATATCCAGGTGACAAAGCTGAAAATGCTCAAATCCAACCACACGGCACAGCAGTATGAAATGCAGGATAAAGTGAGGGGCTATTATCCCAATAAAATCAAGGAAACAGAGCTGCTCATCGACTGCCTGAAGGCCGACCTGCCTCTTTTGGAGGCGCATCCTGTCAAAGAGGACGCTTTCAACATGGAGGTTATGGGGACTGTCTACACAGACCGGAAGGAAGCGGGACAGGCCATCGTTGCCGCCTGCCGCCTGATGGACGACCCGGACAGGGATGTGGAGCTGGGCAGTTACCGGGGCTTTCCGATGAAGCTGTCTTTTGACGGCACGAAATTTAAAGTCACCATGAAACAGCACCTGACCCATACGGCGGAATTATCCAGCGATGTGGTGGGGAACATCACCCGTATCAACAACGCACTGGAGAAGATCCCCCAGAGCCTGAAAAACCACCAGGAGAATTTAGAGCGGCTGCATACGGAACTTGAGAGCGCAAAGGAGGAAGCGGAAAGGCCCTTCCCCCAGGAGGAAGAACTGGCGGAGAAATCCGCCCGTCTTGCGGAACTGAACACCGTTCTTGACAATGAGGAAAAAGGGCGCGGCTCCGGGAAGGAAACGCCGGAGGAAGAACCGAGGCGGGAAGAAAGCGAAACGCCGGAGAGAGCCGCCGGTAAACCGTCCATATTGAAATCTTTAAAGGAATACGAACGCCCCACGCCGGTCATTTCCGGCAGGGAGAAAAGCCAGGAACGGGAGGTGATCTAGTGCGGAAAAGCGAAGGGCGCACAATCGGGCTTTTCTTTAAAGTTTCTCCGGAAGAAATGGAACTGATTGAAAAGAAGATGGCGCAGGCAGGAACACAGAATAAACGCGCTTATCTCAGGAAAATGGCGGTAGACGGCTATATCGTACACCTGGATATGGAAAGCGTAAAGGAACTGTGTAAGCTCCTTCGCTCCATAT
>OFFT01001771.1_pt1 | contig 12351 bp, 9 predicted proteins | sample 1521581 | NCBI WGS metagenome assembly OFFT01 (sample SAMEA3504084, study PRJEB24116) | mouse gut metagenome | biome: mouse gut; feature: mouse-associated habitat; material: faeces | place: Denmark | collected 2011
ATCCCCCAAGGTTTCAGACTGAGCCAAATTGAAGTATATAGGGGATCAGCGTATATAGAATTCATTAATCTTATTTTATTCGTTATATTGGCTATTTTAATGCTTATCGTGTTGGTCGTTGAATAGCTTGTATTTTATTATAGAAGGTTCAAACTGTATTAGGTAGAAATCACTCCCAAATCGTATTATAGTTCGTTAAAAAAGTGTACATTACACAGATTCTGGACATTTTTGGTGGATAATTGGAACAAAATTGCAAGGTAAACCCGTTTTCTTTTGCTATTTTTGCATCGTGTACGCAAACGAAGTGCACGTAGAAAGAGAACTTGTTCAATAACTATAAATAAATAAGGTATGAAAACGAACTATGAAATTCGCTATGCTGCGCATCCTGAAGATGCAAAAAGTTATGATACTACAAGAATTCGCAGAGATTTCTTAATTGAAAAGATATTTGTCCCCAATGAAGTAAATATGGTATATTCCATGTACGACCGTATGGTGGTGGGCGGTGCGTTTCCGGTAGGGGAGGTACTGACGCTTGAAGCAATCGATCCGCTGAAAGCTCCGTTCTTCCTGACCCGTCGTGAAATGGGTATTTACAACGTAGGCGGCCCCGGTATCGTGAAGGCAGGCGACGCTGTATTCGAACTTGATTATAAAGAGGCTCTTTATCTGGGTTCGGGCGACCGTGAAGTGACCTTTGAAAGCAAAGACGCTTCTCATCCCGCTAAATTCTATTTCAACTCACTGACTGCACATCGCAACTATCCCGACCGCAAAGTGACGAAAGCCGATGCGGTAGTGGCTGAAATGGGCTCTTTGGAAGGCTCCAACCATCGTAATATCAATAAGATGTTGGTGAACCAGGTATTGCCTACCTGCCAGCTCCAAATGGGTATGACCGAGCTTGCTCCGGGCAGCGTATGGAACACGATGCCGGCCCACGTGCACAGCCGTCGTATGGAGGCTTATTTCTATTTCGAAATTCCCGAAGAACACGCTATCTGTCATTTCATGGGTGAAGTAGGCGAGACGCGCCACATCTGGATGAAAGGCGATCAGGCGGTGCTCTCTCCCGAATGGTCTATCCATTCGGCTGCGGCTACCCACAATTATACTTTCATCTGGGGTATGGGCGGAGAGAACCTTGATTACGGCGATCAGGACTTCTCATTGATTACAGACTTGAAATAATAAACAACTACAATAGTTTCCTTAATTTAACAACAAAAAAATTATGAATCAGTATTTGAATTTTTCTTTGAAAGGTAAAGTAGCTCTCGTTACAGGTGCTTCTTACGGTATCGGTTTTGCTATCGCATCTGCTTTTGCAGAACAAGGTGCTACTGTTTGTTTTAACGACATCAATCAGGAGTTGGTAGACAAAGGTATGGCTGCATACGCTGCAAAGGGAATTAAGGCTCATGGTTATGTATGCGACGTAACAGACGAACCGGCTGTTCAGGCTATGGTTGCTACTATCGCAAAAGAAGTAGGTACAATTGACATCCTTGTAAATAACGCAGGTATTATCCGCCGTGTTCCTATGCACGAAATGGAAGCTGCTGATTTCCGTAAAGTAATCGACATCGACTTGAATGCTCCGTTTATCGTTTCCAAGGCTGTTTTGCCTGCTATGATGGAAAAGCGTGCCGGTAAGATTATCAACATCTGTTCTATGATGTCTGAGCTGGGTCGTGAAACTGTTTCTGCTTATGCTGCCGCTAAGGGTGGTCTGAAGATGCTGACTCGCAATATCTGCTCTGAATATGGCGAATACAACATCCAGTGTAATGGCATCGGCCCGGGTTACATCGCTACTCCGCAAACTGCTCCTCTTCGTGAGCCGCAAGCAGACGGAAGCCGTCACCCATTCGATTCATTCATCTGCGCCAAGACTCCTGCCGGTCGTTGGTTGGATCCTGAAGAACTGACAGGTCCTGCTGTGTTCCTTGCTTCTGAAGCTTCTAACGCTGTTAATGGCCACGTTCTTTATGTAGATGGTGGTATCCTTGCTTATATCGGAAAACAGCCGAAATAATGTAAGATAGAAGAGATTCCGATAAGGTGATAGAATGGTAAAGAGCATCCTCTTTTCATCTGTCACCTTATTTTTTATCATTCCCTTTACAGGGGCTATAGGACCGACTTGCTGGATATAATAGCCTCTATTTGTAAAATATATATTATTCATTCAATGTAGACTAATTATGAAAAAGATATTCATTCTGTTTGCTGTAGCCTTGATAGGGCTTGCTTCCTGTGCCGACAGTAGACAGTCAATGACAATCACAGTGACCAATCCGTTGGCTCTTGAACGGGTGGGAGAGATGGTTGAAGTGCCGATGAGCGACGTTGTTGCCAAATTGAAGCTGGCAGATACAGCGCAGATTGTAGTGCTTGATGTTGACGGTCAGCAAGTGCCTTATCAGGTGACGTATGACGAAAAGGTTGTTTTCCCCGCTACGGTAGAAGCGAATGGAACGGCTATTTACACTATTCAACCGGGCACACCGGCTCCTTTCGATGTCGTTGCTTGCGGTAAATATTATCCCGAACGTTTGGACGACGTTGCCTGGGAGAATGATCTTGGCGGATTCCGTGCGTATGGTCCTGCCTTGCAAGCACGCGGAGAGCGTGGTTTCGGCTACGACCTTTTCACGAAGTACAACACAACAGAACCGATTCTGGAATCTCTCTATGCGGAAGAACTGAATCCAGAAAAGCGTGCCAAGATAGCTGAACTGAAAAAGACAGATCCTGAAGCTGCCTCCGAACTGCAAAAAGCTATCTCTTACCATATCGATCATGGATATGGCATGGATTGCTATGCCGTAGGACCTACGTTGGGTGCCGGTGTTGCTGCTCTGATGGCGGGTGACACTATTATCTATCCTTACTGTTATCGTGCGCAGGAAATTCTTGATAATGGCCCGTTGCGTTTCACGGTGAAGCTGGAATTTAATCCGCTGGTAGTCCGTGGAGACTCTAATGTAGTGGAGACACGTGTGATCTCTCTGGATGCAGGTTCATATCTCAACAAAACGATTGTTTCATATACCAATCTGAAAGAAGCAATGCCGGTGACTGCCGGACTTGTATTGCGTGAGCCGGACGGTGCGACTGTGGCAGATGCTGCCAACGGGTATATCACTTACGTAGATCCTACAACAGATCGTAGCGGTGCAAACGGTAAGATATTTGTCGGTGCTGCATTTCCTGCACAGGTGAAAGAAGCGAAAGTGGTTCTTTTTTCGGAAATGGAAAAGAAAGAACGTGGCGGAGCCGACGGTCACGTTTTGGCTATCAGCGAATATGAACCGGGTTCTGAATATACTTATTACTGGGGCTCTGCTTGGGATAAGGCGGCTATCAAGACTCCGGATGCTTGGAATAAATATATGGCTGAATATGCGCAGAGGTTGCGCACGCCGCTGGTGGTGGCATATTAAGAGATTGTTTTGTTCCGCTCTTTTCTTCTGAAATTAAGAATACCACTATAGAAAGAAGCAAACCGCTTCAGCTATCTGCGGGGATTGGCTAAAGCGGTTTGTCTTATTGTTTGGTGTGTATTACAAGCAGTTTAGCGTATAGAAAATCCGGTACATCTTTTTGCCGTATTGATTTTCAAGGCAGAGGCTACTGCTTGAATTTCATCATCGTGAGTTCTGTATAGGAAAGGCTCTACCATTCCCATTAGTAACCCCAAACGTGTCTCTTTGGATGGGGGAGTGGCAGTGAAGGCTTCCAGACGGATGGCATCGGGATGATAATTCCCCCACGAACCATTATCTTTGAAAGATAAGATGGTATATTTTCCGTCCTCTTCTTCGTCATATTCAAATGTGCCTGACATGCTCACTGATGTATCCCATGTCAGGTAACCTTCGTTGGTATCCCAAATTACTGTGTGTACTTTGTAATTTCCGTAATCACCCATGTATTTCCCTCCGTTGACCGTAAGCTCCCCGGTCTTTTGGTTGTATGTGACAGGGATAGTAAGGTTGAGTCCGTTCAGCAGAATGCTGTATGTATTTCCCGACTTGCTTAAAGTGGCCAGGAGGTATTTCAGTTTTCCATCCTCAGAGTCGGTGAAGTATAGCCTGTAATCACCTGCCAAGTCTTTGTCAAATTCACATTGTGTCACTTGGATAGCGTCTTGATAGGTGCCGGCAGTATAAGTGATGTTGCCTTTACGGATGTGTCCGGTGTTGTTCTCTTTCAAGGTGATGTTTATCTTTCCGTCTTCAACAGCTACCGAAATCCATTCTTCGGAAGAGTTCAGAGTGAGTTCGGTGTTGCAGGTGAGGTCGAATGAATAAGTGGCGGCTTTGTCGTCAGCCATGATTTGCGAACCGGCACTCAACTCAAAGATTACTCCCGACTGATGTACTGCAATGCGGGTGGAATCGGCACCGCAACGGATGGTAAGCATGGAGGTACGTCCTTCCAGGCCGGGGTTCTGTTCGACATTGACCTGAATGGTAGAACCTGACACGGTAGTGGTGCACCATCCTTGACCGGATGTCTTTACGCTAATTTCGCCCGGTGCTTCCACCTCGATAGTGCCTTGTGAGGCTGCCGCCGGGAAACTTACGTCCCGGCTAACAATCTTGATGGAGGATTCCTGAACATATTCTATACCTTCCTCGTTTGTACAAGCGGTATAGCTTATTACACAAAGTGCGAATAATAGGAGGCTAAATATCTTTTTCATATGTGTACGCGTTTATTTTTTTACAATAGATGTCGGATAGGGGACACGATATTCATCATTAATAAGCCAGGGAGCGGAGGCTTCTCCAAGTGCTGTATTGGAGGACGGCGCACCGTTGAATTCGTAAAGGATAAAGGAATCTGCCGGTGTATCCAGATAAGTATTGGTTACAAACTTATAGGTTCCTTCCTTTGCCGTGTCTTTTATCAGGAACATTCCGCACTCGGTAGACCATGAGAAATAGCCTTCTGCATCCAGTCCCCAACCACATAGCCATATTTGTTTGCCACCGCTTTCGCCTACTTTCTGCGAGGTAATGTTCAGATATCCTTTTGACCTCACATAGTTGGCTACTATATTGTAGTTCTCGTTGAGTCCTTGAATCAGATAACGGTTGTTTTCTTTATCCGCTACCAGTGTCACATCGATAGAACCATAATGGTAATTGAGTTCATACGTGCCGGCAAACTGGTCAAATGGCGTATAATCTGCGGGAAGGTTGCCCGTCAGCGTCACGTCATTGCCTGCTGAATCCTTGCCTGAGAATGTGTAAGTATCCGCATTATAAGCCAATTCCGAGATGCTGGCACCATTGATTTCTATCGGTTGGTAGAAGCGGATACCCGTTTCGCTCGGGATGAAGCTGTTGCCTGCCACGATGCCTTCGTCGCCTTTCATATAAGTGAACTCCATATAGCGACTGTCCAGATCGATGCTGCATATCAGTTCTTGTGTGCCAGCCGTTCCGGTGGCGGAAGAAAGAATGAGATTCTCGCTGACGGCGGAAATGGCGTTGATGTAGTCGGCGGCAGTTTTCGTCAGGCGGCGCAGGTACATTTCGTTTCCTGTACGTTTGCCACGCAATGTAATCAGGTCGTCGGTCGCTTCCATAATGATAAATTCAAAGTCTCCGTCATAACCTTCGTAATGCGAGGAAGAAGGAGTAGAAAAGAAATGCATCAGTGTGTTGTATGAGTCGAATGACAATACTGGACCGTTGTCGTTGGTCATCTTATAAAGACTTGATTCAAACAGCCCCGGGGCAAGCTCCGAACCCACTGTAGCTTCTTGATTGTCAAACTTTACGGTGTAGACAAAGCCGCCATACGACAGATAACGGTCAGGATAATAGTCGAATATCCATCCTTCTTCCGAACTGGTAAGTATCTTCTTAGTATTGTCGAGCATCTCCTGCATACGGATAGAAGAGGGAGCGTCAAAAATATCTTCTTGGTTTTTCAGGCACGATTGCAATAATAATGCCGGAAGCATTGCAAGAATATAGAGTAATGTTCTATTGAGTTTCATAATCATGATGTTTTAGTTATTTAACGGTCAGGTCCTCAAGGTCTACTTTGCCACTGAAAACTTCGTTTTGGCGGCGTTGTAGTGTGTTGCGCAATACATCTAAGTCGATGCCAAAAGAGGTGCTCATGTAGCTCTTTACAATATCCAACTTCTGCTGGATGAGGGCAAGACTTTCGCTGCTGGCTCCTTCGAGTATATTTTCCCACGATGCTTCGTCGTTGGTGATGTAGATAGACATCATTTCGGCGAAGTCTTCCTGATAGGAGTGCTGTGCATAGGAGGAGATGAACCCACGCGACAGATAAATCTGGTTAAAAGGTTCTTCACTCCAACTGTCTGCTACGTAGCCGTTGCCCGTTACCAACTGGAAATCCGTAGGAATGGGTTTTGTTTGGTTCAGGATATGGGTAAATTCATGGTGTATTGTTTTGAAATAATAGTGGTTGAGCATATTTGCGTTTTGTATGTACCGGTCCAGGTCATTCACACCTGCCAACAGGATTTTACGTCCGCCCTCTGCCGTTCCCAAGATGAAGGTTCCGTTGTTTTTGTACTCCCATTCGCCGATGGTGAAAAACATTTTAGGGAAATACTCGCAAGTGAAATCCACACCTGCTACCTCATTATAAGTCTCTACACACAGGTATTTTACCAAATGAGCTAATTTGATAGCCTTGTTGTAGTCGGCAGGCACTACGTAGTAATCGAAGTCGGATTCAATATCCTCGTAGCGATATTTGAATGCGATGTTATACGGATTGACAAAATTGGCTTCCAGCCAAGAGTCAAATTCTGTGTTTTCCGTGTTTCCTGGCGTGATAACACTTCTGTTGTAGTCCGGTTCGTCCGACGAACACGCAGCAACGGCGATGAGAAGAACCGACAAGAACAATTTATAGATTTGCTTTTTCATAAATTCTGTTTTAATAGATGGTGGGAAAATTAACGTGGATTTGCTTCTAATCCGGCTTCGCGTACTTTGAGTGGTATTTGAAGCGCGCGCCGTTTGTCGTCTTTGCTCAAGAAATCACTCTTATACTGCGGAGTTCCTGAAGCATTCATCACGCGGCGCGGGATTTCAATGCCATAACGTTTGATGTCGAACCAGCGCAATCCGGCGTGCATTGTCTCGATACGGCGGAAACCGAGCATACATTGCAGCATATTTTCTTGCGTGCTGCCTTCTTCTTCTATTTGGAAAGCAGGGTTGAGATGCTTCTTGAGGGTAGACTGCAAGCCCTCTGCGTCCGAATAAGAGTATTCCTGCGCATCGTAGAACTGGGCAATGTTTGCCGGCGTAAGTGTCTTGGTGCTTTTGGTGATGTTTTGCATCCATGTAGTGAGGTCGGTTGCCGCTTCGTCATATTGTTTGAGCAATATGTAGGCTTCTGCCCGGTTCAAAAGACATTCGTCAGTGGTAAATGCCGGATAAACCGTATGGTTATAACCGATACCTGCTACCGGATCGGTATATTCAAACATATATGGCATTTTCCAGAAGATGGTTTTATCCATATTGGTTCCGGTATACACTTTCGGAGTCATGTAGAAGCTGAGTGCGCCACCCCAGATATTGGTCGCTCTCATGTCTTCGTTCATGGCGAGATATTGTCCGTGGCTGTAGCGGGAGTAATTCCGATAAGGACCGAATACGATTCCCAGTGTAGAATATCCTGTAAGCATCAACAGGTTGGCGTTGGAATTGGCATTCACGTATTCGTTGGTGATTGCATCCGCTTGCTGGGTCATGTTTGCCATGCCTTTCCAGTCGCGCAACATGGTTTTGGGTTGCGATCCCAGGCATAGGTTGGCGTATTTGATTGCTTCTTCCCATTTTTCGTAATATAGGTAGAAACGGCAGGCAAATGCATAAGCTGCTTTGGTGTTGAAATGATACTTGGGCACTTTGTAGTGCGAATCTCCTATCAACGGCAAGGCTTCTTGGATGTCGCGGTCTATTTTGCTGTAAAGTTCGGCAAGTGTGCCGCGTTCGTATTGTGGGTTGAGTTCCGTTTCGGGATGTTCGATGTACGGAAGTCCTAAATCATTGGAAGCCGTAGCTGTGTAGGGCTTGCAGAACATGCATCCCAGCATAAAATGATTGTAGGCACGGCAGAGCAAGGCTTCTGCTTTACATTCTTTCAGAGAATTAGTGGCAGTGCCCATCTCTTCGATGGCTTGCAGAGCTTCGTTGGCGGAAGCAATAGCTACAAAGGCAGATTCCCAAAAACTGTTCAGCGACTCGTTAGCCTCTTCCGTTTCGTCTTTCCAAGCAAATGTTTCGTCAAACCAGCGATTGGTATTGGGGTTGTTGGCGCCGTAATCGTCCATATTGTCTGAAACCAATTCTGCTACCAGAACGGGTTCATGGTCGATGTAGGCAGAAGTTAAGATGCTTTGTATTTTCTCTTCACTGTCAAGTTGTGCGCGATTGTCCGGCATAGTGTCAAGGAAATCGTTGCAACTTGCCAAAGTCAATGCCGACAAAGTCAACATGAAGGCATTGTATAATTTATTGTATTTTTTCATATTCAGTTTGTTTTTGCTATTAAATACCTAACTTTAATGTCAGTGTAAATTGTTTGGGAGTAGGAGCAGCTACACCACCGGTGTTGAAGAATTCCGGGTCTTGACCGTTGAGCTTCTTGTCTGCGTAAAGCAGGAACAGGTTGGTGCCTTGAAGTTTCAGTGAAAGACTGGATAGTTTCAATGGTGCAACAAGATGTTTCGGGAAGTCGTAGCCCACTGAGATTTCCTTCATCCTGATAAAGTCTCCTTTGGCAATGCGTGCCGTAGAGTAGTTGTATGCATTGTATGCGTATGACAGGTTGGTGTCATTCTTGTTCTGGCGTTTGGAAGCTATTACAGGAATGTCCGTCTTGTTTTCATCGCCTGGGACTATCCAACGGTTGTTGAACTCTTTGGGGGTAGCGGTCAGGTCATTGTATTCTTTCTTAAATACGGGGTCGAGCCTTACCACATTACCGAAGGAGTAAGTAATGAATACATTTAATGATAGTCCTTTGTAACGGAAGATGTTGCCGAAGCTACCAACGTCTGTTGGGTCTACATTGCCGGAGTATTCGAGGAAACCGAGTTTTTCGGGGTCGCTCGTTTGGAAGTAGATACCTGTTGTAGAGATGTTTCCATCTTGGTCAAGGAAAGTAGGAAGTCCTTCCTGGTTCAACCCTTTGAAGGGGATGGAGAAAAGAGAACGTACGGGATATCCCTCTTGCGCGAAACCGTTGCCCGAAACAAGGTCGATAATGCGTTTGCTTGTTTTCAACTTGGTTACTTCGTTTTTAGAGTGTGAATAGATGATATTGGTAGTCCATGAGAAATCTTTTGTCTTAATGTTGGTGGTAGTAAGGCTAAGCTCCACACCGCTTGATTTCATGGTGGCGATATTTCCGTACTTTTGGATTTGTCCGCCCAATCCTTGCGTGGTGGCCAATCCGATCAAGTCGTAGTTGCGGCGGCTGTACCAATCTACTTCCAAATTGATACGGTTATTGAGGAATCCGGTAGCCAATCCGAAGTTGAACTCGTGCTTTTTCTCATAAGTAAGTTCCTGGTTGGCTACTTCTTTTACATACAGCATACTTTCGTTGACGCTGGCAAACGGACGCCAAGGAGTTTTTGAGCCGATGATGGCGTATGCGTTCGTTACAGAAGGACGTTCGGCGGTTAAAGAGTAAGAACCTTTCAGTGTCAGGTGCGACAGCGTCGGTTCCAATGTTTTGAACCATTCTTCTTCGTGCATATTCCATGAAGCGGCAACGTTCCATGTGGGTAACCACCGTGCTGTGCGGCTTTTTCCAAGTGAGTTGGTTCCTTCGTAACGGATTGTACCATTCAGCGTGTATCTTCCTTTGTAAGAGTATGTGGCGTTGCCAAAGAAGGCTGCGCTGCGTTCGTGGCGGTTAGTGAGAGTATAATATTGTGAGTTCTCTTCTTGGCCTTTTTTAAACGCTTGGTAAGCGTAATTGGCTACTTCGCCCATTGAATATTGCATACCCCATCCGCGGAACCAAGTGGAGTGGCGGTCTACCGAGTTGGTTTCCATACCACCATAGAAATTGACAATGTGTTTTTCATTGAACACATCGTTGTAACTGACAGATGCGCGCATATCCCATTTGAACATATTGCGGTCGGTGCGCTCGTAGATACCACCGTTGGGGAGAATGCTGATAGGCAGTGCATAAATGTTGTCGGGGTCGGTATATAGCAACGGATTTTTGTCGCGTATGGTAGCTGTAGGCATGGCGCGATAGGCTTGTGCTTGGTTGGAGTTGTCTTCGATGAAGTGCTCTTGCGAGGTAGTGGTGCTTTGGATACCGCCCAATAAGGATAATTCGACTTTTGAACAGGGCTTGTAGGTGAAGCGTCCTGTCAGTCGGAAGTCGCCTACGCCCAATTTCATGTAGTTGTTTTCCAGTTCATTGAATATATTGAATGGGGCATAATTACGAGTGTAGAACTCATTGGGGTTGAGCGTACGTGAAGTATTCATAGAGTATGAATAGGGGTTGATATCGAAGTCTCGTTTCACTTCTCCTGATACGGGATCGGTTTCGCTGCCCAGTGTTCCCGGTGCTTTTTGTTTACGGTAAGAAGCATTTCCGATCAAATTGAAATCAAGCTGCTTTGAAAGTTTGAATGTAGAATTCAAGTTGGCTGTGAAACGTTGTACGGAACTTTGTTGGTACCATCCCGGATCTAACATTGCACTGGCTGATACATAATGCTGTGCTTTCTCAGTACCGGAAGATAGGCTGACCGAGTGGTTGTGCATGATGCTGGTAGAAAATAGGCGGTCGAACCAATCGGTGTTGCGGTATTCTGCAGCACGTAAGTATTCTGCTTTGGCGCTTTCGCTATTGATTAATCCGAATTGTCCCGATGTTCTGTCGTACTCGGAGATGAGCTGGTACATTTTTCCGTACACACCGCTGCTGGATGCATTGGCGATTTCCGCATAGTTCAAATAGCCTTTTTGTGCCAATTCCTGGTAAACGGCCATTTGGTCTTGTGAATTCATGATATTGTAAGTGTTGTAGCTTGGTTTCAGACGCATTGTAAATTCGCCCGTGTAGCTGATATGGTTTTGTCCTGCTTTACCTTTTTTGGTGGTTACTACAATCCCCCCTGCCATAGCGCGTGCACCGTAAATGGAGGTTGCTGAACCGTCTTTCAGGATTTGGAAGCTCTCGATGTCGTCGGCATTCAAACCGGCAATGGCAGAAGAAATCAAGGTTTCTGCATTACCCGATGACAATTCGTCTGCCGATACTTCCACTACGTCTTCCATGATAACGCCGTCTACTACCCATAACGGCTTGGAACTACCGTAGATAGATGTAGCACCACGTACGCGAATTTTAGGGGCTGTACCGAATGTGCCTGATACATTTTGAACAGATACACCGGCGGCCCGTCCTTCCAATCCACGGCTGATGTCGGCCATACCGTTTAGCTTCACGTTGTCTGCCGTTAGTTTCGTTGAGGCTCCCGTAAACAATCGTTTGTCCATTTTCTGCATACCTGTTACTACTACTTCTTCCAGAACTTCAGAGTCCGGTTGGAGTATGATTTTTATGGTACCAGCTTTGATGGCAACCTCTTGGGATTTCATTCCAATATAGCTGACTTTCAAAGTTCTAGCAGTACTTGGTACATTTCGTCTTATATAAATTAATGTTGTGATATAGATAATGAATATTGCCGCCGTTTATTATTTCATAGAAAAACAAGCTATAATTAATTTAGATAGTATCTAAATAAACTATAGTTTCAATTGTTTTCCCCGCAATTCATTTTTACATTAATTTACGCTGTTAATATATATAAGCTACACACAATAAATACCAAAATGTCATTATTTAAATATTAAATCACAATAAATACATTAAATTGTGTCATATTAATAATAATTATTTTATATTATTTCACTCTAAAATAACAGAATAAAACAAGCAATGCAACCTCCTTGATTTAGGATTACTTATTTCTATTTTACAATTTTATACTATCTTTGCAGTAGTTGCTTGCACATTTGAAGTAAGGTTTAGTAATTCTTAAATATATAAAGAAGTGTTTATGAACAAAAAAGTAATGTTGTTATTGGTCTGCTTATTTACAAGTGTAGGCCTGATGATTGCCCAAACGCCTAAAAAGGTGACAGGAGTCGTTATTTCGGAAGAAGACGACCAGCCTGTAGTGGGAGCATCCGTTTTAATAAAGGGTACAACGTTGGGAACAGTTACCAATATTGATGGTCAGTTCGCTATCGACAATGTACCAAGTACTGCTAGAACTTT
>OFFT01001776.1_pt1 | contig 12298 bp, 10 predicted proteins | sample 1521581 | NCBI WGS metagenome assembly OFFT01 (sample SAMEA3504084, study PRJEB24116) | mouse gut metagenome | biome: mouse gut; feature: mouse-associated habitat; material: faeces | place: Denmark | collected 2011
TTCTGTTATCTGCGTGTTGGACGATAAGGCTCATTACTATCCGGGCGCATCCTCATTTATCGTCAAACTCACCGCTGAGACGGAAACCGGAAAATTACTGGGCTTACAGGTGTTGGGTGCAGGAGCCGTAGATAAGATGGCGGATATTGCTGCGGTAGGCATTTCCCAAGGGATGAAGCTTCATGACTTCGATACCCTTGACTTCGCCTATGCGCCTCCTTTTTCCACGGCAATCCATCCCTTCGTCACAGCATGTTATATTCTGGAAAATAAGATGGAAGGTCTGCTGGACTCCATAAGCCCGGCGGAATATGCGAAAGGGGACGCCAGAGGATATACGGTACTGGACGTACAGCCTGCCCCGGCCATCCCGGGAGCAACATGGATTGACCTGTCCAAAGTAAATGGACCGCTGGAGGGATTTGACAAAGACGCCAAACTGCTGCTGGTATGCGCAAAGGGCAAACGGGGATATTTCTTACAGAACCGCCTGAAAGCCTTAGGATACACGAACACCAAAGTTCTGGAGGGAGGCGCATTTTTCAATAAAGTAAAAGTTCCCCGGGACGGGAAGAAGCTTTCTGCCGAAGAAATCAAACGGGTCAAGGGGCTTGGATGCCTGCAGGATAAGCGGTACGGCGATGTATTCAATGTACGTGTGATTACCAGGAACGGGAAGCTCACCACCGAAGAACAGATTAAGATTGCCGAGGCCGCTGAAAAGTTCGGTTCCGGGGAAATCACCATGACGACCCGCCTGACGCTGGAAATCCAAGGGGTGAATTACGATAATCTGGAACCTCTCTTTGCCTTTCTTGAGGACGCAGGGCTAAAGACCGGCGGAACCGGCTCTAAGGTGCGCCCGGTAGTATCCTGTAAGGGAACGACCTGCCAGTATGGGCTGATTGATACGTTTGCACTCTCGGAAAAGCTGCATGACCTCTACTATACGGGCTACCATGATGTGTCTTTGCCGCACAAATTCAAGATTGCGGTAGGCGGATGCCCGAATAACTGCGTGAAGCCGGATTTGAACGACCTGGGCATCATCGGCCAGAGGGTGCCCCTGTTCGACTATTCCAAGTGCCGCGGCTGCAAGAAATGCCAGGTGGAGACCTCCTGTCCCATCAAGCTGGCCAAAGTGGAGGACGGCTGCCTGAAAGTGGACGCCGAATCCTGCAACGGCTGCGGGCGCTGCAAGGGAAAATGTCCCTTCGGCGTCACTGAGGAGTACATGGACGGCTGCAAAATCTACATCGGCGGCAGATGGGGCAAGAAAATCGCCAATGGCCGTCCCCTGGATAAGCTGTTCACCAGCGAGGAGGAAGTGCTGGATACCATAGAGCGGGCCATCCTGTTCTTCCGGGACGAGGGTATCACCGGCGAGCGCTTCGCGGATACGGTGAACCGTCTGGGATTTGACTATGTACAGGATAAATTGCTCCACGCCCAGATCGACAAGTCCGCGGTGCTGGAGAAGAAAGTGAAGGGCGGGGCTACCTGCTGATAGGAATCTTTGGGCGCCAGAATGGGATTCCTGTGGAGGAAGCCAGGAGCTAATGCCCGGCAACCCTAAAATCCTTGCCGGAATCGGTATCTTCGCGGATATCCGATTCCCGGCAGGGATTTTTTTGCGCCGCGGCACCATGCCCGGCCTATTTGCTCTTGGCCGTTCCTATCCTGCACTTATACTGCTTAACGATTTCACTTGCCGTGAAACCAGACTGCATAACGCTGACTGATTCAATCGCATGATTACATTAGGCAGCATTCAGCGTTATGCAGTATAGCTTTATACAGCTGTTTTGCCCAAAACGACAGGAGAAACCGGTTGATATTATGGAATTCTCCAAATTGGAGAGCCATTCTCCTGCCTGGGGGTTGCATTTAGTGTTCACAAGGATATACACTTTTGATGTGGTGTTTCAAGGCAAGAATGATATTGCCCGCTGTATGTAAAGGGAGGTCAAGATAATGGATCAAGCCAAAATCGGGAAATTCATTTCGGACAGGAGGAAAAAGCAGGGCCTGACGCAGAAGCAGTTGGCGGACCAGCTCAATGTGACAGATAAGACGGTATCCAAGTGGGAAAACGGGTATAGATTGCCGGACGCGTCGCTTCTTCTGGAACTTGGCTCCGCTCTGGAGGTCGATATAAACGAGCTCCTTGCGGGGGAGGAATTTTTACCAAAGGAGCTCCCTCCTGAAGAATATGCGAAAAAAACCGAGAGCAATATTGTCGGACTGGTCAGTGAATTGAACGAAATGGACAAAAGAAGCAGGAGCAGAAGCATCGGTACGATTACAGGTATCTCGCTGAGTGGTCTGGCCCTTTTGATTCTGTTTGCTGCTTCACTGCGGGAGGGGAGCATGGTTGATATGATTGACTTGCCGACATTGTTTTATCTGCTGGGTTTGAAACTGGCAATCATATCCGTTTCCGGCTGGTTTCATGACTATAGGAACGCCTGGAAAATGTGTCTGCCTGGAAAGCGTCTGTCAAAGGAAGAAATGGAGCTGGCCGTTCAGGCTGTCAGATATGCCGGCGCCTTGACCTTGACATTGGGATGCCTGATCGCGCTGTTAGGAGCGTTCTCTCTGCTCAACTATATGGATGATTTCAGCTTGGTTTGGCGTTCTTTTGCGCAAATCATCCTCGCGTTGCTCTATACCGCAATCATAAAGACAGTCTATGTGATCCTAGCGTTCCGGATAAATCGAATGCTCCGAAATGCCTGAAAAAAACAGCGAAAGGAGTAAAAACATGGAAAAGCTGTTGGAGGTCAAAGCCCTGACCAAAAAATATCAGGAAGAATCGATAGAAAACAAAGTTGTTGACAATGTGAATCTGCAAGTCGGCAAAGGCGAATTTGTCATGATCATGGGAGCGTCCGGGTCCGGAAAAACCAGCCTGCTGCACTTGCTCGCCGGTATCGATCATTTAGACAGCGGGTCGATACAGTATACCCAATCCGGTCAAACGGCGGATTTCAGCCAGATGAGCGAAACGGAAAAGGCAGTGTTCAGACGGACGAACATAGGAATCGTTTTTCAGCAGCAATGCCTGATTCCTGACCTTACGGTTTATGAAAATATCATGATGCCGGTGCTGCTGGGAGGGAATCAAAAAGCAAAGGATTCCATGAAGGATACCATCTTAAACCTATGCGGGCAGTTTGGCCTGAAGGAGCATATCCAAAAGTATCCTTCGCAGCTGTCGGGCGGACAGCAGCAAAGAGCCGCGATTTTGCGCGCGGTTATCAACAGGCCGCCGCTTTTGCTGTGTGATGAACCGACGGGAAGTTTGAATTCGGCGCAGTCAGTCATCGTCATGGACTTGCTGGATGAATTGAACAGAAACGGGCAGACGATTCTTTTGGTCACACATGATGTCAAGGTTGCTGTCAGAGGGGGACGGGTGGTCTATATCAAGGATGGCCGGGCTGCGGGCGAACTGAAATTTACGGATGACGGCTCCTGTCCTGTGGGACATCGGGAAGAGGAACTCATGCGCTTTCTGCAGAAGAGGGGGTGGTAACGTTGAAAGCAAGTTTTACGTGCGCCCTGGCGAAGCTGAGAAGGAAAAAGGTCCCGAATTTGTTTCTGGGAATCTGTATCTTACTGACTGCGGCGCTGCTGGTCAATGCCCTGATTTTGCTGAAAGAACTGGATACGGTGTTCGACAGGGCCTATGAGGAAATGGACGGACCGCAGATCTGCTGCCTGTGGAGCGGCGAGGTAATCTTGCCGGACGCTGTCAGGCAATACCTGGACGGCCAGAAAGGGCTTTTGTATCAGATAACAGAAAACACAAAAACCATTGATTACATAGAAAAGGACGGAACAAGGCTGAGCAATGGCATTCTGCTGGAACTTCCCGAAAGGATCAACAGCGATATGCTTTCGCCCAAAATGCTGAACGGCGAAGAACCGGATATGCCCGGCAAGAATGAAATCTGGATCACAACAAAGATTGCCAATATCCTTGGTCTGGCCGTGGGGGACAGCGTTTCTCTGCAATTAGCGGATAAAGCTGTGACAGTAAGTGTTGCAAAAATCGTTGCGGATCCTGTTTTTGGCAGCAGCAGTACCAACGTGTACCGGATGTGGTGCGGCTCCGGCAGGCTTTCCGAATTCCCTTTGGCTGAGAACAACACAGTAAGTTACCTGGAGATCAGATTTGAGGAATACAGCCGCCAGATGGAGCAGAATTTTATCCGAGACGCAGAAGAGTATTTCGAACTGCCCTTGGGCGATACGCTGTATACTTATGAGCGTATCAGAAGCGGATATACGGCGGCTTATCAGATGGTGGGGGCGGCGCTGTCCTTTGTAAGCGTGGTCCTCGCGGGTATGATTGCCGTATTGACTTTATTTCTGGTCAAGAGCGACATGGATGAGGATGTCAGGAATATTGGCATCTGTAAGTCATTGGGCATGACGGGAATGCAGATTGTTGGTATTTATCTATTTTGCTATGGGGCGATCGGTTTTTCGGGGGCGGTGTCAGGAAGTGTTCTTGGCGGCTGGCTGAGCAGGGGCATTATCACAAAAGTTCTCGGAGATATCGGAATCTATACGGTCACATTTACCGGAACAGGCGGTTATCAGCTCCTTGCGGGGTGTATCGTACTGGCCGCTGTTATGGCAATCTGCTTCTGCGCCGTCTTCAAAGTCCGGAGACTGAATGCTTCTTACGCAGTCAGAACGAGCACATGGCCGTCAAAGAATCAGGGGCCGAGGAAGCCCCCAGGCACATATTATCATGGAAGGGTCTCCTTTGAGCTGTATTATGCCATCAGGGGAATGCAAAATAAAAAGCTGCAATATGCGTATATAGCCGGTGTGTCTCTCATACTTGGCAGCCTTACTGTAATCGGCCTGGGCTGCCTGAACGCAGTCCAGAATATCGATCAGGAACCGGAGATATGGGGGTTTATCAAAACGGATATTTATATCACGTCATTGGAAGATACGCCGGTGAGCGTCATATTACCCGAACTGCAGAACGATTCAAGGGTAGCGTTCACCTACGGGGTCAATAAGGTAACCGCACAGTATAAGCCCGCTCCCGGAGCTGCCTGGCAAAGTGCTCCGGCGGAAGTCTACGAGCTGCCTTGGAATGATGAAGTAGAAGACCGGACCCTGTATGGCAGACGGCCTCAGCAGGAAAATGAGGTCGGTATCGGGCTGACGCTGGCCAGGGAATATGGACTGGAGGTTGGAGAGAAGATAGAACTGGCAGTGAACGGAAAAAAGGCAGAGTACGAGATCACAGGAATTTTCCAGACACTTTCCAATTACGGAAATATCATACGGATGGTTACGGATGATTTAGACCAATTCGCAAGGGCCGACGGCTCATACGGAGACTATATGCTCGTCCTCTCAGACGGAACCGATAAATGGGAATACGAGAAGGAATTATCTGAGAAATATGGCGGAAAGTTTTCCTTCATAGCGTCAAAGTCAAATGGAGAAAATATGACAGGCGTTCTGAGGCCCGCTGTCGGAACAGTTTTAACGTTTCTGCTTCTTGTTACAATCCTGACTGCTGTCAATCTGACCTTTATTCTGGTCCGGCGGGAACAGCGTCTCATAGGTTTGCTGAAAGCCATTGGGATGACATCCTGGCAGATATTGAAGATCCATTCGTGGAGGAATTGCCTTTTGGCTCTTGCGGGAAATAGCCTGGGACTTATGCTGGGGGTATTTGTGATTCCTGATTTGCTGACCCCATATGCCCGCTTGCTTGGGATTGCGGAATTTCCATTTGCGAATTCGCTGGCAGGAATGACTATGAGTTTTGTGCTGCTTCCAATCTGTATGTTCTTGGGTACATTTGCAATTGTAAAAACGATCAACGCAGTATCTGTAAAGCAGATGGTGAGCGAATAGGAGACGGATAGACTGATTGAGAGACTGGCCTGCGCCTATGGAGCAGACGAAAACCCGACTGTCCAAGCGCTTTCCCGGGAACGGATTTGAAGACCCTGGCTGAACAAGGACAAGCATTGGTCAAAGGACTTTCGGGCAAAGGTAAATCCTATAACCGGGCCATTGACCGTATGACATAGGCTCTCGGAATTTCAGACAGGCAAAATCAGGCTGCTGAGAAACCAGGCGGCAGAAAAAGCGGGGAAATCGGCAAAACGGTTTCCGGGAAGCCGCGTGATAAGCGGTCTGAAGATTCCGAGAGGCTATTGACGGAGAAGGGAGGATGACAGACTCTCTTGCTGACACTTCGACAATCAGCCGGGGGGAACAGCTATTGACGCAGCTGCTCCCTCCGCCTGGCATATCCCGCCGCGCTGATCAGCAGGGATACCCCGAAAGCCGCAACTGTCACAGCCCCCGCCAGGAAGAGATAGGAGGAGAGGGAAGCCGCCATCGCGGAGAACCCGGAGCCGTCCTCGAAGTATTTGATGAAATAAAATACCGGAACCACGATGAGCATCCCCATGACCTGTGCGGACTGCACCCCGAACCAATAGGTCAGCGGCAGACACACCCCCGTCCACATCAGCGGGAGGAACACCGCCGCGAAGGCTCCCAGGCCCCAGACGACAGGGTCAAAGTTCCGGTACAGCACCGAGGAGGCCAGGTTCAGCGCCCCGGCGCCCAAAAGGCTGATGCCCAGGGTGCAGAGCACGGAGATATACTTGCTGGCCACCACCGACATGTCGCTCACGGGCAGGGCCATCTGATATTTCTGCCAGCGGGCCTTGTCGTCGCTGACGAAGCTCATGACATTCTGCATGCCCACGGTCATGGCCAGCAGGACGGAGGCCATCAGCCCCCCGTAATAACCGGCTTTGCACAGCAGCAGAAGAGAAAAGGCTGCCGCTATAAGTATCAGCTTTTTATCAATACATTTACAGAAAACAGTGAATTCCTTATAAATCAGTCCTCGCATGGTACCCCTCCTTTGATATAGAAAAGCATGATGTCCTCCAAACTGGCGTTGTCCACGATTACGTCCGGATAGCTGCGCCTTGCCGCCTCCTTGTCCCGGACCAGGCATTCCATGGACAGCTTCGTGTCCCGGTAAGTGATATAGTCGTCGGGAGAGAGGGAGGCGAACCGTTCTTTCCCGCATTTCAGGATGCCGTAATGGTACACCAGGTCGTCCTTCTGCTCCTCGAAGACGATCCGGCCCTGATGGATCAGGATGACGAAATCCGCGATTTTCTGGATGTCCGAGGTGATGTGGGAGGAAAAGAAGATGGAGTGCTCCTCGTCCTGGATGAATTCCAGGAACAGATCCAGGATCTCGTCCCGCACCACAGGATCCAGCCCCGTGGTGGCCTCGTCCAGAATCAGCAGCTTCGGCCTGTGGGCCAGGGCGCAGAGGATGGAGAGCTTCATCTTCATCCCCTTGGAGAAGGAGCCCACGGGCTGGTTCTCCGGGAGCCGGAACCTTTGCAGGTATTGGCGATAGAGGGCGCTGTCCCAGCTGCGGTAGATGCCGGAGAGCATCTTCTCCAGGTTGGCCGCCGTGAACACGTCGTGGAAGGTGCACTCATCGAATACGACGCCAACGTCTTCCCTGGCAGAGCGGGCAGTGTGCTCCATGCCCAGGAGCTGGATTTCGCCGCTGTCCTTGGCCAGCTCATTCAATATCAGGTTGATGGTGGTGCTCTTCCCGGCGCCGTTCTCGCCGATGAAGCCTACAATCCTTCCTTTCGGTACGCGAAAGGAGACATGGTCTAAGGTGAAGCCGGGGAACGTCTTGCACAGATCCCTGACTAAAATGCTGTTTTCTTCCATGGTGATGTCCTCCTGTCTGTGGTGGGTAAGGGCAAAAGCTGCCCTGTTATGGGTTCCCTGGCGGGTTCCTCTGCCGGTATGCGGCCTTTTTGCTGTATGCGGTTCCGCCGGTGGTTCTGCGTCTGAGTTTGGAGTCCGGCGTCTGTGCCTGTCATTCCTCGTAGAAAAGCCTGAGGATGCCGGCCATCTGCTCGTAGGCGATTCCGTGGGCCTTGCCGATCTCCGCTACCTTCTGCAGCAGCTCCTCCGCCCGGCGCAGCTGTTCCTCCTGTATGAACTCCCGGTTCTGGGGCGCTACGAAGCTGCCTTTGCCGGAGACTGTCTCGATGAAGCCGTCCCGGGTCAGGTCTTCGTAGGCCCGCTGCACCGTGATGACGCTCAGGTGCAGGTCTTTTGCCAGGGCCCGCATGGAGGGCAGGGCCTCGCCCGGGGCCAGGGAGCCGTTCATGATCTGGCTCTTGATCTGGAGACAGATCTGCTCGTAGATCGGCTTATCGCTGCTGTTGCTGATAAGGATTTCCATTTTGTTCTCCTGCTCTTGTCATAGAAAGCTTTCTGTGCGCATCTGCCGGATGTGCTCCCGGGGCCCAGGGGCGTTGCTTTGGAGGGCTTTTTTGCGAAAGCGATTGCCAAAGCGTGTTTGTCAATGCCTTAGCCGAAGCCAATGGCAAAACGGCACTGCAGTCCGTGTGCATGTTACATCTGATACGTATCGATTGTATCTAGCGTACTTAATCGACAAGTACACTATAGACGATTTGGATCGGTTTGTCAATGCCGTTTTTAAAAAATTTGGGAATTTTTTGTTTCGGATTGGTTTGATTGCCGCTGATAGCGGATGCCCTGCGCTTTAGGGACTGGGGGACTGGTAGTAGCTCCCAAAATAGAGTAGAGCGCATAGATTGTTTTCTATACGCTCTGACGCTGTGTAACTTATTCGGTTATGATTTGCGTCGTTGCCTGTTATGCTGTCGGCGCCCGTTCTGCTTTTTCATTTCATTGGCTGCACGCTGTTTTGCACGTTCCAATGGCAGTAAAGCTTTTCTGAATTTCTTCTTGATTCGTTCTTAAGCCGCGCACTATCCGACATCTGCTCTCCAAATGGCGAAAGCCTGAATGCCGCTTCCCGACACCTTGTGGAAGCGCCGGAAAGCGAGGGTTCCGCTCACAGATAAGTGACCTGCACATCGGCATCGTAGGTATGGGGCTCCTTGGTGACCGCCTTATGCCCGAAAGCGATGGCAATCTTGTACTCATAGTCCGTGGGGAAGTCCAGGGCAGCGGCGAAATACGCCTTCTTCTCCCCCTGCATCGCGTCCAGGATGCAGCCGATGATCAGGCTCCCCAGCCCCAGGCCTTCCGCCGCCAGGGCCATGTTCTCCACGGCGATGCCCGCGTCCAGGGAACCCCATTTGTAGGTGCTGTCGGCGCTGAGGATCACCACGGTGGGCGCTTCGTAGTAAAAGTTGTGGGTGGGGGAAACGATGTCCCGCAGGCGGTTCTTCTCGACCTCCAGCTCCTTTAAAATGGGATGGTTCCCTTTCAGTACCGTGAAATGCACTTCCTGTTTGTTGGCCGCCGTGGGCGCCTGGAGCCCGGCCTGTATCAGGGCGTCCAGCTGGGCGTCGCTCAACGGCTCGTCCGTATAGCCTCTTGTGGAGCTGCGTTTCTCGATTGCTTCGATGACTTGGTTCATGTAGTCTTCCTCCTTTCCGGTTCTGCATTTCAGTATATTTTATCGAAGGTTCTTTGTCAACAGTCCGTCAATGGTTCGGCGTTTCGGCCGCTATTGAATTTTGGGGGACTCTGCGATATAATGTACCATGTGTGGTTCAGGATATGGATCATAGTCTGGAAAAGTGCGCCGGAAACCGGAGCGCAAAGAATTGCCTGTTGTTGAATCGGACTTTGGAGGAAACCTTTTTGTATGGAATTCATTGATATTTATGACGATTTAGGACAAAAAAGCGGTAAAAGCGAAGAGAAAGGCGAGGCACATAGAAAAGCGCTTATCCATAGAGGTGTCTGTGTGTGGATTATGAATTCTAAGCAGGAACTATTGCTGCAAACGCGGAGCAGTCATGTCATGTTTCCTGATATGCTGGATATTTCTTTTTCGGGGCATATTCAGGCTGGCGAAACTTCTTTGGAAGCTGTCAGGAGAGAGGGACGTGAAGAACTTGGCATCAATATAGACACGTCCAAACTGCAATATCTGTTTTCCTGCCGTGAATGTGGCGGCATTGACGGATATTTCGAGAATGAGATTGACGATGTGTTTCTTTATAGAGCGGATATTCCTATAGATGGGTATTCCTTCTCCGATCATGAGGTAAAGGAAGTAAGATACATTTCGGTTGATGAATTCAAAATGATGGCAGAGTCAGGTTCGCCCATGCTCCTGCCTTATGAAACGCACTATCTTTTTTTGCTGATTGCCTTATACTGCATAACGCTGAATACTGCCTAATGTAATCATGCGATTGAACCAGTCAGCGTTATGCAGTCTGGTTTCACGGCAAGTGAAATCGTTAGGCAGTATAAATAGTCGCATAAGCAGCTTGGCAAATTGAGGATTATATTAAATGTCCCGCGGTTCTTCGAAACGAAGCGTCAGGAACGGTTTTCCGAAAATGGGGCATTAAAAAGAAGCTGTCCAAGGGAGGAGAGAATGGCATGAAAAAGATAAAATTATATCTGATGATTGGTATGATGGCAGTGGGACTGGCGGGCTGCGGGCAGACCGGGAGCCAGCCGGAAGGCCAAAGCGGCGGCCAGGCAGAAGAGCAGACCGGGAGCCGGACAGAAGGCCAGACCGGCAGCCAATCGGAAGACCAGAGCGGTGATGGGACGGAAGGGCAGACCGGGAGCCAGTCGCAAGACCGGACCGGCGGCCAGGCAGACAGCCAGCCGGAAGGACAGGGAGAAAGCCAGGCTGGCCAGCCGGATGCAGGAGAGGACGCTGCCTATACGTTTACGGACGATTTGGGACGTGAGGTCACGGTGGAATCCTATGAGCGCGTGGCGACTCTGCTGGGGAGTTATGCGGATATGTGGATACTGGCGGGCGGGGATGTCTGCGCAGCGCCGGACGACGCTTTCGTGGATCTCGACCTGCCCCTTGGGGAGGATACCGTGAACCTGGGAGAGACCAAGCGCCTCAGCCTGGAGCTTCTGCTTTCCGCAGACCCTGATTTCGTCCTGGCCAGCACCAACACCAGTCAGCATCTGGAGTGGCAATCGTCCCTGGAGGGCGCGGGCATCGCGGTGGCCTATTTTGACGTGTCCTGCTTTGAGGATTATCTGAGGGTACTGAAGGTTTGTACCGATATCACCGGGCGTCCGGAGCGCTACAAACAGTATGGAGAGGATATTCGGAAACAAATAGGCGAAATAATGGAAAAGCATGCGGATGAGGAAGCCCGGACAGTGCTGTTTATGCGGGCATCCGCCACCAGTATCCGGGCTAAGGGCAACGGCGGCAATGTGTTTGGCGAGATGCTGGAGAGCCTGGGCTGCGTCAACATTGCGGATACCAATGAGAGCCTCCTGGAAAATCTGAGTGCGGAGAGTATTCTGCTCCAGAATCCGGAGTTTATCTTCATTGTGCAGTCCGGTGACGATGCGGAAGGGACCCGGAAAAATATAGAAGTCATGTTTGACGAAAATCCGTTGTGGAATGAGCTGGATGCCGTTAAAAACTGTAGGGTTCACATTCTGGACAAACATCTCTACAACCTCAAGCCCAATGCGCGCTGGGCGGAGGCCTACGAGAAGCTGGCGGAGATTTTATATGGGGAATAAGAGGTTCCGCAGCTTCTGCGCTGAATTGAAGAAACAATTCAGGAGATATTACCCTGTATGGGGGATTGCCGTCTGTGTTCTGGCGGTGGTTCTCAGCCTGTGCCTCGGCAACATTCATTTTTCACCCATGGAGCTTCCGGGTATCCTGCGGGGAGACGGGGGGAATGTGAAGCGGAGCATTCTGCTGTATGCCAGGCTTCCCCGAACGCTGGCTTCCCTTTTTGCGGGGGCGGCACTGGCGGTATCGGGAGCCGTGCTGCAGAATGTGCTGGCAAACCGTCTGGCGTCGCCGGGCATTATCGGCGTCAATGCGGGAGCCGGGCTGGGGATTACGCTGTGCTGCAGCCTGGGAGTCCTGTCCGGTTTCTGGGTTTCCGCCGCGGCTTTCGCGGGAAGTATGGCCGGCATCCTCTTCATCTTCGCCTTTTCCTGTCGATTTCGCGCTTCTAAAACCGCGGTGATTTTGAGCGGTGTAGCATTGAATAGTATACTGAATGCCGTCAGTGAATCCCTGACGGTTCTGGACACGGAGCTTGCGATGCTGAGCATTGATTTCCGTGTGGGAGGTTTTTCCGCCGTATCCTACACGCGCCTGATTCCCGCCGCGGGGCTGATTGCAGCAGGGATGCTTGTTCTGTTTACTTTGTGCAATGAGCTGGACGTACTGGCGCTTGGAGATGAGACGGCCCGGGGGCTGGGTATGCAGGTGGGGCGGTATCGTATG
>OFFT01001786.1_pt1 | contig 12263 bp, 7 predicted proteins | sample 1521581 | NCBI WGS metagenome assembly OFFT01 (sample SAMEA3504084, study PRJEB24116) | mouse gut metagenome | biome: mouse gut; feature: mouse-associated habitat; material: faeces | place: Denmark | collected 2011
ATCGGGAATACAGAATACGTTATTTCCTGTGATTTGAATCCGGTCGTTTGAAGATGCGAAATATGCGGCAGCAATGAAAAAGAACGCGAAGGAGTAGTGGAAATGGGTAAAGTAGTAAAAAAGAAAAGCAGAAAATTGTTTAGAACAGTGCGCAAGACATTGGGGACACTGTTTCTGGTGTCTGCACTTGTGATAGCGGCTATTCCCGTGGACGGTTTGCGGGCGGCGGAGGAAAACCCCGCAAGAGCGGCCAGGAGTGCGATATCTGTCAAACCGGAGACAAACATTCCGCAGGCGATGAGTTCGGATAAGATTTATACCACCGAGGATACTCTGCTGAAATTTGTCTATATTCCCAGAGTACGTGATGCCTCCGGAAAGCCGTCTGCCAATACGTCTTATTGCGCCATCATTGTGGGATATGATAAGGATGTGAATCTGGAGGGCAACAGCCTGGTGATTCCCAATGAGGTCAGCGCATACAGGCAGTATTCCGTAAACCAGGGGCAGAACGCCTCATATGCCGCCGTCGGCAGAAACGGTAATTTCCTTTTTTACCGGAGTATAGAGACGGAGGTCCTGACACCGGAAGCAGCGGATAATCTGCTTTATAACCAAGCGCCTGACTACAATGAAAGGCTTGAAGAATTCCAGGATGAAGAGGGAAAAACATTCGTAAGGGTGAGAGGGGAACGAGGGGAGTTTAAAGTTTGTTATCTGGATAATAAGGCAGCTTGGGAAGGCATCGCAAGTAATAACCTGTATTATGACAAGTCGAATCTAAACGGTGAAGGACCGGCTGAAAATACGAATGCGTCGAATTATAATAATTTCAGCAAGGTAGGAGACAGCCAGGAATTCGCGCGTATTCAGAATGTAACGGTAAATTACATCAGTAATCAGTATTATGAGGGCGGTAATTCCGTAAGCGGCGGCAATGCGGCCGATACGGGACTGACATGGCATCCGGTGACCGGGGACGACCCGTCAAAGGGCGTTTTTGCCGGTGCGGGCAATATTGTGGATCTGAAGCTGGGAAAGGATTTTAACGGTGTTGGAGACTATGCTTTTTATCAGTGTTCCAGCCTGCGGAGCATGTCATTTGAGAACGGCTTAAGCGTGATAGGGGAAGGCGCCTTTAAAGAATGTGTCAATCTGCAGCAGGCATCTCTGAATGTAAACTGCCTTCTGAGCGCAATAGGCGCTTATGCATTCCAGCAGTGTACGCAGCTCACCAGTTTTGTATTGCCTGTCAGCGTGACGACAATAGGCGATCTTGCATTTGAAAGCTGTGAAAGACTGGCAACAATTGATTTGTGCAGCGAGGGAAGCGGGGAATCCGGAACCACTTCAAACCTGCTGACTACCCTGGGCATGGACGTTTTCAAGAACTGCAAGGCCCTGGAATCCATTACGTTTCCGGATCACTGCCCTGCGCAGGTGTATGTGTCCTGTTTTGAGGGATGTACGTCTCTGAAGTATATCTGTGCCAGAAATACGACAATGAATTTCCTCTCAGAGGAAGGCTATTTTACATATGATGACTTCAAAAATATGCTGGGAGAATCCAACCCGGTTGTAAAAGGAGAGTTTTACTTTGAGGGAATAGAGAATTCGGTCCTTCATAAAACCTGTAAGGATAACTGTTTTGCATTCAGCTACATCTGGGACAGTACTCAGGGGTTTGGCAAGCGTGATCTCTATGAACTTACGATGAAGGATGAGGAAGCGGGCGGAACAAACACTTTCGTGGTAACTTCCCAAAAAAATCTGCACCGGTACAGCTATACGGCGCCGGTGAAAACGTTAACCATACCGAAGAAGATCGGGCCGCATAACATCGAGACTCTCGATGCAAACGTGATCAGCAATTACTGTAATCTGGAGACCGTAATTATACCCAATACGGTAACTGCCATCGGCGCAGGGGCGTTTCAGGGATGTCATAATCTGACAAATGTAATGTTTGATTCCTATAGTCTGGAGAGCGGACAGAATGTTGAGATAGGGCAGGACGCGTTTAAGACGCAGAACTGTACTTCTCATAACTGCGGCGGCGATGTGGAAACGGATTCCAATAATTCGCCGGCGAAGAAGCTGAGTTTTACCGGACCGATTTCGCTTGACTTTGCGCCTTATCGGTATGCCATGAGTGAGAACGGCAGATACAATAACAGCAGCCAGACGGCAAGCTATATAACCTATTACAGCGGCTGGCCCGGAAATCTGGAGATACAGTATAATTCGTCGACGGGTCTGAGTGAACTGGTGAATTTTCCTTCTCTGGAGGAACTGAGCGGTTATGAACCGTCCAGGTACAAGTATATCGAACTTTTGGGAGAAAAATATGTGAATGCAATGAAGACTGCATACAGCACATATAAAACGTCTCCCAATTCCATGACCGAAGAGCAGAGAGATGTGGTTAACGCAGTGCTGGACCTTGTAATTCCCGAGGGTGTCCAGTCCGTGAAGGAAGGGCTGATTCGCCAGAAGAGCCAGGGGACGGATCCCACAAGGACGGTGACGGCCTACAGCCTGGAAACGATTGCAGGGGGCGAAGAGTATACGGATACGGACGGAACCCTGAAAGTTAAGGAAGGAACGGGGACTTTTGCCGGCTGTAAGGATCTGACAGGTATTTTTCTCAAGGAAGCTTCCGACGGAACCGGAACGAAGACCATTGAGAAGCATGCTTTTATGGGGTGCGACAATCTTGCGAATGTGGATCTTGCCCCGACGATTACGGAGATTGGAATTTGTCCTTTTTACGGATGCGAAAAGCTCAGCGGGATAAACTTTCAGAACAATCCGAGTTTTGACTGTGTGAATTCCATCATTTACGGACTGGACGGAGAGGGAAAGAAAGTAAAAATAGTTGAATGCCTGGAAGGCAGAAGCATGGGATATGTGGACCATGAGGAAGATGAACTGGCCAATGTGGCGGAGATAGCCGAGGAGGCATTCCGCGGTACAAATGTGTCCAGTGTGGATCTGACGGCAACAGCTATTAAGACAGTACCCGTGAGGGCATTTGCGGAGACGGTGAACCTCAGCCGTGTCTATCTGCCCCATACGCTTGAGAATCTGGCGTTCCAGGATTATGCCTTCGAAGGCAGTACGGTAGAGTACTTCGATGTCGCATCATCCAATTCGGCCATGCGGGCAGCACCGGACGCATTTACGGGACTGATGAAGAAGGAGGGGGCCTCCGTTGTGCCGAGACCGCAGTCAGAGTACAATGCGGTACAATGGTATAGTGTTCCGGGAAGCCAAGCGGAGGACATCGGTGTCTCCTGGGGATTTAATCCCAAGGAACATGTGGGAATTACCTACTATGATGTTACTTTCACATACTGGGATACCGAAACACAGGCATATGTCAGCACAGATGCCAGCGAAAAGATTCCCAGTAATGAAATGAGCAAGATAGAAGAGCACTATCCGGTTCCCATAGGAACGGTGGTGGAGATTGAGGGAAATAAATACAGGCTTACCGAGTGGAAAGAGAATACGGATGCCAGCAAGCTGGATCATTTGTACTATGATGCCGTATACAAGGTTCTCCGGTGGGTAGTTACCTTCCAGAATTACAACGGTGCCCTCATTACTACCGTAGAAGTGCCTGACGAAGGAAGTGTTCCCGAGCAGAGACGGCCGGTTCCGGGCGTTGACTTCCAGGGACCTGAAGGACAGACGTTTAAGGGATGGAAGACGGACGGTGACCTTGGCTATATTACAAGCGACCTTACTGCAGTGGCGGATTACTCTGTGGACGGTGAGTATCTGGTAGAGTATCTTGCAAGAAAGGGCAGCATTACAAGCGACTGGGAGCTTTTCTATTCCACGACATTAAAGGAGGGGGCGACTGCGCCTGATCTTACGCCTTCCGAAGAATGGGCGATAGAGGGATATAAATTTACCGGATGGGATAAGGAGCTTGCCAATATCAGTGAACCTACCACATTTTACGCCACCTATGAGCCGAGTTCCGGAAACGGCGACGGCGATAACAACGGAAATAACCCGGGCAATCCCTCCGGCACGCATACGCTTACAGTGGTGGGCGGAAACGGTTCGGGAACTTATGCGACAGGGGCACAGGTTGTCATCAGTGCCGCCAGCCCTGCGGAAGGCCAGGAGTTCAGCGACTGGTCCGTAAGCCCCGCAGAGACGGTTGTGGCGGACAAAAACCGCTCCACTACGATTTTAACCATGCCGGATCAGGATGTGGCGGCGATTGCCAATTATAAGGCTAAGAGTAGTTCCGGGAACAATCAGGGAGGCAATACCGGTTCCGGAAATACGACCGGTTCTTCAAATACGTCCAACAACCTGCATACGCTGACGGTGAAAGGCGGGAGCGGTTCCGGCAGTTATGCGCCGGGCGAGCAGATTATCGTTACTGCGGATAAGCCGGCAAAAGGGCAGGTGTTCAGCAGCTGGACAGTCAGCCCGTCAAGCACTACGGTTACGGATAAGACGCTTTCTTCCATTGCCGTTACCATGCCGAATTATGATGTGGCCCTGATCGCCAACTATAAGGCCAGCGGTTCCGGCGGATCCAGCAGTTCCGGGACGGGGAATACGGCAAGCAGCAACACAAACCGGCCGGGCGGAAGCACCGGAACCGTGAATAAAGGCGGCAATACCGTTATTATCGATAAGAATGGTTTTTCCAACACACGGGTGGTATCCGCGACCGTAAACGGTTCTTCCGACAACTTTACCATTAAGGTGACGGAGAGCAGTGAAGCGACGGAAGCCGTTCTCAGAGCGCTGTTGGCCGAGTACGGAAATATTGACAACATTAAGTATTTCCCCATGGATATCTCGCTGTATGATTCCACTGGTAAAAACAAGATTACGGATACAACGGGCCTGTCAGTGAACATTACGCTGCCGCTGCCGGATTCTCTGATTACCTATGCAGGAAACAACAAGGTGGCAGGTGTGGTGAATGATAAACTGGATAAGCTGACTCCGAGATTTAGCACCATTGACGGGGTGTCCTGCATTACATTTACGGCAGAGCATTTTTCGCCCTATGTGATTTATGTGGATGTGGCTAATCTGTCTGACGGAACCATTTCAGACAATACGCCTACCACAGGCGACGGCATCCATCCCAAGTGGTTCCTGTCAATCGGTCTGGCATGCCTGTCCTTCGTAATGTTTATGATGAAGGATAATGCGTCGGTATCCAGGAAGAAGAGAAAAGCGACGGTTAAAGTGAGAGGATAGTATATGAGAAGGAAAAAGCGTATTTTAAGTGTCCTGACGATAGTGGTGACGCTGATAATCATGCTGCTTCCTGTATCGGAGGCGGATGCACAGTCATCTGCCTCCGATTTTCGAATGGAAGGGAGTACGCTGGTAAAGTATCGCGGCAGCGAGAAGAATGTGACAATTCCGGATACGGTGGAAGTAATAGGAAAAAGTGCGTTCGAAGATAATAAGAGTGTGGAACTTGTTGTGCTGCCGAATTCCGTCAAGCGTGTCGAAGCCTATGCATTCTGGGGCTGCGACAATCTGGATACGGTAGTTTTGGGGCGTGGCTTAAGTGAGGTGGGAGATTACGCATTTGCGAAATGTACCGGGCTGGAACAGATGACCCTGCCTGCAAATGTTACTTCCGTAGGTGTCCAGGCTTTTGGTGACTGTGTGAATCTCAGAGATATCAGCATACCCAAAGAGACCACAAGCATTCATGAGACAGCCTTTGACGGCTGCATTCAGCTTACCTTCCACTGTGAAGAAGGAACAGTGGCAGACGATTATGCGCAGGCATTTTATGAGCGGCAGAAGAAGATGCCCGGATACGGTGAGGTTCCGGATGAAGTACCTTCCGATACCTCACCCAGTCCTTCCCCTTCCGCTACGCCGGAGCCTGCACCAGGGGGAGACGGAACCACTTCTGAACCATCGGTTCCTTCAGAGGTGACAGGGGATTTGCTGGGTTCTACCCAGATAGTGGGAAACAGGGCTGTGGTGATGGCAAATAATACGCGGCTTCATGTGTACGGAAGTGAGGGCGGACAGGAGACAGGCACGTCCGAGGGTATCATACCTGGAAGCAACCGGGAGGAGGGCATTCCCAAGTATGCGATCGTGGACGGTAAAATCGTGGCGGATCAGGCATACTACGGCGATTCTGGATTGGGTGATGTCGTTTTGCCGGAGGGAATTCTGGAGATAGGAGAGTTTGCTTTTGCCAGAAGTTCTGCCGTTTCGGCGGTTTTGCCGGAGGGGGTGGAACATATCGGATACGGCGCATTTTACCATTGTGACGTATTGCAGAATGTGGTGCTTCCGAATACCGTCATGTGTGTGGAGCCGAAAGCGTTTGCGCAGACTATGTGGGTGAGGAATTTTCTGGAGACCGACAGCACGTCGACGGAAAGTGACTTTCTGATAACGGGCGGCGTGCTGGCTGCTTATCGCGGAAATACCGCGGAGGTAACGGTTCCGGAAGGGGTGCGCGTGATTGCCGGGGAAGTATTTCAGGACCATACCGAGATAGAGAAAGTGTCCCTGCCGGATAGCCTGACGGTGGTAGGGGAAGGGGCATTTGAAGGCTGCAGCAGTCTAAGCCAAGTGGTATTCGGAAAAAATGTGGAGGAAATCAAGGACAGGGCCTTCCTGGGGAATGTAATGTCAAAGGTTTCCGTGCCGCCTTCCGTGAGTAAAATCGGACTTCAGGCGTTCGGAAATGCACTTATTGCCTATGAGGGCGGGGAGGCGGAATATACCTATGAGCCTTCCGCAACGCGCCTGTCCAATGGAGCCTTCCGCGGGCTTTCGAATGCAGAGGAGCAGAATCCCGGCGTGACTGTGACAGGGCTTGAGACGCTGTTCGGGGATTCCGTGGCAGACGTTTTCCGCACGGGGCAGACTGTGCTGTCGGGAGCGGACAGAAGCTACACATTGAAGGTAAGCCAGGCGACGGATGCCGGTTCCATGGAAGCTGCGTTTAGACGGATATTTCAAGACGCAATTCCGGATAATATACAGCTGTATGAGTTGGAACTGACTGACGACAGCGGTATTCCCCTGAAAAAGCTGGGGAAGCAGGCTTTGTGTGTGGTGCTTCCCGTTCCGGATGCCTTAAAGGGACAGAGTCTGACGGTTTTCACACTGGACGGAAACGGGCAGCTTGAGAAACTGGAGGCGGAATCTGTGGACGTGAACGGCGTGGAGGCACTGCGATTTGAGACAAAACATCCCGCTGTGGTTGGCGTATGCGGAAGTTTTCCGGCGGAGTAGGGTCTGCTGCCAGTGCGGATTTGCCTGAAAAGCATGTTAGTCAATAGAACAAATACATTATTCCCGGCATACAATAAATGAAAGTATATGCCGGGAATTTTTTTAATATGCAGCGGGTGAGAGAATTAATTGCCGGAAATATGACTGAGGGCATTGACGGCAGTGGTGTAACGGTTGCTGTACTCGATACGGGGCTGGCAAATCATCCCGATCTGAATGGCAGACAGTTGTGCTTCCGTGATTTTGTGGGTGGGAGAAAGAACATGTATGATGATAACGGACACGGAACCCATGTATGCGGTATTTTGTGCGGAAACGGCAGTCTCTCGGGAGGACAGTACAGAGGAATAGCATCGGGAATCAGTCTTGTAGTGGGAAAGGTTCTGGATGAAAAGGGGGACGGGGAAACAGACGCCATGCTGGAGGGGATGGATTGGGTTTTAAAGGTGAGATCCCGGTACAGGATAAGGATTTTAAATATTTCAGTGGGAATCGGAAGCCTGGAGGAACCGGGAAGGGAGAGAACCCTGCGGCGGAAGGTGGAGGAACTGTGGGAAAAAGGGATTCTGGTAGTATGTGCCGCGGGCAACAAGGGACCTGGAGACGGGAGTATCTCTGCTGTAGGCAGCGGCAAAGCCGTAACGGTAGGATGCCATGACGGGAATTACGCCTTGGGAAATCCCAGGCGATGTGAGACATACTCCGGAAGAGGATATTCCGGGAGCCTTATCCGGAAACCGGATCTGGTGGCTCCCGGGACAGATATTATTTCCTGTAATATGAACTGCCATGGATTCGGCGGCAGGATAAGAAATCCCTATGTAGCGAAAAGCGGTACTTCCATGGCAACGCCGATGGTATCCGGGGCATCGGCATTATTTTTTCAAAAGTTTCCTCATATGGACAACGAAGCATGTAAGCGGAAGCTGCAATATACGGCCACGGACCTTGGGCTGTCCTGGAACCTGCAGGGGTGGGGAATGCTGAATATAGAGCGGCTGCTGCGATAGGGGGATGCCTGCTTTCGAGGTTTCAGGTTTTTGGATTCTATAAAAAAAGAATTGACATTTCGACAATTTTCATCTATTATTACTGTCGCCCCTTGCGGGTCGGAGCGCATGTATCGGCGCCGTCTCCGGCAGCGTTTTGCGGGATCGTTTTCCGTCGGCAAGGCATTTGGGGGCGACAACGCCGTGGACAGGCCTTCCGGGTACAACACGGCACCGGTGTGGGAAGCGAGTACTGATTGTGCATGGACTTATGCCGTGTGTGTCTGTGGCGAGGTACATGGACCGAAGCACTGCATACAAAGGGGAGAGTATCGCATAAAAGGCACAGGAGAGGAGACGAACGGAAACATGAAAAAAAACAGTATAATCAGAGGTGTATTGGCGCCAGCCATTCTGGGCGTGGCATTGGCGGCACCGCTGCTGGCAGGGGACGGTGTGAGCGCTGCGGAGGGCGGCGGATTTTACGGTACGGCATGGGCGCTGCTGCCGCCGGTGATTGCCATCGGTTTGGCATTAATCACGAAAGAGGTGTATTCTTCTTTATTTGTGGGAATACTGATGGGAGGGCTTCTCTATTCCGCCTATTCCTTTGAAGGGACGGTACTCCATGTATTTCAGGACGGGATTGTGGGAGTACTCTCAGACGGATATAATATCGGTATTCTGGTATTTCTGGTGATCCTTGGAGCGATGGTTTCTCTGATGAATAAGGCCGGGGGATCCGCCGCATTCGGCCGCTGGGCGGCGCAGCATATCAAGAGCCGTGTGGGCGCACAGCTTGCCACCGTGGCACTGGGCGTACTGATATTTATTGACGATTATTTTAACTGCCTTACGGTGGGTTCCGTGATGCGGCCTGTGACGGACAAGCACAGGATTCCAAGGGTGAAGCTTGCCTATCTGATTGACGCTACGGCTGCACCGATATGTATTATTGCACCTATTTCTTCCTGGGCTGCGGCGGTTGCCAGCTATGTGGAGGACGGCAACGGGCTGACGCTGTTTATACGGGCAATCCCCTTTAATTTTTATGCCATAGTGACGATCATCATGATGGTGGGCATGGCAGTGATGAAGGTGGAGTTCGGGCCTATGGTGAGGTTTGAGAAGAGGGCTAAATTTAACGGAGACTTGTTCGGCGGTAAAAATCCCTATGCGGGCATGGCTGCAGCAAAAGAGGAGAAAAAGGGAATTGTATTGGACTTGGTTCTGCCCATAGCGGTGCTTATCCTTTGCTGTGTGGTTGGCATGATTTATTCCGGCGGATTTTTTGAGGGAGCTTCTTTTGTGGAGGCATTTTCCAACTCGGATGCATCGGTGGGGCTGATGCTGGGTTCCGTATTTGCCCTGGCTTTTACCGTGCTGTACTACTGCCTGCGCAGGACAATGACCTTCAGGGAGACGATGGAATGTATTCCCGAGGGGTTCCGTGCCATGGTACCGGCAATTCTGATTCTGACTTTTGCATGGTCCCTGAAGGCCATGACCGATTCTCTGGGGGCAGGGGAATTTGTGGCAGGCGTGGTCAAAGGCTCCGCAGGGGCGTTTCAGGCATTTTTGCCCGCAGCAGTGTTCCTGATTGGCTGTTTCCTGGCGTTTGCCACCGGAACCAGTTGGGGTACCTTTGGAATTCTGATTCCCATCACACTGGAGGTATTTCCGCTCACGAATCCCCTGGGGGTGGTGTGCGTATCGGCATGTATGGCCGGTGCCGTCTGCGGTGACCACTGCTCGCCCATTTCAGATACCACCATTATGGCATCTGCAGGGGCACAGTGTGACCATGTGGATCATGTTTCCACACAGCTGCCCTATGCGGTGGTTGCGGCGGCAGTGAGTTTTGCCGCGTATGTAATAGCAGGGTTTGTGCCAAATGCTTTGATTATGCTTCCGGTTGCGATTCTGCTGATGACAGTGACTTTGTTTGGAATCCGGATGGCACAGGGGAAAAAGGAAAAGTAATGTCGTGCCGCCGCCGGAATGGGGGAAATGAATGCAGACAAATGTAATCTGGGGAATTTTGATTCCCTTTGCAGGAACGGCGCTGGGGTCTGCCTGTGTGCTGTTTCTGAAAAAGAAAATGAACCTGCTGGTACAAAGGTCGCTGACTGGTTTTGCCGCCGGAGTGATGGTGGCTGCTTCTGTCTGGAGCCTGTTGATTCCGGCGATGGAGCAGGCGGAAGCCATGGGGCAATGGGCGTTTGTACCGGCGGCTGCAGGCTTTTGGATCGGTATCCTGTTCCTGCTTCTCCTGGATAAAACGATCCCTCATCTGCACATGAACAGCAGTAAGGCGGAAGGGCCGAAGAGCAGCTTTGGCAGGTCTACCATGCTGGTGCTTGCCGTGACGCTGCATAATCTGCCGGAGGGCATGGCAGTGGGCATGGTCTATGCCGGGTGGCTTTCCGGGGACGCCGGAATCACTGCCATGGGTGCGCTGGCACTTTCACTCGGCATTGCCATACAGAATTTCCCGGAGGGCGCGATTATTTCCATGCCTTTGCGGGCAGAAGGAGCAGGAAGAGGGAAGGCTTTTCTCTACGGAGCGCTTTCCGGGGCGGTGGAACCCATTGGAGCGGCATTGACTTTGCTCGCAGCGCATTATGTGGTTCCCTTTCTGCCCTATCTTTTGAGCTTTGCGGCCGGAGCCATGGTGTATGTGGTGGTGGAGGAGCTGATTCCGGAAATGTCTGAGGGAAAACATTCCAATTTGGGGACAATTCTGTTTGCTGCCGGTTTTACAATTATGATGGCGCTGGATGTGGCCCTGGGATAGCGGGACAAAAGGATTCTCCCATGCCCGGTATGGTCAGGACGGGAAACACGGAATATGCAGTTCCCCCTTTTTCAGACGGCAAATCACGTCGGCCTGCTTCGCGAGGTCATTTGAGTGGGTTACGACAATGACGCACTTTTGCATCTCATGCGCACACTCTTTCAGAATGCCCATAATCTCCGCGGTGTTGTCTTCATCCAGATTTCCGGTTGGCTCGTCGGCGAGGATGACATCGGCGTCAGAAGACAATGCGCGGGCAATAGCCACTCGTTGCTGCTGGCCGCCGGAGAGTTTCAGCACATTGCGCCCGGTTTCTTCTTTTGTGAACCCCAGGCGTTCCAAAATCGGCAGAGGCGGCAGTTTTGAGGTCAGGCCACATTTTCGACGGCTGTCATGTAGTCAATGAGGTTATAACTTTGGAAGACGAATGCTACATTATGTCTGCGGTGCCAGGCAAGCCCTTTTTTCATGATGTCTTTTTCCCGGAACAGTATCCGGCCGTCAGAGGGGCTGTCCAGGCGGCCGAGCAGGGAAAGCAGCGTGGTTTTTCCGCATCCGGAGGTTCTCAGGACAGCATAGAGTTTTCCAGTTTCAAATTCTGCAGATATATCTTTTAGAATTATTCTTTTACCATCATAAGAGTATTTCAAACCTGGATCAGTACATTTGACCTGATTACAGCATTGTAATCTGTAATCTTCCGCATACTTTGTACGGCTTTTGCAACTTTTTCATTCAACGGCTTCCCGATATACCGTATAACGGTTTCTCCGTCCGATTCGCTGACGACTACGTTTTCTATGTTCTGTATATCCGGCGCTACGGATACTGAAAAGGCGCAAATTCAAACCGGTATGACAGCGTTGTCAGAATCTTTGACGCAATATATAACCCCAGGCCGTTCCCTCCGTCGGGATTCTCGCCTGCACCGTTCCGGCTCCGGGAGAAATCCGGCCGGTAAAACGGTTCAAAGATGTGGTCCAGGTCCTCCGGCCGAAGGGGCGTGCATTCATTTTCCACCACCATACGCCTGTGGGCAAGGTAAATTCGTACCATGCCGTTAGAATCCGTATACTTTACCCCGTTGGAAATCACATTGTTCACAACCTTCTCCATTGCGGATACCGGGAACTGCACCGAAAAGTCATTCCTGAAATCCGTCTCTACCAGAATCCCTTTCGATTTCGCAACCAGCAGCCAGGGCGGCAGGA
>OFFT01001789.1_pt1 | contig 12230 bp, 14 predicted proteins | sample 1521581 | NCBI WGS metagenome assembly OFFT01 (sample SAMEA3504084, study PRJEB24116) | mouse gut metagenome | biome: mouse gut; feature: mouse-associated habitat; material: faeces | place: Denmark | collected 2011
AAAGAATAAGTCTGTAAGCTGTTTTTCTTGCTTACAAACTTATTATACGAGGAGTTTGAGAGAATGAAAAAAAGGATTTTAATTGAGGGGATTTTGTTTGTTTTTGGGGGAGCCGTTCTTTTGTGTATAGAATTATTAACCGATAGTGTTCTGGACAGTTTGCTTATTGGTTTTGCGGCCGGAGGTATTTGTTCTGGTATAGTTACGATTTGCAAATATTTTTATTGGAACTCGCCCAAAAACAAAGAACGGTATCAAGAAAAAATCGCAAACGAAAAGATAGAACTCCATGATGAATTAAAATCAAAATTAAGAGATAAATCTGGACGATATTCTTATACGATCGGAATTATGACAGTTTGTGCTTCAATCATGATATTCTCTATATTGGGTACACTTGAAATTATTGATAATGCCCGCATGATAGTGCTATATTTGAGCGGTTATCTTGTTTTTCAGATTATCATAGGTATTGTAATATTTAGACACCTGCTCAAGAAATATGAATAGCACAACCAGTCGGAACTGTTTTTTATTTGGTGGACATTAACCATGAACCTTTATTAAAAAACAGGACCCATAAACTACGATGCTCACATAGAAAAAAGCTCTGCCATCAGGTAGACAACAATAAATACTATCGCTGCACTTCCAGGCATATACATTCCCGTTTGATATGGACGTTTTCTGTTGGAAAGAGCCAACAATTATGAGGGCGAAATCGAAATTTACTAAACTATTATCTACAGATTTTAGCGGAAATCCCTTGAAACATTTCACATTAAATGGTATTATAACAATACAAAGGGAAAGCACCCACTCCAAAGTGGATGCTCCGAGTTAAGGCTAAAGAATGTCCTTACGGACACCGCCTATCCTGTTGGCAGACAGGATAGGCATTTTTATTTTCGCTTGTTGTTTCTCTTATCGAGAAAGGCAAGCAACGCTTATGTATAGTGATTTATTATGGAAAGTTCTAAAATGAAATCTCTCTATTTCGCCTTTTTCTCCATTATAGCTTTACATAAAAGTTATAATAGAAGAAAACGAATGGAGGGATTTTTATGGCTAGTAACCTTATAGCAATTGAACATTTAGTTCAGCATGCAGTTTTGTATCTCCAAGACAATGGCTATTCCTATTCCAGTGTTAAACGCTACCATAAATGCTGGAAAACACTCCTGCAGGTCTGCCAGCAGGAAAGCATACGATATTTCTGTTATGAGCAATGCCTTCCGCTTATGCTCTTGGAGTGGCAGATCGATCCGCATGCCCCCGCCTCCCCCTTTCAACGGTTCCAAATCCGTTCATTGAAAGGCTTAAGAGATTTTCAAGACCATGGAAAGTTTTTTAAATGCTACAGGGACAAACAGCAGCCCTCTGCCCTTTTTGATTCGGAAACGCTGCAAAAATATGAAAACCATCTGCGGAAAGAAGGTTTGAAAGAGTCTACTATACTCAGCAGGAAATATGCAGTGTCACATTTTCTTAAATACCAGTCCGAACAGGAGGCTGGATTATCAGACCAATTCGTCATACGATATCTGGATCACTTGCAAAATTCCCCGTTTTCACCCGCCACAAAAGGGCTGTACCTCAGTTCCATAAAAAAATATCTGGAATTCCTTTTTTTCAGACAGGAAATTTCCATCCCCCTGCACAGGCTGTTTTCCGGGAACTCTTTCTCAAAATATGTAAGGCTCCCCTCTAAATACAGCCAGGAAGACTTAAAATCCATTCTTTCTGCCGTTGACAGGGATTCCCTTCTTGGACGCAGGGATTATCTGGTTCTTGTCCTGGCTATGCAGCTTGGCATACGGGCCGGGGATTTATGCCTACTAAAAATGGAAAATATCCACTGGGCAACGGAGTCCATACAGTTTATCCAGTAGAAAACTGGAAATGAACAGATACTCCCAATGCCTGAAAACGTGAAATATGCGCTTCTGGATTATCTAAAGAACAGCCGCCCACAGATTTCCTCACCCTATATCTTTATCAGGCCGCGGGCCCCATATACGCCCTACGAAAATACAAATCCCTTTTACAAGCTGATAGGAAAATATATGGAGCTGTCAGGTGTTGACTATTCCGGGAAAAAACACGGACTGCATGCAATGAGGCACAGTCTGGCGGGGAACCTGCTGGCAGATGGGGCGGATCTCCCGGTCATTTCAGGCATCCTCGGACATAGCAGTACAGAAACGACCATGAGATATGCTGGGATAGATATCACCGCGTTACGCCGCATAGCGTTGGAGGTGCCTTATGAAAGATAAAGAAAAAGTGTATTTGTTCCATGGCCCTTATCAGGATTACTTTTATAAATATGTAGAATACAAACGCGGCACAGGACGTAAGTATGGACGGGCTTCCATCTTCATGATCCAGGAACTGGAGCGTTTTTTTGATAGACAGCCCCTTGTACCTGTGGCAGAAATGCTGTCCAAAGCATCTGTGGAAGAATTTGTGGCAAAACGCCCAGAAGGATCCCTGAAAACACAGTATATGCGCATGAACTTCATCCATGATTTTGCCGTTTTTATAAACGAATACGGCGGCGCAGCATATGTCTATCCGGCAGAAAAATATGTAAAGGTGAGATCCGATTTCTGTCCGTATATATTTACCCACGAAGAAATCCGGCGGCTGTTTGAAGTCGTAGACCATCTCCCGTACTGGGGAAGGTATCCCAAATACCATCTTATCTATCCAATGCTTTTACGGATACTGTATGGGTGCGGACTACGGTTAAACGAGGCGCTCCTGTTAAAAACAGGGGATGTGGATACCACACAGGGAGTTTTGTATCTCTCAAATACAAAAAATGGAAGCCAGCGCTGTGTTCCCATGTCCGTATCGCTTTGGAAATATGTGGATTATTATCTGGAACAGATGGCGTATCCTCCGGATTATAATGGATACTTTTTCACAAGCCCTGACGGAAACCATTACAATAGCACGCCGGTCTATGTGATGATGAAAAAATACATGAAGGCCGCACACATTTCAAGGGAGGATGGCACGCCTCCCCGGGTGCATGACCTGCGGCATACATTTGCGGTACACGCACTGGAAAAAATGAACCGGGAAGGCTGCGATCTTTATTATGCCCTTCCCATACTCAGCACTTATCTTGGACATGGAAGCATCCGCAGTACTGAAAAATATCTGCGCCTGACATTTGAAACAAGAGATTCCATAACGGATTCCATGTCCGGGATCTACGATAACATTTTCCCGGAGGTGTGATATGGATAAATACAATGATTTTTCAAGCCTTTTGTCTTCCTATTTCTTGAAACATCTGCCATCCCATACAGGCTACAGCCGTAATACAGTCAGTTCTTACAGGGATACTTTTGTACTGCTTTTCCGCTATCATGAGCAGGTATATGAGAAAAAAGCATCCACTATCCAGTTCTCCTGTATTACGAAAGAATATATAGAAGCATTCCTTGTCTGGCTGGAAACAGAAAGATCCTATACTGCATCCAGCAGGAACCAAAGGCTTGCGGCAATCCATGCATTTTTCAGGTATGTATTGATGGACAACCCTGCATATATGGAACAGTGTCAGTCTATTCTCAGCATCCGTGTGAAAAAAGCTGAAAAGAAGCCTGTGGACTATATATCCATACAGGGAATACGCCTCCTTCTGGAAATGCCAGACCGCATGGAACCTGCAGGCCGGAGGGATCTTGCATTGCTGGCATTGATGTATGATTCTGGTGCAAGAGTGCAGGAGATTGCGGATTTAAGGACAGGCGATATACAGCTACAGAAACCTTATACCGTTAAAGTCACAGGAAAAGGGAATAAAACAAGGATCGTCCCACTCATGCCGCAGACTGCAAATATAATAAAAAACTATTTATCAGACACAAAACAGATTTCAGCAGAAATGCCGCTGTTTTACAGCTATTCAGGGAAAAAACTCACCCGAGCGGGAATCGCTTATATCCTGAAAAAATATGTCTGGCTGGCGCGGGAGCAGAATCCTGTTTTATATCCTGATAAAGTGTCTCCGCACACACTGCGCCACAGTAAAAGCATGCATCTGCTGGAAGGTGGTGTCAACCTTGTATATATCAGGGATTTCCTCGGTCATTCTTCCATTACAACTACAGAAATCTATGCACGTGCTAACCCGGAAATAAAAAGAAAGGCAATAGAAGAAGCATCTGCATCCATACTTCCGGAAGAAAAATTTGACAGGCAGGAAAAAGCTGATCTGATTGCATGGTTAAAAGAACTCATTTAATAATTATGGAAAGTCTTTCTCTGTAAGATTCCCTTAAAAATGGGAAAAAGGAAAAAGACTTTCCATAATAAATCACTATACATAAGCAGCCTTATGTATAGCTTTCCATAACAACGCAACAATTAAGCTACCAAAGGACATCAGCAATGCTAATATTCCAATGAAAATCGAAATGATTTCAAAAGCTGTCATCGGCGCCACCTCCCTTCCTATGTATTCCGGCACGCCGGTTTTCATAAACTCGGGAGGCTACCACCCTGTCATGGATACTTTCCGTAGATGTATTGTAACACGAAGATATATGAATGGCAATTAGTTCTTTAGGTTTCTTGCAGGCATCAGATTATACCCTGTGTCTGTTTCATGCCCTCTATGAGCCTTTCAAAGCGCTCTTGTGCCTGCCACTGTCAGCAAGGTATGTATTCAGCTTGTAATTAAGAAAATATTGTGTTACTTTACCGTCCATGAGCATTACCTAAAGGTATCCAATGAGTACACGGATTACTCTGAACCAGGTATTATATAGTGAGCTAATACTACATTTATACTTTCCTTCTCTTTAGCTGTTACAGATAAGTTCTGATCGCATTCAAAAGGGAAGTTTCACTTTGTCATTGAATGTTCCACATTCTGAATGATAATAGTTTGCAGTCATTTCTCACTCAAACTCACCAATGATACTTCCCTTTTGAATGATATGCGCTTCTACCTTTTTCAAAAAAGTTTTTTTCATCGAATTGACGTTTATGTTTACTTCACAGTCTAAAGAATAGATTGTAAAACGATAAGTATGTTTTTTCCCTTTCGGCGGCTTCGGTCCCGCATAACGGTGCAGACCATATCCTATCCCCTGGCAGGCATTCCCCAACTTTGGCACTGTCTTACCAGCAGGAATATTTTTCTTTATTCTGTCAGCAGCAGGAATGTTCCAAATGATCCAATGGGTAAAATCCTTAATCGGGTGTGATAAATCTTCCAATGTAACAGCAAGGGTCTTTGCATTCGGTGATAAATTCTTTATCACAAATTCCGGTGATATATCCTGCCCTCGTCCGGTATATTCGACGGGAAATCTGCTTCCGCTGTCCATCCCAATGCACTCAAATTCCAAAACAGTGTTATCCAAAATTTCCTGCATCACCTGTCCGCCCCTCCACACTTATTTTTTAATGACCGAATCAGTGTTTCTACCATATAGGAATAGCTTTCGTCAGCATCTGCCATCGTTCCAAAAAAGCCTGCTTCCTCTAAAGTAACAAATCCATGCATGGCACTGCGTATTGTCCGGCTGAAATGGATGATGTCCTTTTCTGATAGACCGCAGGCTTCCAATACAGGATATAAACTGTGTACAAGATTTTGCCCTTTTTCAATTAAACCGGAATCTCCCGCGGACGGAATTTTGACTATTGTTTTATATAATTCTGGATTCTCTTTTGCAAATCTCCGATATCCTATTGCTATATGGTAAAGCGTATCAAAGGACGATGCACATTCTGTTCCGTTGTATAGCTGACCTGCCATCCTTTCAAATGCAAGCTGCCCGATATTAGAAGTCAGCTCCGACAGACTGCTGATATGGTTATATAGAGATGCCGTTTTCACGCCTAATCTATCCGCCAGTTCCCGAAGCGAAAACTGATCAAATCCCTTTTCAGCAATAAGCTCAGCGGCGGCTTCCACAATACGGTCCGTATTCAGCCCTTTTCCTGCCATAGAAGTTACCTCCAAAACTAATGGTGTTAGCTATATTATAAACTAATACCGTTAGTTTTTCAACTTCAAAATCAGGAAAAGCAGACCGCCACATATGGCGGACAAAGTCCATGGTGCGGCGGTTAACTTTTGTATCATTCTGAAAGTTATAAATCCAGTCAGGCATTATTGATATGACGGCTTACAAAAAAGAAGGCCTGCCGCTCCGGCACTACAAAGGAATAATACCAGCAATGGATGAATCCCGTTTGTAACAGGCTTAAATATTGAATCACCGGGTCCCGCCTGTACCACAAAACAGAAACAGAACGCCCCCAAATACCCGGCAGCTGTACTTTTTGCAACAGAAGCACAAAGCAGTCCTGCAAACCCCGGCCCCATGCCCGCCGCCAATGTCCGGACAGCATATGCTCCCATCGGGAATATACTTCCACAGCTGCGCATATAAATCTCAAATACCATCACCAGAACAAAAGTGCCTGCCATTGAAATTCCGATCCGCAGCGCTGCCACGACCCGGAAGGAAAACGGACGCAGAGCAACCATGTCATATAAGTCACGGGACTGTTCCCGGTAAAACAAGGAGGTGAACATGGGAATCCCGACCAATGCCACCATCCGCTCCAGACAGTCAGCAGATTTAATACAGTCCAGATCTGCAGTCCCATAAAGCAGCGGAATAACCAGCAACAGCAGGATGGACGGAATGAGCGTATTCTTATAATTCATGCGGACGTTCGCCCCTAAAACAGTTAAAAAGTTTTCGGTTCTCAAAGCTATCCACCCCTTTCCGTCTTACCTCATATACAACAACCGAGAACGCCAAAAGCACAAAAGCCATACCGGAAATGAAAACCCTGTTCAGTACCAGCATGTGGATGTTCTCCATCATCCTCCCATACCCTTTTAATGTATTATGGCGGATGATAAGATCAAATAAATCATACTTTCCGCCTGCAATCTTACCGATAGACGGCCTGCCCGCCAGCCAGAGCAGCCCTGCGATCAAAACGCCGGCATAATTTTCAGTCAGTATCGTCAAGAACAGCCCGATGGCCATAACAAGCAGGACTGTGGGAAAAATCCACAACAAGACATATTTTGCAAAAGCAAAAACATCCGGCTGTGCTCCTGCCTCCATGCAGAACTGCACCAGTGCCGCCAACGACTTGAACGGGAAGATAAGGAGTGGCAGCATCACCATACAGACGGATGCCGCAAAACGGGTGCAGACCAGTCTTGTGCCGGGAATCATCCGCGGGTACACCAGTGCCTGCATCTTACGGCGCTTATCCCTCATCATCAGTTCGATCACTACCAGGGCGGGCAGCCCTAAGACCGCCAGGGAAATACTGTCGCAGTAATACCTGGCAAATGCTCCTGTCACACGGTCTCCTTCATAGAATTCCCTGTGCTGCTGTTCTGTAACATGGCTTTCTTCCATATCATTCCCACAGTAATACAGGGTCAACATTTCCTGACTGAAATAGGAATTGCGCCCGATCATGGCATCTACCGCTCCCATGATTTCCTGGAAACGTTCAAATGTTACCTTGTCAAAACTACTTTCCGGTTTTTGGGATGCACCGTCTATATCATCCTTGTTTTCCGTATAGCTCCAATCGCCGGGTTCTATGATAAACTGACCGTTTTCGTTCATGTTTCCCTGCCCCGGCTCAAAAAAGAACGCACCGCCACCGGAAATCTGAAAATCTTCTGCGCTGTCCTCCCCCGCTTCCCCGTTTATGGTTTTTTCGCTCATTCCTGTCAGTTCTTCCAAACAGGAAAGGATCACCCTCTGCTTTTCTCCGGACAGCGCTTTTGTTTTTACATATCCGAACGGATAATATTCATAGGCGTTTTTGCGGTAACTGTCCAAAAGCCGTGTGACTGCCCCGGTCATCATATTTTCCTGCATTTCCACATCAGACAGCCGCTCGGAATCCCCGGTGTATACGCCATCAGGAGCAGTATAAAATACGGATGTCGGATCCTCCTTCCTGCGAAGTTCATCCTCCACTGCCGCATCAAACTGGCGGACGCAGACAAAAAACAATGCCAGTACATACAGCCAGTACAGAACGCCCCCTGCTGTTTTTTTGCATTCCATAAAAAACAGTCTCATCAGTTCCCTACCCCCTTTTCCAGCTGGCGCAGCAATTCCATATACCCGTCCCATGCTGTAGGCACACAGGAAACGGGACAGCCTGACGGGATTCGGTCAGCCAGTACACGGATTCTTACATCCGATACACGGCTCTGGCTGGACAGGATATGGTAATCCCTTTTGACCGCATTCTGCTCCTTTTGGGGGATGGCCAGTTCAAACACTTTTCCCTCCGCCTTTTTTGCCAATTCCACCACTGTACCGGCAAACAGCAGCCGCCCGGCATCCAGCACCGCCACATTTTCACACACCGCTTCAATGTCACTCATGATATGGGAGGACACAACCACGGTACGGCTGCCTGAAAATTCATCAAGCAGGGTATATAAACGGAGCCTTTCTTCCGGGTCAAGCCCTGCGGTCGGCTCGTCAGCGATCAGTACCTGCGGGTCATCCAACAGAGCCTGCGCAATGCCAAGCCGCCGTTTCATCCCGCCGGACAGCTTCCCGGCCTTTTTTGTCCTGTCATCCCATAAATTCACCTGCTGCAGAAGCCGGGGGATGCGTTCCCGACAGGTCTTCCCCGGAATGTCGGAAAGCGCCGCCAGATAACGCATGACCTCCAGTACCGACATATCCTGATATAAGGAAAACTCCTGTGGCAGATATCCAATGAAGGACCTGATTTTCTTTGTATCCTCCAGCGGGATTCCGTCAAATGTGACCTGCCCGCCGGAAGGTCTGCTCAGTGTGGCAAGAATCCGCATCAATGTCGTCTTCCCTGCACCGTTCCTTCCGATCAGCCCGAACATACCATTTCCGACAGAAAAGGTGATGCCGTCCAAAGCGGTCTTGTTCCCATATGTTTTCTTCAAAGATGTGATCTGTATCTCCATGAAAAAACTCTCCTTTCCAGCGTTTATACGCTAAGGAACTGTTCAGGCAGTTCCTTTGATAAGGAGAGTTTACCAGCTAAAAGTCTACATTCCGTCACAATGGATCCATTTCTTCTGTTTTTATTTTCACTGTCACCCGTGCGCCGCCTTCCGGGGCATTATCGAGCAGGATGGTACCGCCATGCTTCTGTACAAGTATCCTGCATATGGTCAGCCCGATGCCAAAATGCTTCTTTTCTGCTTTTCCCTTATAGAAATAATCTGTTGCTTCCACACGCTCCTTTTCCGAAAATCCCCTGCCATCATCTGTTATGGTAACAGTAAGGAAAGGCGCGTCAAAGGAAACCTCCACGTCTATCCTTTCCCGGCAGAACCGCAGGGAGTTGTCTACGATGTTTTCCATAATCCGGAATACTGCGGCAGCGGACATTTTCACAGCCTGATGTGGCAGCCCGGCCCGCAAACAGATTTCCTTCCCGTTCTGACCGGCCATGACGGAAAGCTGCGCCCGCATTTCTTCCAAAAAACTGCCCAGCAGGACTTCTCCGTATTCCAGGCGCATATCCTCCAAAGCCTGCACCTCACGCACGGAATCTGCATATTCCTCCAGCCTGACCGCGGCCTGATTGATATACCCTGCAATTTCCCGTATGCCGTCCCCTGTCATGTTTTCCTTTCCGGCATTCCTGTCCAGGTACTCGCTGTAGCCTTTGATGACCGTAATCGGCGTCCTCAGATCATGGGCGATGCCTGCATTGATCTTTTTCCTTTCCTCTACCAGCCCCCACATATAACGGTTATTTTTTACCAGCTCGCCCCGCATGGTCTCAAATGCCCTGCACAGTTCCCCCAGCTCGTCCTGCTTTCCATAGCCGATTGAAAAATCAAGATCATTGTCCGCTATATGGCTGATCCCCTGTTTTAAGGCCGTAAGCGGCTCTTTCAGCTTGACATGGTAAAAACAGGTTCCGGCACATACTATCCCAAGGGCAGAAAACAATACGGGAAGGAACACAATCAGTATCTCCGTAATCCTGCATATCCACAGTTCCCTGTCTGTAAATTCCATATGACCATCCTCTGTGCCGCCGCTCTCCGTTTCCATGGCGTAGTATTCACCGTCTTCGTCATCAAAAACTGCCGCATCCATCCTGAAAGCATGGGACAATGTGATCCGGTCATGTATCCGGGAACAGATTCTCACAGACACCGCAGACAGACACAGCACAATAACTGTCGTGACTGACACGATCAGATAAAATGCTTTCTTGAGCGTCATATCCTTTAACTTACCCACTTATACCCGCACCCCCAGACCGTCTCTATATACTCCCTGTCTGTCACCTTCGACAGCTTTGTACGTATCCTGCGGATATGCTCTTTCAGGATGTCACTGCTGCCTTCGGCATCATATCCCCAGATCCTCTCATAAATCCTTTCCCGGTCAAAGACCTGCCCCGCATGGAGGGACAGGAATTCTATAATGTCAAACTCCTTTTTGGAAAATGGGACAGCCTGCTCTTTGCAGTACACGCAGCGCCCTGTATAATCAATGAACAGCTCGCCGGACATCTTCACGCTGCCATGCCGCGGCCGCCTCTCCCTCCTCAAATGTGCCTCCACACGGGCTGTCAGTTCGGCAAGGCTGAACGGCTTCGTGATGTAATCATCCCCTCCCGCCTGCAGGCCGGTAATCTTATCCTGCTCCGTAACACGGGAGCTCAGGAAGATGATCGGACAGTCAATATGATTCCGTATCTTTCGGCAGAACTCCAGCCCGTCCGTTTCCGGCATATTGATGTCTAACAATATCAGATCCGGATTATGGGAAAGCGCCTGGACAGCTTCCTTTGCATCCAATGCGGTATATATAAGGTACCCTTCGGTCTGAAAGTGCAGTCTGACCAGATTGCATATGGATTCCTCATCATCAATCAATAAAATTTTAGGAGCCATTTTTGTATTCCCCCATACTGCCTTTTTTCTTCCCTGACTTCCCTGAGATTTCAAATACTCTCCAGTCTTCAACTAACTTATCGGAAAAATCAGGGAGAATTTTAACGCCTGCTTCGTGAATGGTTAATCTGGCTTCCGGATAATACCACCTCCTCTCCCCGAAATACATCTGTTGCTATCTTCCCGCACTGATATATAACAAGGGAACCAGGCAGAACGTGATGTGTTCATGTTTGGTTCCCTTTTATCTTTTGTGTATTATTGGTCTTCTTATAGTTTCTTTGCCAGAACTACCCTGAATTTCCACTCCAGTGGCATCATCATTAACATTTATCCCCTGTTAAGCTCCTACTCATGTTTTTTACCAAGTTTCTTTACACATATGAAAACTATCACGGCAGTCGCTATAAGAAATTCTGCAAAAAGTATTTCTTGACCACCTAATACATCGAGCTCATAAAAGAAAAAACGCTCAATGAAACATACAGCAAAGAATACCAGATATACTGCAACCGAATACATGATACAGCTAAAAACCTGTCGCTGTTTTTGTTCTCGCCCAAGCATCATCTGCTGCTGTTTTTCCAGCATTTCCGTTTTTACTGACAAGTCGTCTATTTCCGATGACTTTAACAGATAATCAGTCGTGACATTAAAAACCGTACTCATTGCCACTATTTTTTCCAGTTCGGGGGTTGCCTGCCCGCTTTCCCATTTTGATATGGACTGTCTCGAAACATCAAGTTTTTCAGCAAGCTGCTCCTGTGTCATGTCATTGGCTTTCCGCAAAGTTAATAGTTTTTCTGAAAAATCCATATTATCCTGTCCTCCTTGTTTTTGATACCTAAACAATATCAAAACCTTTAACTGCATTCCATATAGCCCTCTATACATCTATGCAACCAGTGGTAGAAATCTAAAATCAATTCGTAGAATTTCCTATAATTCAATTTTTCAGTCATGCCAGTCCATGTCTCATCAGCTCGTCCATTCACGATGCCTCTCACTGTTCTCCATTCTGCCAGAAAGCTGGGGAAGCCTGCCCATAGAAGGCTTCCGTAACCTTTTCGATATCTTCCTGAAACCCCTCTCCGTCATCCCTGACACAGATATGCAGTTCGGAATATGCCATCCTTACCGTTATAACAATCTGCTGCTTCCCATAACCGAGGGCATTTGACAGCAGATTTTCCGTTACCTCCAGGATGATTTCCTTCTGGCATCCGTTTTCCGTCAGCATTTCAAAATATTTTTGCAGCATTTTGAGAAGTGCAGCGTCATCATCAATGAT
>OFFT01001791.1_pt1 | contig 12223 bp, 16 predicted proteins | sample 1521581 | NCBI WGS metagenome assembly OFFT01 (sample SAMEA3504084, study PRJEB24116) | mouse gut metagenome | biome: mouse gut; feature: mouse-associated habitat; material: faeces | place: Denmark | collected 2011
CGGAACATGGATGGCGCGTAAGCGCCCGCCGAAATTTTTATTTTTGGACCTATGCTATTTTTCTCCCTCAATTCGATAAAATTCGGCAAATGCTATCACTTGACAGGTCTTTGACCGCATACAAAAGCTATGAACAACTGTATAATAGCCGTATGCCTATTAGTGGAGGGTCGAGTATGGCGACAAATAAACGTGTGTTCACCCTGCGCCTCACCGATGAGGTCTTTAACAAAGTCGGGACGCTGGCAACGGAGGAGCACCGCTCTGTAACGAACTATATTGAGTATGTGCTGCTGAAGCACCTGGGGGAGATTGAGAAGGAGCGTGGACCCATCAAGCCCAGAGAGACAGAAACAGAGGTGTAAGATGTCGGTATTGGCTCAAAAGCGCACTGTCAGTTCGGCGGATTTCGTGAACGAGGCGAACCAGATCTATGTGGAAACGCTGGCCTTTCTGACCAGGCTGTCAGCCCGGTACTCTCGCCTGGTGGCGGAGCCCGTGGCGAAACTGGCCGGTGAAGTCAAAGACCACTCCGAAAAGGCAAACAGCATCTACCCATCGGGTGCTCAACTGGATTTGAAGGTAAAACTCAGAACAGAGCATTTGCTGGAGGCCCGCGCCTCATTGATGGCCCTGGACTCCAGACTGACGGACTGCTACCTAGTTATGATGCAGAACCCAGAGGGGTGTTTCACCACCGCCAAAGGGAAATCTGTCGGGCCGAAGGAGGCGGTGGAAAAGTTGGATGCGATGGCTCAGAGCCTTGGAGCACGCATAGATCGAGAAAACAATCTCCTTAAGGGCCAGATTGAAAGCATGGGCAAAAAGCTAAAATCCTGACTACGCATTGGGTGTACTTCTGATAATTTATCCCGCGGCTGTGTGGGGCCCTCTCCGCTCTCCTAATTACAATAACACCAACAATTTCTCGGCGCTGGGCTCCGGCGGCTCCGTCAACAATTACAATGCAAACAACTGCGGGGGGCTGCTGGCCGGCTTTTCTACCTAATCCTCCGCAGAGCTATCCCATCCCCATCCCGCCCCCGGAAGGGGGCGGCCCACCGAGGCCGAAAAAAACCGGCCCGCAGGGCCGGAACATGGAGGGCGCGTAAGCGCCCGACGCGATTTTTGAAAATCGACCCTATGTTTTAAACCCCGTTTATGATATACTCAGGCGAGAGATTATAGCGAAAGGGGTGAAAATATGTCGGTGCTGAAAAATCGGCGCATCACCAGCAAGGCCGAGTTTGTGAACACAGCCAGCGAGATTTACGATGATGTCATCGAATTTCTAACGAGGCTGTCTACCCGGTATTCCCGCCTGATGGCAGAGCCGATTGCAAAGCTGGCTGGAGAGGTGGAAGATCATGCGGAAAAGGCAAACAGCATTTTTCCCTCAGACCCCCAGCGGATCGACCTGCGCATAGGGCATCTTCTGGAGGCCAGGGCCTCCCTGATGGCGCTGGATGTGCGGCTCGGAAAATGCTATCGTATTATGAACAAAAACCCGGAGGGGTGCTACACCACCTCCAAGGGCCGGACGTTGGACGCCAAGGAGGCGTCGGAGCGGCTGGAGGCGATGGCAGATAATCTTGGGGCCAAGATTGACCGCGAGAATGATCTGCTGAAAGGCCAGATCGAGTCAACGAGTAAGCGCCGGAGGAAATAAGGATCGCTTGGGTGTACTTCTGATAATTTACTGCGAGCCGTGTGGTGGTGGCTGCGGTCCCCCTATTACAACAACAACAATAACTTCTGCAATGTCAACACGGACGGCAACTACAACAACAACAACGCTTACTACTCGGCTGGGCTGCTGCCCGGATTTTACGAAAATACGAGGTCAAACGGAGTAACGATTGTGAAAGACGACCTTCGTAAAAGGAGAAGTACTTCCCTGGGTTTTAATCCCTAAAACTGCCCTTTGATGCCCCTGCACGGACGCTTCTTGCATGGCGTGGGATGTGCCTGACCACGTTTCATGTGCCGGGGCAACGCAGATTTAGACGGCACCCGACAAGACAACTGTACGGAGGGCGAATACTTTATTATGACCAGCCAGGAGCGCCGGGAGGCGCGATACCAACGCCGCAAAGCAAAGCGGCAGGCCAGGAGGGAAGCCAGGTGTGCGGCCCTCGGCCCCATCGACAAGGTGTTTTCCTATCGGAAAATGTTCTTTTACGGACACCGTTGCTGCAATGGTGTCAACTGGAAGCAGTCAACTCAGAACTTCAAATTGCACCTGTTTTCCGGCACCGCAAGACGCCGGAGGGAGGTGCTGGAGGGCCGCTGGAAGCCCAAGAAATGCACCCACTTTACCTTGTGTGAGCGGGGTAAGGTGCGGCCCATCGACGCCCCGCACATCACAGACCGGCAGGTGCATAAGACACACTGCAACGAGGTCCTGATCCCCCTCTACACCCCCAGCATGATCTACGACAACGGGGCCAGCCAGCGGGGCAAGGGCCTGCACTGGCATTTTCGGCGCATCAAAGACCAGCTGCACTGGCACTTTCGCCGGTGGGGCCGGGAGGGCGCTGTTGGGCTGATAGACCTGAAAGGCTTCTTTCCCAATGCTCCGCGCTGGAGCATCTATCAGCGGCACCAGCTGCTGATCACGAATCCTGACCTGCGCTGGCTGGCTGATACGGTGGTCCAATACGCTCCCAGCACCGCGCCGGAGCGGGGGATGCCCCTGGGCGTGGAGCCGTCCCAGCAGGAGATGGTGGCCCTGCCCAGCGCGGTGGATAACTGGCTGAAGTGCCAGAAGGGCATCCATTGCGCTGGGCATTACATGGATGACTATTACATCATCATGCCCGATGCGGAGCAGCTGAAAGCGGTGATCCGGGAGATGGTGCGCCGGTTCGAGGCCATGGGCATCCGGGTAAATAAGCGGAAGTGCAAGATCATCCCTCTCACAAAACCCTTCCGCTGGTGCAAGGCCCGGTTCACGCTGACGGAGACCGGGAAGATCAAGGTCAACGGCAGCCGGGACGGGGTAAAGCGCGCCCGCCGAAAGCTGAAGCTGTTTTATCGGGAGTTCAAGGCCGGGAAGCGCCCCTTTGCGGACGTGGAGCAGTACATGAACTGCCAGAGCGCGTACTATAAAAACTTTAACGACCATGGGCGGCTGCTTCGCCTGCAGCGGCTGTATCATGCAATCTTTTTCGGAGGTGGACAATGTTCAGGATCACAAAAAACGGGGCCAGCGTCGGCATGACCGAGGCCCCGACCTACATCAAACAACACAGCAATGGCAGCTTTGTCCTTTGCCCGGAGCCGGAGGCTTCGGGCATTGCCTTTGCCGGTTCAGTTTATCATTTGCTGGGCCGGGAGCCGCTGGAGGGGGCCGAGTCCGTCATGCTGGAGGAGGTTGACGCTGGCACCGAGATCGCCAGGGCCAACGAAACCAACGGCATTGTATTTGTGACCCTGGCCGAGTCCGGGGGCATCGACGCTGCCACGGCAGCGGAACACGCTGACCTGTTTGCCGAGTGGGCCTATCCCATCAAGTACAAGGAGGGGCAAATCCGCAGGTATGGCGGGGCGCTTTATAAGTGCGTTCAGGAACATACCTCACAGGCCGACTGGACGCCCGACAACGCCTCCAGCCTGTGGGCGGGTACATCCGACCCTGCCGAGGAATGGCCCACCTGGAGCGCCCCTGTGGGGGCGCACGACGCCTATTCTGCCGGGGCCAAGGTAAGCCATGGGGAGAAGCACTGGATCAGCGACCAGGACGGCAACGTGTGGGAACCGGGCGTCTATGGCTGGACCGAGGCCGTGGAGGAGCCTGGCGATGGAGCATAACAGCTATATCGCCAGGAGGCGGGCCAGATTCTCAGGTATTGGCGGCATCCTGGTGAATATCCCCTATGGGACGGCGCTGGAAGCCAGGGAGGGCTTCATCCTTTTTAAGGGGCGGCCCGTATGCGCGGTCACCAGCCAGAACGCCTACGACCATTTCAGCCAGAACGACGATGGCTGTGGCCGGGAGCGCGGGACGCTGGTGGCCACAATTATCTCCTGCCTGGAACGGCGGGATGATGGCTACCAGGCCCGCTGGGATAAGGTGTGGGGCGATCCCCTGTGCCAGAAATACAGAAGGCCGGAGCATGAGGACTTCTGGCTGTGGAACTATGATTTTTTCAATGCGCCGGTGGTGGACCTCTACCACATCGCCCGGCTGATCGGGGCGCGGGCGCAGTAAGTTCAGATAGAAAGGCTGCTCACAGAGCGGCCTTTTTATATTGCCTTTAAAAGCCGTTTGAAAGGAGGCGGTGGCCTATGTCCCACTGATGGTTGACGGGTGCTGGAGCGGGGACGGCGCGGCTTCAGCGCAGCCCAGGGAGCGCCGAGAACAACGAAAGGAAGATGCACATGGAAATCTATGAGATCATCGGTAAGCTGCTGGCCGCCTTTGTGGTGGGCCTGGTTGCCTACCTGGTGCCGAAAGCCAGGGCCTGGTTTGTGGCCAACACTGACAAGACCGCCCAAGAGCGGATCAACCAGCTGGTCACCGCTTTCGCCAGGGCAGCGGAGCAGCTGTTCCACGACACGGACCCCTCCGGGGCCAAGCGCCAGCAGTTTGTCAGGGAACAGCTGTCTGCCTTGGGCATTGAGATCACCGAGGCCGTTATTAACATGATCGAGGGCGCAGTGTGGGAAATCAACACGGAAACCAAGAAAGCCCAGGTGCAGACCAAGGAGATCGTTTCCGCAAATGTGGACGCCCTGGCAGAGGCGGTGACGCAGGAGGTGCTTGCCCGACTGCCGGGGCAGACACATGAATAAACGGCCTGTTTCCTATCTCCAGACCGACTCCCGGTGGGCCAAGAAGCCCTACCGGGTGCCGGGGGAGAACAGCACCATCGGGGACTCCGGGTGCGGCCCCACCGCCGCCGCCATGCTGATCGAAACGCTGACTGGCAAGACCTACACCCCGGAGGACGCCTGTGCCTGGTCTGTCGCCCATGGGTATAAGGCCCTGAAGGCGGGGACCTATTACGCCTACTTCGCGCCGCAGTTTGCAGAGTTTGGCATCAAGTGTTGGCAGCTGTCCTGGACCAACGGCTACCACAACCCCAAGGCCAAGGTCCACGACCAGGCCCTGGAGTATCTGAAGCAGGGCTACTATCTGATCGCCCTGATGAAGAAAGGCACCTGGACTGGCGGCGGCCACTTCGTGGTGGTTTGGTGGGCAGATAATAAAATCCGCATCAATGACCCGGCCAGCACCAGGGACAAGCGCCTGAACGGGGACCCGGCAACCTTCCGCAACGAGGCCGCCTATTATTGGGTGGTGGATGCCAGGGCCTACAACAATGGCGGCGGGGCTTCTCCCGCAGTGCCGGAGTACAGCACTTATACTGTGAAGGCCGGGGACAGCCTGTCGGCCATTGGGGCCAAGACGGGGGTGGACTGGAAAACCATCGCCGCCCTGAACGGTATCAGCAGCCCATACACCATCCACCCCGGCCAGGTGCTGAAGCTGGCCGAGAAGCCCAAGGAGGACGATAACATGGACCAGGATAAGTTCAATAAGATGTTTGAAACGGCGATGCAGCAGTACCGCCAGAGCCTGCGGGATAACGACTGCGGCGAGTGGAGCCGGGCGGCCCGGCAGTTCGCCGTGGACCAGGGCATTTTCGCCGGGAGCGGCACCATGGCCCCGGATGGCCAGCCCAACATGATGTGGGAGGACCTTCTGACCCGTGAGCAGTGCGCCCAGGTGCTTTACCGCTTCGCTCAGAAGTTCAACCTGGTATGACCATCACCGTAGGCGGTAAGAGGTCCCGGAGCCGCAAGAAAACCAAGCGCACCGACTACTCCAAACAGATGATCACCGATATCCGGGCGCTGCTTTGGGTGGTGACGGTGGGTGGGCTGCTGCTGGCCGCCTACTGCATCCGCACAGGTTACACCGGGGCGCTGCCCTGGTTGAGTGCCATGGTGGGGCTGCCCTGGACCGCTCACGGTGTGGTCTGCTCTAACTATCTCAGCATGGCCAAGTCTGACCACAGGCGGGGCGGGATCACCTTTGAGAGCGCGAAGGCCAAGGACTTCTCCCAAGTGGCCGAGGAGGGCGAAAACAGCCCCCCAATTTAACAACATAGGGGTGCGGGTAGGCCGCACCCCTCCTGTGATTTATCCGAGGATAATGCCCCTTTAATCATTATCAGAAAGGGTAGATCACATGGAAAGCTGTATTGGATGGATCGGCGGCAAACGGCTGCTGCGGAAAGCCATCCTGGAGCGGTTCCCCACCGATGAAGTGGGGCGCTATATCGAGGTGTTTGGCGGGGCCGGATGGGTGTTGTTCGCCAAGGAGAAAAAATCCGGTCAGTTGGAAGTTTATAATGACATCAACGGGGATCTGGTGAATCTGTTCCGCTGCGTGAAATATCACTGCGGCGAAGTACAGAAGGAACTGGACTGGCTGCTGACCTCCAGGGAGCAGTTCTTTGACTGCCTGGCACAGCTGGACACTCGCGGCCTGACCGACATTCAGCGGGCGGCTCGGTTCTTCTATACGGTTAAAATCAGCTTCGGCTGTGACCAGCGCACCTATGCCACCAGTTCAAAAACGATTGACACCGCATCAGCGTATCTGGAAAAGATTAAAGAGCGCCTGCGGGGAGTCAACATCGAGCATAAGGACTTTGCTGACCTGATCCGGGTATATGACCGCAAGAACGCTCTGTTCTACCTTGACCCGCCCTATGTTGGCACGGAGGGGTATTACGACAGCCCATTTAAGACGGATGACCACCAGCGTTTAAAGGCCGTTTTGGAGGGCATCAAGGGCCGTTTCATTTTGTCCTATAACGACTGCCCGATGATCCGGGAATTGTATTCCGAGTATCGCATTGAGGGTGTGAGCAGAAAAACCACGCTGGCAGGCAACGGAGACAATAACCAGCTTTTTGCCGAGGTTATCATCCGCAATTTCTAACCGTTTTCGTTGCGTTCTCACAAAATAATCACAGATATACACCTTGCTGGTAGAATGTCCCTAAAGGGGCATTTGTGATGATTAAAAACCATCTATCGCGCATCCTCGGAGAACGCAGGATGAAGCAAGCAGACCTTGCCAGGATCACGGGCATCAGGCCGACCACAATCAGCGAACTATACAACGAAGTCGCTGAACGTGTCAGCTTCGACCACCTGGATAAGATTTGCGAAGCCTTAAACTGCACCCTGAACGAACTGCTGGAATACATACCAAACCAGCATCGCCGGACAGGGAAAGACCTGATCCTGGAGGAGCATGGAAACCGCAAGAAAAAACCACGCTAATCTGGGCAAAAGAAAAGGCGTTTAAGAGGTCTTAAAAGGACCGCTTAAACGCTTTTTCTTTTTTGCAGATTATGTGCAAGGTTTTCGCAGCTTGTGCGCAAAGCTACATCCGTTCCATACGTTCAGGGCCCACCCGTTTAAGGTGAAGGACGACGCCAAAATGCAGGAAACGGTTGCGTCTATCAAAGCAAATGGCGTAATGGTGCCGGGTCTGGCCCGCCCGGAAAAGGACGGTAACGGCTATGAGCTGATTGCGGGCCACCGCCGTCACCGTGGCAGCGAACTGGCCGGGCTGGAGGAGATGCCCTTTATCGTCCGTGAAATGACCGACCACGAGGCTGTTCAGGCTATGAAGGACAGCAACAAGCAGCGGGAGCAGACCCTCCCCAGCGAATTGGCCGCCCTTTTGGATTTGGAGGTCGAGGACATCAAGCACCAGGGCACGAGGCTGAAAGGTGTGGCCGAGGGCGACATCGGCAAGCGTTCCGTGGAGATCGTGGGCGAGGCGCACGACATGAACTATAAAAAGGTCATGCGCTATCTCCGGCTCAATTCCCTTGTGCCGGAGCTTCTGGACAAGGTGGACGAGAAAAAGATGGGCTTCATGCCTGCGGTGGAGCTCTCCTTTATCCGGCCCAAAAACCAGTGCCTGATCGCCGTTTCCATTGACGGGGAGCACCACGGGCTATCTAAAAAACCAGCAATGGTACGGGCCTCAATCGGGGCCCGTACCATTGCGTTCAGATGCGGAAATTATGGATGCATTTGAGCAGGATAAGGCACAATTCCTGGTAAAGCTCCTCATCGAACACGCCATCGCATATGGACTCTTTTACCAGAAGCGGCCGGTAACGTGTCAAAAGCTCCTCTACTGCGGTTTTCCGGCCTGCCTGGGCTTGCGGCAGAATGTCTTTGAAATTCATTCTCTAATCACCTCCCAACTTTTTCCGCAGCTTTATGATGATCCGGCGATAGGCCGCCGCCGTACCGTTATACCGCAGCCCCAGCGATCTGCCCAGCTCGTTGTAACTACGCTCATTCAGGACGCGTTAACAGGATGTAGCGCTCCCGCGTTGTTAACTGATCCAAGGCCGACAACAGCACTTGATTTTCACATTGCCATGAAAAAGGAACTCTATCCAACGTGTCACGGGCAGAATCATCCGCAAGTAAAGTCTCTGGAAAGTCGGTGGAAAATTCGTACTGTTTAACGCGGTGCTGTTTCTGGATGTGATCGCGCCTTTTTCGCTTTAGAGATGCTAGAAGATATGCTGTAAAGCAGTTTTACAGGGCGAACGCTTCGTTTTGACCATCGTTTCGTTGTTCCACGGGACAGCCTCCTTTGCCTGATTTTTTAGGAAAGTCAGACGAAGGGGCGGCCCACGGCAGTGGACGCGGAGCCGTATAGGAACAAAGAAACAGCCGGGCTCGTACCGAGGTACAATACCGGCTGTTAGTCTGGCATTGGGAGATCCGTCTCTATCTGGGCCTGTGCGTGCTTGCCGGCTTTCTCCCCCCTGATCCCCCTGCTGTGCGGCGCGCTGTGGATGATCTACCCCTCGGTGGTATGCGTTGGCTTCAGCGCGGTTCTTCTGTCCACCCTGGTCCTCTTCCGGGGCGCGGCGCTGCGGGCGGAGATCATCCGGCGCGGGCACCTGTAAAATAGGGCGGCAGACGGCTCCATCAAGGCGAAACGGCTTCCGTTTCGCGGCAGCGCAGCAGAGGCTGCAAATACGGAGATCATCTATACATGAGCAGAGGGCCCAGAGACTGGTACAATCTCTGGGCCCTGCGCTATGATTCAGCGGCTCAACAATTCACGAATCCAACCACAGACACATCGTTGGAACTGCCATTTACTACGCAGACATAGTAGACGCCACGAGCAGCAATGGAAAAATCATGGTTCACAGACCCGCTTGCAGCGAGTACATAACGAAAAGCACCATTGGAATCAACAATGCCAACCTGCACATCGGAAGACGCAGGTGAGATTGCGACAGTGACGTTGATTTTTTCACCAGCCTCCATGCTGCACGCTTTCGTGGCGGCAGCTTTGGCGCCGGAAGGAGCCTCCCAGCTGATGGTTTTCGCGTCGCTGGCATCGCTGACCAAATCCAAACGAACCGCTGTCGAGAGATCGAGCGTGGAGGTATATTCCGTCACTTGTTCAGCGTCCGAGGTATCGACAACGGTGACCATGCCGGTATCCTCACATTTATATGCTTTGATGATATCGTTCTGTTCGACCCTAAAGCTAAGCGCAAAGTCATCTGTTCCGTTGTCGTTGTCAACAGACGCGGCCAGTGCGGTAGTGGCCAAGCACCCCACGACGAGGGCAACGGCGAGTGCCGGCCCCAACAGGGAACGGGTCTTTTTATTAGAGTTCAACATAATCGAAATTCTCCTTTTGAGTTTGTATCGGCATGAGGCAAATGAAACATACAGTTTCGGCCCTGCATACCGAGAGGCGGGAGCGTAATCGATCAGAAGGCGGCCATATTCTTTGCGTTGGTCACGGTCAAGGGAGCTGACGACCTGCTCATCGCAGGAGGTTTCCAGCCAGCGGCTAAAATCCCGATTCAACAGGTAAACGATAGGATTGAACCAGTGAGCACACCGCACCATCAGGAACAGCAGCTTCTTCCACAGATCCTTTCGCCGGAAGTGCGTCAGCTCATGCGCCAGGATGAACCGGGCGTCGCCATCCGGCAGATGCTCCGAGGGCAGTAAAATCGTTGGGCGGAAAAATCCGACCAGCATGGGGCTTTGCGCCAAGGGCGAGGCCAGCAAACGAATTTCGCCGTCAATTCCAGCGAGACGGGCTTCTTCCACGGCAATCTGTTGAAGGCGGCTGTTTACCTTGTTGCCCGCCTGCTCAATCAGGCGGCGGTAGCGCAGAAGTCTCCAGACATTCCAGAGGACAAGGCTGACGGCCACCCAAAGCCACAAAACCGCGGCCCGTTCAAGCACCGTCCCCCAGTCGATCCCGGCAGTTGGTAACGGCTGTGGAGTTAACATATCCACGCCAGCCGGAGAACCCGGCAGGAACGCTGGTTCAACACCGCCGCCAAACGAAATGACAGGCGGCGAGACGCTGTAAGGAACTGGGATAAACTCCCACAACTTGTAGACGGGCAGAACAAACAGCAGAGATACCGCTACGATCCCATGATAGCGCCAGCTTTGGCTTAAATGATTGCCACTGACTGCCGCCAGCAGTTTCAGCAGGATATGGCCGACACTACCTGTAACGCTGAGTATAACGGCGGCAGGAAACAAATTTACAGCCATCTCATGTCTCCTCGTCCAGCCACGCCCTCAGCTCCTCGCGGTCCTTCGCGGAGAGCGGCGTATCGCCGCAGAGCGCGGCAAAGAACTTGGTCACCGACCCCTGGTACATGGTGTCCAGCAGCTCTTGGGCGATGCTTTGCTTGTATGCCGCCCGTGTTTGGATTGGATGGTAATAGGGGACCCGCCCCCTGCGAACGGAGCCCACCAGCCCCTTTTGACTGAGCCGCGACAAAAACGTGGCCAGCGTGGGGGCTTTCCAGACCTTGCCCCGCTGCTCGGCAAAATGCCCTATCAGTTCAGCCGCCGACATGGGCGCTTCGGAGTTCCACAGCACCTCCATGATCTCAGCTTCTGTTTCAGACATTTTTTTGGATCGATCCATATAGTCACCCTCCTGTCCCAGTGCGTCCACTGTGGATGATCCAATCCTACTACAAAGGCATAGAAATGTCAACCATTATTTTTACATCATTGTAGAAATATAGATGACCCGTGCAGCCAATAACTGCACGGGTCAATGTCATCTGCCGGCCCTGTCTGCGGCCCACCTGCGGGGCGCCGTCCGCCCTCGTCCTGCCGCCGCAGCCATTCCCGGCCGCGCTGTGTCTCCGTCAAAAACTGCCGCGCAGCCGCTCCATCACCCGGCGGTAGGCATCTTCCACTCCGCCCAGGTCCCGGCGGAAGCGGTCCTTGTCCAGCTTTTCCCGTGTTTTGGCGTCCCACAGGCGGCAGGTATCGGGACTGATCTCATCCGCCAGCACGATGGTCCCATCGGGCAGACGGCCAAACTCCACTTTGAAGTCCACCAGAATGACGCCCCTGTCCGCCCAAATCTCCCTGAGCAGCCGGTTGATTTGAAAAGCATAGCCCCGAATCAGGGCCAGCTCCGCCCGTGTGGCCAGCTTCAATGCCGCCGCGTGGTCATCATTGAGCAGCGGGTCACCCAGTTCGTCATTTTTGTAGGAAAATTCCAGAGTCGGCTCATCAAAGGCCGTCCCTTCCTCCACACCGTATCGCTTGGAGAAGGAGCCCGCCGCCAAATTTCGCACAATGACCTCCAGCGGCACAATGGAGACCCGCTTCACCAACGTTTCCCGAGGGTCCAGCTCCCGGACAAAGTGAGTGGGGACCCCCTGCCTTTCCAGCCGCGCCATCAGCAGATTGCTCATTTGGTTATTGATGACTCCCTTTCCCTGGATGGCCCCCTTTTTCGCTCCATTGAACGCGGTGGCGTCGTCTTTATAGGACACGATGAGCAGTTCGGGATCTTGGGTCGCATAGACCCTTTTTGCCTTTCCCTCATAAAGTAATGTCTGCTTTTCCATTCTCTTTCCTCCATGTATCTCAAATTTCGGAATCGGCCTTGCGTTTCCGCTCCATCGACGCGGCCACGAACTCCCGGAACAGCGGGTGCGCCCGGTTAGGCCGGGACTTCAGCTCCGGGTGGAACTGGCACGCCGCGAACCAGGGGTGCCCCGGCAGCTCCACCACCTCCACCAGCCGCCCGTCCGGGGACAGGCCGGACAAAACCAGTCCCGCCTGTTCCAGCCGCTCCCGATAGTCGTTGTTAAACTCGTAACGGTGGCGGTGGCGCTCGCTGATCTCCTGTGCGCCGTAGACAGCC
>OFFT01001797.1_pt1 | contig 12185 bp, 11 predicted proteins | sample 1521581 | NCBI WGS metagenome assembly OFFT01 (sample SAMEA3504084, study PRJEB24116) | mouse gut metagenome | biome: mouse gut; feature: mouse-associated habitat; material: faeces | place: Denmark | collected 2011
CCCCTGCCGTATCCAGAATCAGGACATCTTTCACAGAAATCTGCTTTAAGATCTCTTCCTTCACCATTTCCGCCCGCTGCCTGCAGTTGCAGTGAGAAATAGCCAGAGTCTTTTCCGACGGGTCTTTCAAATCTTTCGCAATGTATTCCACCATCTTCTTCAGGGCTCTGGTAATGCCCCTGGCCTGATCCAGCTGGCAGATGGTGCCTATGGGGGTAGCCCCCATCACAGGCTTAATATTCAGGGCATTGGCCACAAATGCTTTCAGATTGCTGAGACGGCCGTTCTTGCGCAAAGCTTCCAAAGATTCCAGCACAAAGTAAGTATTCTGCCCTGCAATATAGTCTTCCACAGTTTTTACAACCTCCTCGAAAGCCATGCCTGCTTTCTCGCAGGCCTCGATTTTCAAAGCAATCAGCGTCTCGCCGATGGAGGCGGAACGGGAATTGAATACATGAATCTTCTTCTCCCCTTTCTCTTCCTGGTACAATTTCTTTCCCAGCTCCGCACTGTTGCAGGAACCGCTCAGCTCTGCAGAGAGAGTGACGGCATATACATGCTCCGCCTCACAGGTAAACGCCTCCATATAGCGCTGGGGAGACGGACAGGAGGACTTAGGACAGTTGCAACTGGCCGCAACCCTGCGCAGAAAATCCGCCTGATCAAAGGTTTCGTCATCCACCACCAAGTGACCGTCAATATCCAGTACCAGAGGCACGCTCTCAAAATGTTCATCCTGCTTGCATCTCTCCGGCAGTTCTCCGCAGCTGTCTACCACAATTTTATAACTCATAATCTGTCTCCCGAATCTTTTTTTACTTGCTTTTTCTACCATCAAATCTAGTTTTCAATACTACATATGATGGTAGCATACTACCGTTTAGTTTTCAAGTATTTTCTCAAAAATATTCGGAAAACAGATACCTGCTCTTGAAGTCCAAAAAAGGAGCTGTCTTCATCCGACAGCTCCTCTGCATTGATTCTCTTTTCTTACGCCCGGCAGTCTACTGACTTTAAATCCAGTGAATCACTGCCTGTCTGCACAATCCTGGCCTCCACGGATTCCCGGGTAATTCCGTCCAGGATCCTTGGGTCAAAATACTGCCCCGGCTGCCAGCTGGGATCATGGGCCTTCACCGCCTCATACATGGCTGCATTGTACTGCCTCTCATACTGCCCCAAAGTCCAGGTAGCAGTCAGCCGGTCTTTCTTGGGAATACTCTTCTGATAAGCGGCAAACACTTCGCTCCTCTGTGTAGTGTCGCCGTTTTGAATCCCCTGTTCCTGGATAAACTCCCGCTTCACCATGTCGAACATACTCTGTCTGCCCTCCTCTGAAACCTCCACAATTTTGTGCCATTCCGAAGGGTCTTTGCCCGTAATATCCATTCCGGCCACGCCGTGGGAATTAATGAAATCCCCGTCTTCATCAAAATTTTTTCTGAAATTGCGTATGATCACCGGATCATTTTTGCAGAAAAACCCCGGCACAACCTCTACCATATCTGCGTTTCCGTTCTTCCCCGCCGCAAAACCGGGTGCCTGCAGGGCGGAGCCCTTCGCCTGGCTGCCGTTCAGATTCTGGAACATCCGCAGGAGCGATTGGTAATTCCGAAGATTTACCTCTCCAATCCGCATAGCTTCATCCCCCATCCGCTTTCAAAAGCCTTACTTTATCTCAATTCTCCGGCTCCATCAGTCCGTAAGTATTGCCCTTTCTCTTGTACACCACGTTCACCTCATCCGTCTCTGCATTGACAAAGACATAGAAGTTGTGGCCCAGCATCTCCATCTGTATGCAGGCATCCTCCGCATACATGGGCTTGCGGTCAAACTGCTTGGTGCGGATAATGCGCACCTCCTCGTCCTCCGCCTCCCGGTCAATAAATTCCTGGCGGAAACTGCCGCCGCCCTGCTCCCGCTGCACCAGTTTGTTCTTGTACTTGCGGAGCTGGCGCTCGATCACCTCCTCCACCAGATCAATGGAAACATACATATCATTGCTCACCTGCTCGGAACGGATCACCGTTCCCTTCACAGGGATGGTCACTTCAATCTTCTGTCTCTCTTTCTCTACGCTCAGTGTTACCTGTACCTCTGTGTCCGGAGTAAAATAGCGCTCTAACTTCCCGAGCTTGTCCGTAATCGCTGTCCGAAGCCCCTCTGTCACTTCAATGTTTTTGCCGCTGATAATATAACGCATACACCCAACTCCTTTACGGTTTTCTAGACTCCCAGCGTCTGTGTTCCGCCCGGCTGCCTTGGGACAAGTATATCACATTCCGGCAAAGAGGACAACCGTTTCCCAAGAGAAAATCTACTCAAAGCGACCGGTACCAGAACCATTACCGGGTACGCATACCGCACCAGCGCCGCCGGACCAAGCATCAGCGTCCCCCAATAGAAAAAGGTCATGCCCAACACGATAATATCCGAACGCCTTTTCTGATACCATGCCAATAAAATACAGAAAAAAAGGATCCAACAATAAAAAGCCGGCGCAAAGAAAAATGCAGTCATCCAATTTTCCTGATGCACATTTTCGGTGGCTATTTTCTCATAGAGCCCTTCCATCCAGGGCCATTTGCTAGGCGGGCGCCCCATCTCCAGAATCTCCAGGTTTTTGAAATCTGTCAGAAGGTATCCCTGCCGTTCCCCTTCCCCATCATAAATATACGCATGCGTTTCGTCCAAAGGATACCAGAGGCCAAGGGTCAGCGTCCCCCAGATATCCAGCACATCCGTCGGATATCTCACCCCGCAGTCAATCCAGGCTCTTACCAAATCCGCAGAATCAAAATCCTTCAAATCCATCCGCCTCCAACGCTCCTTTACCGGATCCGTCAGATACGGCAAGTAATTATCTTCAAGATTATCCGAAAATAAATCCCGCGGAACCGCACCCATCAGCATCTGTCCCGTTCCCCTTTCCGGAATGAGCTCCGGATGGCGGAGCGCCGTCCCCACTAAGCATTGCATAGGAAGGCAGAAGGGCTCCAGCTGATTTCCCTTTTCTGCGTGCATAACGTGAAACAGCACCCCTTGTCCCCCCCAATAGATACAGACACACAGTAGGCCCAAACACAAAAATTTTTTTCGTTCACCCTTACTCAGAAACAAAACACCCGCAAAAACGCCAAACGCAAAAGCATAAACCGTATTTGCCCGCAAAGACAGCGCCAAGCATATCATCAGCACAAGGGAAAAGAGTTTCCTGGGCGATCGGAAAAAAACCTCCGGGTCATCGCATAATTCATAGAGCTTTACGGAACCAATCAACCAGCATCCCGAGAACAAAACATCCTTTGTCATACTAATGGATAAAATGGCGTTTACAGGAAAAAGACCATAAAATACCAGCATTCCTATCCAGGAAGCTTTCCTCCCCCAAGAGCTGTAGGCTTTCTCCGCAGCATAGGCAAACATGGCCGACATGGCCAGCATCTGCGTTAGCGAAAGCAACACCATCCCAACCTCGTAATCTCCCGGACAACCGCCGATCTGCAGAAAACTCTCCAGATACAACGTATGCAGCAGCGGCTGCCAGGTGGTCGGCGGCACTCCCCGAAGAGCCGGTACCTGCGCACTTACATCATAGCTCCATATCGTTGGATAATACGCCAAAAAAGCTGGGATCCAGCAGAGGAAAATTCCCAGCCAGGCAGCAAGAAATCGTTTTTTCCGAAATTCAGAGGGTGCATGCTCTTTTTCCCTTCTATGGCTCAACCGGAAAATCAACACCCCATAGAACGCAGCAAACAGAAATCCAGATGCCAAAATCCTCAGCCAGCTTCCCATTCCAAAGTGGCGGATGCTGCCCCCTGTTTCCCATATGCGTCCCAGTTCCATCGCAATTCCCGATCCGAGTCCCGAAATAGCCGAAAACCAAAGCAAACGTTTCTCTCTAAATAAAGCACTCATAGGGAATCCCCCCTCCAAACAAGTCCAAAGCACTCCCCACCGTCACATCCAGACGCCCTTTTCCCAGCTTGCGAAGCTTCTCCAAATCTTCCATGCTGCCTACGCCTCCGGCGTAAGTTACGGGAATCCCCTGCCATGCTCCCAGAAACCGTACCAGTTCTTCCTCAATACCGGAGGCTTGTCCCTCCACATCCACAGCGTGGATCAGGAACTCGCTGCAATAGCCCGAAAGCTCCCAAAGAAGCTCCTCTGTCACCGCCACATCCGTAAAATTCTGCCACCGGTCCGTGACAATGTAATAGATCCCGTCCCTTTTCCGGCAGCTCAAATCCAGCACCAGCCGCTCCTTTCCCACCGCATCCCGCATCTGATTCAGGCTCTCATAGTGAATCCGCCCTTCCCGGAACACGTAGGAGGTGACAATTACCTGGGATGCCCCTGCATCCAGAAATTCCCAGGCATTCTCCGGTGTAATGCCGCCCCCCGCCTGCAGGCCGCCGGGCCAGGCACGTAAAGCACGAAATGCCTGCTCTTTTGTGGCTTCATAATAGGGCGAGCCGGCTTTATTGAGTAAAATCACATGGCCGCCCCTAAGGGCGTCCTTTTTATAAAGCCTGGCATACCAGTCTGCCGTCTGCTCCGACACAAAATTTTCCTTGGCAAAATCCCGGCGGTCTGTCAGGCTTCCGCCTACAATCTGCTTTACTTTTCCGTTGTGGATGTCAATACACGGGCGAAAACGCATCTGCCCTCTGCACCTCCCTGTCTGAATGTTACGGCTGCTCCAAGAGCTGTCCCGCCGCCCCGGCAACGCTTCTCTCATCAACCAGTATCTCCAGCTTTTCTCTCTGCAGAAGATACTTGGCTATGGGCGCGGATTCCCGGATCACGATCTTTTGCTGCAGTACCTTATGCAGCCGGCAGTCCTTTTTCTCCATGCGGGCAATCAGCATCTGTAAGGACTCGTCCGCCAGCTCCAGCGGATCCTGATGCACCGTAGAAATGCTGGGCGCAGAGAAAAACGCATGGCTGGTATCATCAAAACCAAGCACCCACATATCCTGGGGAACCTGTCCCCCCGACCGCAAGACGGAGGCAATAAAAATCTGGGCAATGGCATCGTGGGAGGCAAACACGGCCTCCGGCCATTCTTCCTTCGGCATCTTCTGGAGAAAATCCGAGAAAACCCGGAATTCCCGGTTGTATTTGAAATACTTGGACTCCTCTCTGGACAAAACAATATTATACCGATCCGGATTAAGACCCTCATCCAGCATCCCCTGCTGAAATCCCCGGTAGCGCTGGTACAGGTTCTCATGCCCGTCTGCTCCTGCAACTCCGATATATGCCAGCCGCCGCATACCTTCCCCGCAGAGGCAGTGAACCAGCCTGCGCATGGTGTTAAAATTGTCAAACTCCACACTGTGGAAATTCGGAGCGTACTGATCACAGAGAACCACCGGAACTCCGTACTTCTCTGCGGCCTGCAGGGATTCCTCCGCATAGCCGTTTCCCACCAGAATCATACCGTCTACTTGGTGTTCAATCAGCATCTCAATATTACTTCTGGTCAGTTTGGAATCCTGCTGTCCGCAGGTCAAGAAGGTAATATATCCTGCTTCCTGGGCCCGCACCAAAAGGCGTTCATACATAATAGAATAGAACTGGCTGGTCATATCTTGGGTCACAAGGCCAATAATCCCGCTTCTGCGCTTTCTGAGAGTTCGCGCCGTGTTATTGGGGCGGTAATCCTGGGATTCAATGGCCGCCATCACCCGTTCCCTGGTAGCCTCCGAGATGGTCGCCGTACCGTTCAGAACATGGGAAACCGTGGCCGCTGAAACTCCCGCCTCCTTTGCCACATCATAGATTGTACTTCTGCGCCGCTCCCCCGCAGAACTGCCGGAACGTCTGCCCATACCTCTTCCTCTCCTGACTCCTTTTCTCCTTATTTTACACAAAAAAGGGCCGCTGTTCAAGAAAATTTCACAGCAGCCCCCTCCTTAAGGTTATTTCTTATGCCTTTTTCAAAAGCCCGCTTCTCAGGGAATCGATAAATACCGCCAGCAGAAGCACCACGCCTTTGAGCACCTTCTGCCAGTACACCTGCACATTCAGCATAGTCATACCGTTAAACAGCACGCAGATAATCAAAACGCCAATCAGGGTTCCGGTCACTTTCCCTTTTCCTCCGGCAAGCCCCAGACCGCCCAGGATAACGGCTGCAATACAGTCCATATCATTTCCTTCCCCTGCATTGCACATAGCTGCCGTCTGCTGGCATGTCATAATAATGCCGCCGATCGCTGCACACACAGACGAAACAATATGTGCTTTATACCGCATAGCAGTAGTATTGATTCCTGCCAGAGCCGCCGGTAATAATATAGCAGAACCCACGGACCACAAACTGCATACCCATGGTAGCAATCATAGGACTAATTTTTAGCTTCGCCACAATGGTTGCATTGATGCAGCCCACCAGCACGCCTACCAACAGTGTCATAGGAATAATCAGCCACTCATTTACCCCCGCTTCGTACATCAGCCCCATAAATATCCCGCAGAGTCCGGCCAGGGAAAACTGGGAGACATCCATGCCTCCAAGCAGCATGCAGCAGGTCAGGCCGGCCGCCATGGTACCCTGAATGGAGGCATAGGAACCGATGGACATCATATTCTTTACCGTAAGAAAATACGGGCTCAGAACACCGAACAGGGCAATCATGCCAAACAATGCAAGTAACGTGCTGACATCCCCCTTAAAAAATGTTTGCACCGCCCCTAAAGGGCTCTTTTTCCTCTCCGTAAATTTTTCCATACTAGTCCGTTTCTCCTATCGCGTATTTTACCAGATGCTCCTGGGTGAATTCTTCACGATCCACCTGTCCGGTAATCCTTCCCTCGCAGACCACATATATCCGGTCCGACATGGACAAGATTTCCGGCAGCTCCGAGGAAATCATCAGAATCGCCTTCCCCTGGGCGCACAGTTCATTGATTAATGTATAAATTTCCACCTTCGCCCCCACATCAATTCCCCGGGTAGGCTCATTTAAGATTACCAGTTCCGGCTTCGTATTCAGGGCTTTGGCCACCACCACCTTCTGCTGGTTTCCCCCGCTTAAGGATTCCACAACAGTAGAGGATTTCGGCGTCTTAATGCGCAGCTTTCGGATCCATTCCTCCGCAATCGCTTCCTCTTTTTTCAGATTCATCTTCCCATAACTGATGAAAGCGTCCAGATTGGAAATGGTAATATTATCCTTCACGGAAGATACCAGGATCAGACCGTCCTCCTTGCGCTCCGCCGGCACGTAGGCAATCTTGTTCTTTAGGGCATTCCCCGGTGAAGAAGGTGCATAAGGCTTCCCTGCCATCCGCATTCTGGAGGTCTTAACCGTCTTGCTCCCCACAATACAGGAGGCTATCTCCGTTCTCCCGGCTCCCATCAGTCCGAACAATCCCACCACTTCCCCGGCGCGGATAGAAAAGCTGATATGTTTCAGCCAGTCCGTTGACAAATCCTCCACGGCAAAGACTTCTTCTCCAATCTTCACGTCACGGGCCGGATACATATCCGTAATCTCCCGTCCCACCATATAGGCCACCAACTGATCTGTGTCCGTATCTGACACCGGCACTTTGGCAATGTACTGTCCGTCCCGCATAACCATAGCCGTGTCCGCAATGCGGAAGACTTCGTTCATGCGGTGGGAAATATAGATAATAGATACCCCCTCGTCCCGCATTTTCAGAATCAGCCGGAAAAGGTTCTCTGTCTCCGCGTCGTTCAGGGCAGAGGTCGGCTCATCCATTACCAGAATTTTTACCTTTTTGGAAAAAGCCTTGGCAATCTCAATCAGCTGCTTCTGGGCCACAGAGAGATGTTTCAGATCCGCCCCCGGGTCCACATCACTTAAGCCTACTTTTTCCAGAAGCTCTCTTGCATCCCCATACAGTTTTTTGTAATCTACTGTTTTCAGCGCCCCCTTTACCGGCAGGTTATTGAGAAATAAATTCTCCGCAACACTGATATTATTGACGTTGTTCAGCTCCTGGTAAACCACCGAGATTCCCATATCAATGTCAGCTTGTCATCAACGAAATCCAATGGGGCTATGCCTATCTGACCCATGAAATGCGCATGGACAACAGCGTAAGCATTATGAATCCGTCCCTGTACCGGCAGTACCTGAATGCGAAAATCCCCATTATCTCTTTTACCTCCCAGGACAGCGGGCTCTGGAGCAAGCTCTACAGCGGTACCGAAACCTGGGAAACCTTAGGACCCAGCCGCAAGCTCTTCGACTGCCCTGCCAACCGCAGGAAGTATGAAAAAATCAAATCCTACTGCGACAAGCATCAGGTTTCTCCCGCCGCCCTTGTGACTGCCTACCTGGCCTGCAACAAAGTGGCCTGCGGTCCCATCATCGGCTGCCGCACCATGGAACAGCTGGAGGACACCATGTCGGGAGCCGGCCTGGAACTGGATCCAAAGACCCTGGACTGGCTGGACAGCGCTGAGTAGGAGGTTTTATGAAATCGAAAGATAACCGGTGGCTGATCACCCTCTACATGAGCTTATTTATGATTTTCTTTGCCCTTATTATCACCATGTTCAGCACAGTACTGCCCAAGATTACGGAACTCTACGGGCTTAGCATGACGCAGGTAAGCATGTTTACCATTGTTCAAAATTATCTGGCAACCTTTATCAGCACCTTTCTCCTAATCGGATGGGGCGATCGTTTTCCCAAAGGCATTGTCATCGGCATCGACGCCCTGCTCATGGGCTTTCTGCTTTTCGGAATCGAGACGCTGCCTCCCTATCTGGTGCTGATGCTCCTTTTCAGCACCCTGAATATGACTACCGGTATCCTGAACAACCTGATCACTGCCTTTGTTTCCGATATCTACGGAGAGAAACGCACCCGGTATATCAGCATGATGCACGTCTTCTACAGCGCAGGCGCCCTCTTCGGCCCCCTGCTGCCCGGCGCTGTCACCTCCCTGGGCTATCAGTGGAATCTCACTTACGCTTTCCTGGGAGGGCTGGTCTTAGCGGCCACCGTCACCTACTTCCTGGTTATGGCCGGCACCCGGCAGTTTACGCAGCAGACCAGAGAGGAAGCGCCGGATTCTTCCGAGGAAAGCCTTACGTTCCTCCAAATCCTGAAGGCTCCCATGCTGATCCCCCTCTGCCTGCTGAATATGATTTACATGGGCGGGCATCAGAATATTTTTGCCAACTGGTTTCAGCTTTTCCTGCAGACGGTGGATCCCGTCCGCTATCCCGAGTCTTTTACCTCCTTCTGCATGACCGTCTATTGGATCGGGATGCTGGGAAGCCGGCTCTTAAGCGCATACTTGGCCGATAAAATCGCGCCCAGGCGCTTTATTTTATGCGGATCCTTCGTGGGCGTACTGGCGCAGATTCTGGGGCTTGCCTGCAATCAGCCCCTGATCTGGCTTCTGGCCTGTGCCCTCTTAGGCCTCTGTACCGGAGCCGTATTTCCCCTCACTTTTGCCATTGCAATCACCTGGTTTCCCAAAAATTCCGCCCGCATCTCCAGCCTGATTGGAATCGGCACCTCTATTGGAGGCGCTTTGATTAGCTTAATCACAGGGCGAATCGCCGAAGGGTCCTTCACTCTGGCAATGCTTGTCCCCGTATGCTCCCTGGCCGGGGTATTTCTCCTTATGCGCTTCCGCTTTCCCAGGGAAACGGCATAGCTTGCGGATGTGCAAAGAGGGGAGACGCGCTCAAAGCAAAGCACATCTCCCCGTTATTTTCTACCGCCCGGAAGCCCCTTCCGCAATCCGCGACACGCCCACATAAATCTCGGAAATTTTATACCAGGTGGGATAATCCACCACACCCGTAGCCGGCAGCCCAAAGATGGACTGAAAATCACGCACGGCCCCTTCTGTGGCCGGTCCGAAAATCCCGTCTTCCGCCAGAACGGGAAGAGCCGGATAAGACCGGGCGATCCGGTTCAGCTGCTCCTGCATCTGCAGTACCTTCTGTCCCGACGCTCCCACAGACAGATCGTAGCCGGGCCAGGAATAGGGCACCCCGGAAATCTCCTCCGCCGTATTGATATAGATGGTATCCCCATAATAATTCCGCAGAATGTCAACGGCCGAATACCCCTGTTCTCCCAGATACTGGCTCCCCCACTGGCTCATCCAGTTGGGACATGTCACCCGCTGCCCGTCGCAGTACTGGGTGAGGATGGGCTGCTTTACATTGGGTCTGGAAAGGTAGCTGCCGAACAATTCGTCTACAATGCGGGAAATATTTTCAAACACGTTCCTGCCGTTGATCCATTTGTGATCGAAAGCAGTGGAGGAGGTAATCGTAAAATCATAGCCTTTGTTCCGATACCACTCCGTATACACCCGGTTCAATGTAAAGGACATAATGGCCAGGACATTTGCCCGGATAGCGGCGTCGCTCCAGGTGGCATAAATCTCGCTGGAAGCCACGTTTTTAATATAATCCTTGTAGCGCACCCAGTAATTTGCCGCAGAGCTGTCCGTAGGCACCCCGTCGTGAACAATCACATACTCCGGGACCACTACACGGCTTAAAACAATCTCCCCGGTCTCATTGACCGGCTTTATCTCCGCCTCCGCAATTTTCGGCGGATAATCTCCAAACAGGGTATGGGCCGGAATGACAAAGCGCTCATACTCCTCCCCCTGCTGGAGGGGAATCATCCGAATATTCTGCAGGGCCGTCACGTCGGGAAGAATCTCTGCCCCCACCACCTCCACCGGTTCATACCCCGGCGCAGTCACCTCCACGGTATACTCCGAATAAGGCTGCTGCTCGCTGGGCTCCACGCTGTATTGAAGTGGCGGTGCATCAAGCTCCAGCTCCGGCGTCTGGCCGGATTCATTGGTGGTCACCTCCTCCAGCTCCCGATCCGGTTCCCCTGTGTAGTAAATGGCTATTTTCGCTCCGGGTATGGGCTCCGCACCCAGAGCGGATGTAACGTTGATCTGCAGGCGTCCCTTGCTGCCCGCCTCTGTCTGCATGGCTTTTATGGGAAAATCACGCATAAGTGTCCCTCATAGACTTTGGTTTATGGTTAGTTTATGCGGGGACTGCGGTTTTGTTGCTTGCCAAAAAGAAGGACACCCGGAAAACAGGATGTCCTTCTTTCTTCTATAAACCAATCTCAGTGCCTGTCCCGGTAATCCTGCAGGGAATCCCAAAGCCCGTCCAGGGCTTCAATGGTCTTGCAGTACAGCCGGGATTTTTCATCGTAGACAGCAGAGCGCGCCGGGTCGGGCAGCACCGGTTCCGAGATCCGGCACATCTTATCCGCAGCTTCCCCCACATCCTTATAGTCTCCGCAGGCCGCCGCGCCGATAAGGGCGCAGCCGAAAGCACCCGTCTCATTTACCTGCACGCTCTCTACGGGAAGCTTCATCACGTCCGCAAACATCTGGGTCCACATAGAGGAACGGGCTGCCCCTCCCGCCAGGCGGATAGACTTGGGCGGCTCCTTCCTGGTACTCAGAAGCTTCTCCAAATGGTATCTGTGACAGAATGTGACACCCTCGTAGACGCTTCGCAGCAAATGCTTCCGGGTATGGAAATTGCTGATGCCCACAAAGCTTCCACAGGCATTGGGATGCACATTGCTGGCCATCAGGAAGGGCAGATACACGGGGCAGAACTCCTCCGGGGAAATCTCCTCCACCCATTGGTTCATCTGCTCATAAATATTGGTTCCGTTCTTTTTGCACTCCTCCCGCAGCTCAGGCAGAAGGTTCTTCATAAACCATTCATTATTTCCTGCCGAAGTGGGGCTGCACTCTTCAATCAGGTAATACCCCGGCAGGCAGAAGAAGGAATTCATCAGCACGCTGCCGTCCGTCACGGGAGCTTTTCCGATGTACTCGTTGATACTCCAGGTTCCGGCAATCATGCAGAGATGTTCCTCGTCCGTGACGCCCACAGCCACGGCACAGGCGTCAATATCAAAGGCGCCGCCCGCTACCGGGGTGCCTGCCTTAAGGCCCGACTTCTTTGCAGCTTCCTCCGTCACATGGCCGCAGATATCCGTAGAATACCGAAGCGGCGGCAGCTTATCCATACACTCGGAAAGCCCGAAGAGCTTCAAAAGCTCCGGGTCGTACTCTCCTGTATGCAGATTAACCAGATTGCAGCCGGAATAGTCCGTGCGCTCTGCATAAGCCTCCCCTGTCAGCCGGAAGCGCACATAGTCCTTGCAGGCAAAAATCCA
>OFFT01001814.1_pt1 | contig 12100 bp, 8 predicted proteins | sample 1521581 | NCBI WGS metagenome assembly OFFT01 (sample SAMEA3504084, study PRJEB24116) | mouse gut metagenome | biome: mouse gut; feature: mouse-associated habitat; material: faeces | place: Denmark | collected 2011
GGAGATCGGCGTGGACGGAGCCCTTTACCAGTCCCTGGAGTTTGCCGGGGAGGGGGTGGGCTCTCTGTCCATGGACGACCGCTTTACCATTGCGAACATGGCCATTGAGGCCGGCGGAAAGAACGGTATCTTTCCTGTGGACAGGTTAGCGGAAGAGTACATCAGGGAGCATTCCGATAAACCCTATCAGATTTATGAAGCGGACGCCGATGCGGAGTATGAAGCGGAGTACACCATTGACCTGGGTGCGCTGCGTCCAACGGTGGCATTTCCCCATCTTCCGGAGAATACGCATACCATCGACGAAATCCACGGGATGGGGAAAATCGCCGTAGACCAGGTGGTCATCGGTTCCTGTACCAACGGGCGCCTGGATGATTTGCGGACTGCTGCAGAGGTGCTGAAGGGGCGCCATGTGGCAAAGGGCATGCGGTGTATTGTGATTCCGGCTACTCAAGCCATTTATATGCAGGCCATGGAAGAAGGGCTTCTGAAGACATTTATCGAAGCAGGTGCCATTGTCAGCACGCCTACCTGCGGACCCTGCCTGGGCGGATATATGGGCATTCTGGCAGAAGGAGAGCGCTGTGTATCCACTACCAACAGAAATTTTGTGGGCCGTATGGGACATGTGACTTCCGAGATTTATCTGGCCAGCCCTGCGGTTGCGGCAGCCAGTGCGATTACAGGGGTAATCTCGGGTCCGGATGACCTGAACTGAAACATGCAGGCGGGTAATCACCTGTAAAATAAAAGGAAAGGAGCATTCCGATTCGTTTTTTCGTTAGTCAAAGAACGATATATTGCGGAATGAGGGAGATATGAACGCGAGAGGGACAGTATTTAAATACGGCGATAATGTAGACACGGATGTAATCATTCCGGCAAGGTACCTGAACAGTTCCGATCCTGCGGAGCTGGCAGCGCACTGCATGGAAGATATTGACGCGGATTTTATAAAGAAGGTGACAAAAGGCGACATCATTGTGGCGGAGAAGAACTTCGGCTGCGGTTCCTCCAGGGAACATGCGCCCATTGCCATCAAGGCCGCCGGGGTCAGCTGTGTCATAGCGGAGACATTTGCCAGGATTTTCTATCGCAATGCCATCAATATCGGATTGCCTATCATCGAATGTCCGGAGGCGTCCAGGGGAATCGAGGCAGGAGACGAGGTGGAAGTGGACTTTGACTCCGGCGTTATCACCAATGTGACGAAGGGAACCAGCTTTCAGGGACAGGCTTTTCCGGAGTTTATGCAGAAGATTATCGCTTCCGAAGGGCTGATCAATTATATCAACAATAAATAGCCGAAATTCTTCTATTGTAAAAATCTACCCATGTATGACGGAAACCACATGGGCAAATGGGATTTGGAGCTTCGCAGGATACAGTTTATATGGCTGCGAAGCTCTTTTTGCCAGGTTGGCAGAAGGTGACAGGAAAGGAACCGGAAGAGGCAATGGTTAAGGAAAATGAAAAAAAATACGAGATAGACATGTGCGATGGCCCGCTTTTAGGCAAGATCATGATCTTCTATATACCGCTGATGCTGTCCGGGATTCTGCAGCTTCTCTTCAACGCGGCGGATATCGTGGTGGTAGGGCGCTTTGCAGGAAATGAGGCTTTGGCGGCGGTAGGCTCTACCGGTTCGCTGACCAATCTGATTGTGAACCTTTTTATCGGGCTTTCGGTGGGAGCCAATGTGCTTGTAGCCAGGTTTTACGGGGCAAAGCAGGACAGGGAACTGACAGAGACGGTACAGACATCGGTTGCCACGGCCATAGCAGGAGGGATTATCCTGATTTTTCTGGGATTTTTTCTCTCGAAGCCTGCGCTTGGCTGGATGGGGACGCCGGAGGACGTGATTGCACATTCCGTTCTTTATATGCGGATTTATTTTGCCGGTATGCCGTTTATGATGGTATATAATTTCGGCAGTGCCGTCCTTCGGGCCGTGGGTGACACGAAAAGGCCCCTCTACTATCTGCTGATAGCCGGGGTGGTGAACGTGGTTTTGAACCTGATTTTCGTGATTGTCTTTTCCATGGGAGTGGCGGGAGTGGCCATAGCCACAGTGGTATCCCAGGCCATTTCCGCGGCCCTGGTAGTGCGGTGCCTGGTTCAGACGGAAAGCGCTTACCGACTGGAACTGAAAGGGCTGAAGATCGTGCCGGACAAGCTGTTGAAGATGGTTCAAATCGGTGTTCCTGCGGGAATGCAGGGAGCCTTGTTTTCCATATCCAATGTGTTAATCCAGTCATCCGTGAACAGCTTCGGCTCCGTTGCCATGGCGGGAAACACGGCTGCCAGCAATATAGAGGGATTTGTATACACGGCCATGAACGCCTTTCACCAGGCAGCCATCAGCTTCAGCGGCCAGAATTACGGCGCCCGGAAATATAAGAGAATCCGTAAGGTACTGCTGATATGTGAGGTGATGGTGGTAGCCGTGGGGGTGCTGATGGGATATGCGGCCTATCTGTTCGGAGGGACGCTGCTTAAGCTGTATACAGTGGACCCGGCGGTTATTTCGTACGGAATTCTGCGAATGCGCATTATCTGTACGCCGTACTTTCTATGCGGCATGATGGATGTGGCCGTTGGAGCGCTGCGGGGCATGGGATATGCCATTATGCCCATGCTGGTATCGCTGACGGGGGCATGCCTGATGCGTGTGGTTTGGATTTATACCATTTTCCGGAGCTATCATACGCTAGAATGCCTGTATTTTTCCTATCCCATCAGCTGGGGACTGACATTTGCGGTGCATATGGTGTGCTTCGCTATTGTTTTCCGGAAGCTGCTCAGGAAGGATCCGGGAATCGAGTGAACGTTTCAGCCATGTGATTTTTATGGCGGAGCCGCTTTTTGATTCCCGGAACAAAAAAAGGCCGGTTCCGTTCGGCAGGGACCGGGAGGAGGCTTTATGATAGCATATGTAAAGGGAACAGTAGATGATATCGCAGAAGATAATGTCGTCATTGACGTGGGCGGTATCGGCTATAACGTAAAAATATCCGCGGACACGGCAGCAAAGCTTCCCGGTATCGGTGAGAAGGTAAAAATCTATACCTATACGAATGTGCGGGAGGATGCCGTACATCTGTTCGGATTTCTGTCTAAAAATGACCTGGAGATATTTAAGCGGTGTATAACGGTGAACGGCATCGGACCCAAGGGGGCGCTGGCCATCCTTTCTGTCCTGGATGCGGATTCCCTGCGGTTCGCCATTCTGTCGGGGGACGTGAAGGCCATCACCAAAGCGCCGGGAATCGGGACAAGGACGGCGGAGCGGCTGATCCTGGAATTGAAGGACAAGATCAAAATCGACGATGCCCTGATCGACCGGGAGATTGCCGCCACCCAGGCCGTAGGTGCCGGCGCGGACACCCCTCAGAAGAGGGAGGCCGTGGAAGCCCTGATGTCCCTTGGCTATGGACAGGCGGAGGCCGCGAAGGCCGTAGGGGCCATCGAAGGCATCGAGTCCATGGATTCCGGCGCGGTGCTGAAAGCGGCTTTGAAGAAGATGTTCTGATGTAAGGATACGGGAAAAAGAGAGGAGCGCGGGCCATTGTGGAGAAATCCAGAATGGCCTTTTTTGGTTTGCGCGCCATGGGCGCGCTCTAATGGGTGAAAGTCCCTAACACGCCTAGGCAACGAGGAAGTGTATAGCTGAACAGCAAGGGTGTCCATCGTGAGGTGGAATCTGAAGGAAGCTGTAGGCAAACCCTTGGTCCGACGGACAGAAATCACATATAAGGCTCGGAAATACGGATAAGTCTGCCAAAAGAGATGAAGTCCAAAAGTTGCCGGAAGTACGAGTAGATGTGGCGGATAGATGAGGGGAAAGAGCGCGCACCTTAAGCGTGGAGGTCTCACAGGCGGTTCCATCAGCCGTAGTAACAACGAACTGTGAGGAGTCAGCAGAAGCCATAGTAGTGAAGAAGTTCCTGTAATGGGAATGGAGCGAAGGGCTGAACAATCAATCAGTTGAAGTACGTTCCACTTCGTAGCCAGAGCATACGCCTGTCGATGACTTCAAAGGCGGCAAAGGCAAAAGGGGCAGAAAGGAAACAACGCATGGACACAAGTAGTCTCATGGAGCAGGTATTGAGCAAGGATAACCTTAATGCCGCGTACCTGCAAGTCGTAAGGAACAAAGGCGCGGCAGGCGTGGACGGGATGACTGTCGAAGAGCTTGGCGCATACCTTTCGGAAAACGGCGAAAGCATCAGGGAGAAGCTGCGGACGAGGAAATATAAGCCGCAGCCAGTCCGCAGGGTGGAGATACCCAAACCAGAGGGCGGGACAAGAAAACTCGGAGTACCAACGGTGGTAGACAGATTTGTGCAGCAGGCAGTAGCACAGGTGCTCACTCCGATATTTGAAGAGCAGTTCCACGACCACAGCTATGGGTTCAGGCCGAACCGATGCGCACAACAGGCAGTCCTGAAAGCATTAGAGATGATGAATGACGGACACAGCTGGGTTGTAGACATTGACCTTGCAAAGTTCTTTGACACAGTAGACCATGACAAGCTGATGACTATCTTCGGGCGTACAATCAAGGATGGGGATGTCATATCGGTAGTAAGGAAGTTCCTGGTCAGTGGAGTGATGATAGACGACGAGTATGAAGATACCATAGTGGGCACGCCGCAGGGCGGAAATATTTCGCCGCTGTTAGCGAACGTCATGCTGAACGAAGTGGACAAAGAACTGGAAGCAAGAGGGCTGGATTTCGTCCGCTACGCAGACGACCTGATTATCATGGTCGGAAGCAGACAGGCGGCAGACCGGGTAATGAAGAGCGTCACCCGATTTATCGAAGAAAGGCTGGGCCTGAAAGTAAATGGGGAGAAAAGTAAGGTGGATAAGCCCAAGGGAATCAGGTATCTGGGATTTGGATTCTACTATGACTCATTTGCCAAAGGGTATAAAGCCAGACCCCACCCGAAAGCGGCGGCAAAGTTCAGGGAGCAGATGAAGAAACTCACATGCAGGAGTTGGGGAGTGAGCAATGGATACAAAGTCAAGAAGCTCAACCAACTTATCCGAGGATGGATAAACTATTTCAAAATCGGCAGCATGAAAGGGTTATGCGAACGGCTAGACAGTCAAATCCGCTACCGGCTTCGTATGTGCATATGGAAGCATTGGAAAACACCGCAGAATAGAGCAAAGAACCTGATAGAATTAGGTATCAGCCGCAAATATGCATGGTCAACGGCATATACAGGAGCAAGAATTGCCTATGTATGCCAAAGAGGAGCAATGAATGTGGCTGTTACGAAAGAGAGACTAACCCGGTTTGGATTAGTTTCCATGTCGGACTACTACGCCGAAAGGCGAGTAACTTGTTAAGTTGATTGAACCGCCGTGTACCGAACGGTACGCACGGTGGTGTGAGAGGTCGGAAATTTCTCAATTAGAGAAATTTCCTCCTACTCGATCTTTATGCGCAGGTTTGCCGCCATCTGATAGAGCGAGAACCCGGCGGCCGTATTCCGGGTCCGGGCAGAATGGCTTTGCAGGAGAAATGCCGGGGCGGCGGAAGAAAATGAGATAAATTTACAATCCCATATAAATTTTTAAGGAAGACGGACCGATATAATAGAAAATAGGTTGGCATGGCATATGCTGTAACAGAGCATCTGTTAAAGTTCAACAGATTATAAAAAGCAAGAAGCGACCCGCGGGGGACGGAGTTTATTCAAGGAGGAATAAAGAATATGGCAATGATAGTAAAACACAATCTTACGGCTATGAACTCTAACAGAATGTTAGGATTGACGACGACTTCTCAGGCGAAGGCTACGGAGAAGCTGTCTTCCGGTTATAAGATCAACCGTGCGGCAGACGATGCGGCAGGGCTTGCCATCAGCGAAAAGATGAGAAAGCAGATCAGAGGCCTGACCCAGGCTTCCCTGAATGCACAAGACGGTATCAGTGCAGTGCAGACCGCTGACGGCGCTCTCAACGAAGTACACGACATGATTCACAGACTGGCAGAGCTGACCGTGAAGGCTGCCAACGGTACGATGTCCGAGACGGACAGAGAGGCGGTGCAAAGCGAAGTTAACCAGCTGGTATCCGAGGTTGACAGAATTGCGACGACCACGAAATTCAACGAGACCTACCTGATGAGAGGCAACAATAAGGGTGAGGTTGCGAAGCTGACATTTTCGTCGGCAGAGGCGTCATTGGCGAAAGATTTCGGCGGTGTTGCAGCCGACCACAAGGGAGACCTGGTTACCCCTACTCCCGGCACCGCAGGCGCACCTACGCTGATTAATGCAGGCACGGGTATTTTCAATATAAAGGTGAGTGCGGGCGTAACCGTTGTAGAGGCAGCGATACCCGCAGACAATCCGACGGCTCCCACCGGTGTCCAGCCCACGGCTACAATGTCGATAAAGGGATTGGATATGACGGCCAGCAACAGCGCCGCGAATACACAGTATACCGGAAAAACCGTAGGGCCGGTAGGCGGGAATCCCAACGATGTCGTTTATGTTTTGGTAGAGAAGACGTTGGGAATTGCGGATCCGATTGACGACAAGCTGAGCGTAAGCGAAGTGGTAAGGAACATTAATAAGAGTCCGAATCCGGCGAATGCAGGCAACCCGGTAATAAAAGCGTTTTCCAGCATGGACGAGATGATGGCGGCCATAAAGGCAGATCACAGCGAGGATATCAAGACAGTTACCTCCTTTGTATATCCCACCGGCAGCATCGGAATGAGGGCCGAAACCTTTGCGGATGTGAATGATGCAATCGACGTAAGCCTGCATGTAGGAACCGATTCCTCTCAGGACAATAAGATCCATATGAACATCGCGATGCTCAGCGCAAGAGGCCTTGGCCTGAACGGTCTGGACGTTAGCGGAGATACGGGAGATGCCGCTACCGCCGCTATTGACGTGGTGTCCGATGCATTACAGAAGGTATCCAACCAGAGAGCGGCCTTGGGTGCCATCCAGAACAGGCTGGAGCATACCATTGCAAACCTGGATAACGTTGTTGAGAATACCACCAGTGCGGAAGCTTCTATCCGTGACACGGATATGGCATCCCAGATGGTTGAGTACTCCAACAACCAGATTCTGGCACAGGCTGGCCAGGCAATGCTGGCGCAGTCTAACCAGGCTACATCAGGCGTATTGTCCCTGCTCCAGTAAGCAGTACGCAATTTATATTTGCGACCGTAAACATTTGCCGACCTCATTGTATAACGAGTGAGTATGTCATCTGTACCATAGATAAAATCAAGTCCCGCCGTATTTTCGATTTGAATACGGCGGGACTTTTCACGGTCCGTTACTGCCTGTGAAAAAACAAGGCGGAAAAAGCGAAAAATTTTAAAAATCCCCTAAAGTAATTTCAAATAGCTCCGATATATTTATCAAGTAAAGCAAAATGGTATGGATACTGTTTAATGCTTACATCCGGAAGTCCAAAGCAATGCGCACGATTGTGGGAGGAGGTTCCGGAAGATTGAGTACCGCGGGTAGGAACGTGCGAATCCGAGAGCGGGAGACACAAATAGCCTCAGGGAAGAGGCAATCTATTTCAAGGAGGAATATATAATGGTAGTACAGCACAATTTAACAGCAATGAACTCTAACAGAATGTTAGGCATCACCACAAATTCCCAGGCTAAGGCAACCGAGAAGTTGTCCTCTGGTTATAAGATCAACCGTGCAGCAGACGATGCAGCAGGTCTGGCTATCTCCGAGAAGATGAGAAAGCAGATTCGTGGTCTTACACAGGCTTCTTCTAACGCACAGGATGGTATCAGTGCAGTGCAGACCGCTGAAGGTGCTCTGACAGAAGTTCACGATATGCTTCAGAGAATGAACGAGTTGGCAGTTAAGGCTGCTAACGGTCCTATGTCCGAGAGCGACAGAGAGGCAGTGCAGAGCGAAGTGAACCAGCTGGTTACCGAGATTGATCGTGTAGCTATCACCACAAAGTTCAACGAGACCTACCTGCTGAAGGGAAACAATAAGGGTGAAGCAGGCAAACTGACCTTTAGTGATTCTCAGAAGGTTCTTACATCAGGAGCAAGCGGTATTTTCTCTACCTCTGTGAAGGGTGTAAATGATTCTACAGGTGTTTTGAAGGCAGGTACCACGACGCTGAAGGGTGACCAGAGTATTGGTGATCTGATTGGCGAAGCTAATCCCGATGATGTAGAAATCGGATATGACGGCGACATTCAGAAGTCCGTATTGTCAAGTACAGCTGTTAAGGGCTATAAGATTACTGTAGGCGACGTGACATATTATGCGATTGATTCCACAGCTGCAGTTGATGCTGCTGTTGGCGGCCAGGCATCCGTTAGCCAGACAGTTGATTTCCTGAACAAGTATGGTGCAGAGAATGACGGCAGCATTAAGGCATTTGCAAGCATGGATGAGATGATGGCTGCTATCAAGAATGACCATAGCACCGATATCAAGGCTATCAGCTCTTATGTAACAGATAAGAAGGACGATGGCAGTGACACAGACAGCGGAGAGAAAGAAACATGGCTGAAGGTTGAATCTTTCGCAGACCTGAACAGTGCTGTTGATTTGAGCCTGCATGTAGGTGCTGACTCTTCCACAGACAACAAGATCAACATGAACATCGCAATGATGAGCGCAAAGGGTCTTGGTGTTAACGGCCTGAAGGTTAACGGCGACAATGCTGACAATGCAACTGCTGCTATCGACACCATCGCAGACGCTCTGCAGAAGGTTTCCAACCAGAGAGCTTCCCTCGGTGCTGTTCAGAACAGACTTGAGCATACCATCGCTAACCTGGATAACGTTGTTGAGAATACTCAGAGTGCTGAATCTGCTATCCGTGATACAGATATGGCTACCCAGATGGTTACCTACTCCAACAACCAGATCCTTGCTCAGGCAGGTCAGGCTATGTTGGCACAGTCCAACCAGGCTAACCAGGGTGTTCTGTCCTTGCTCGGCTAATTTTTGTAAGAGTTTAAAGCTAAGCTGTAAAGGGAGAAATGTATTCATTATCTTCCAAATGAAGATTATAAAAGGAAAGGATCGGCATAAGCCGGTCCTTTCTTGGTAATAGTGCTTGACATGGCAGTCTAAGGGGTGAATATTACTTTTTGAAGCTTATGTTAAGCTTTTCTTGCCTTTTTAGCAATATCCCCTTATAATAGTAATAAGTTCTTACTTGGGGGCAGGCCTCGAAACAGAGTATTTGATTCTGATATGCTGGGGAACGGAACGAAAGGAGCAGCTTATGTCACGGTTGAAACAGGAGAGTTATGACACTTCGAAGGACTACTGGAATCTTCCGGATGACGTACGGGCAGAGTTGATAGATGGACATCTCTATGATGTGGCGCCGCCTAATTTTCAGCATCAGAAGTTAGTTAGTGAACTTCATCATGCGCTTATGAATTATGTAAAGGCTAATCAGGGTGAATGTGAGGTACTTCCGGCGCCTTTTGCCGTAAACTTGAATGCTGATGATGAGAACTGGGTAGAGCCGGACATCAGTGTCATCTGTGACCGGAATAAGCTGTCCGACAGAGGCTGTGAAGGAGCGCCGGATTTTATCATTGAAGTGGTATCCACGGGAAGCCGTCCGAGGGATTACCAGACTAAGATGGTGATGTATGCCAATGCAGGTGTACGTGAATACTGGATTGTGGATCCGATGAAGAAAGCGACTACTGTATATTATTTCGAAGAAGATGTTGCACCTATCGTATTTCCTTTTGGACAGGATATCAATGTGGGAATTTACGGGGATTTGTATGTTAATATAGAAGCGTTGTTAAAGTGACCAAAGGGAAGGGGGCGTGGAGAAGGAAAAAGGTCTGGAGGGGCTGTATGACAAAAACGGTTGGAATAGGGCATCAGGATTTCGCGCAGTTGGTTGAAAGTAACTGTTTTTATATTGATAAGACAAGGTTTATTCAGGAATGGTGGGATAATAAGGATGTGGTAACACTGATTACTCGCCCCCGGCGTTTTGGTAAGACCTTGAACATAAGCATGCTGGAATGTTTTTTTTCCGTTGCATATAAGGGCAGAAGCGATTTGTTTGAACGGTTTTCCGTTTGGAAAGAAGAACGGTATCGTAAACTGCAGGGAGCCTGGCCGGTGATAAGCCTTTCTTTTGCTAATGTGAAATCAGGAAATTATGAGAATGCAGTGCTGCGCATTTGTCAGATCATAACAGAGCTGTACCATAAGAATGCATTCCTGCTGCAGGGGGATTTGCTGTCAGATGCAGAGAAGGAAGAATATTGCAGCATTTGCATGGAGATGCCCGAAGTGGTTGCCACTATGGCGCTTCGGAAAATGGCAGACTATCTTTCACGGTATTATGGAAAAAAAGTGATTATTCTTTTGGATGAATACGATACGCCTATGCAGGAAGCGTATGTAAACGGCTATTGGGACCGGCTGACAGAGTTCATCAGGAACTTATTTAATGCGGCTTTTAAGACAAATCCGTTTATTGAGCGCGCGCTTATGACGGGCATTACCAGGATAAGTAAAGAATCAATTTTCTCAGATTTAAATCATTTGATGATTGTAACGACTACCTCGAAACTGTATGCAGATGCTTTTGGCTTTACGGAGGATGAAGTGTTTGCGGCTCTTGATGAATATGGGATGGGAGACAGGAAACAGGAGGTAAAACTGTGGTATGATGGTTTTACATTTGGAAAATGCAGGGATATTTATAATCCCTGGTCTATTCTGAATTACCTGAAGGAAAGAAAAATAGCGGCCTATTGGGCGAATACCAGTTCTAATGCTTTGGCAGGAAAATTGATACGGGAAGGCAGCAGGAATGTAAAAGAGTCATTTGAACATATGCTTGCAGGGGAGCATTTGATTGTTCCGATAGAAGAACAGATTGTATACAGTCAGCTCGAAGAGAATGAGTATGCTGTCTGGAGTCTCTTTGTGGCTAGCGGCTATTTGAAAGTAGTAAATTATGAGGAATATGATACAGATACAGACATGGCTGTGCCAAAGTATGAACTGGCATTAACAAACCGTGAAGTCAGTGTGATGTTTCGGGGAATGGTGCAGGGGTGGTTTGCCGGAGAGGCCTCGAATTATAATGATTTTGTGAAGGCGTTGCTTTTGGGTGACCTGGATGCCATGAATGAGTATATGAATCGGGTTACAGGGGCAGTTTTCAGCTATTTTGATACGGGAGGGCGAACGTCCGGAAAAGCGGAGCCGGAACGTTTCTATCATGGATTTGTATTAGGGTTAATTGTGGAACTGGATAACAGATATGTTATCACGTCAAATCGTGAGAGCGGATTCGGACGGTATGATGTCATGTTGGAACCCAGGACAGACAGGTCGATTTCTGGAAAGCCCGGCGGAGATGCGATTATTATGGAATTCAAAGTGTATAATTCCAGAAGGGAAACAAGTCTGGAGGATACGGTTAAAGCTGCACATGCGCAGATAGAAGAGAAAGGTTACGAAAAGCTTTTGCTGGAAAAAGGAATATCAAAAGAACGAATAAGAAAATATGGATTTGCATTTGCAGGAAAAGAAGTACTGATCGGATAGCTACGCGGATTTGCGAGCTATTTTCCCATAATTCCTAAAAAGTGGCGTCAGTCAACATATGTGTTGGTATGACATGGAAGTGCCATAAACACGACATCCCGATATAACCAAAACTCGGAAACCAACACCATTATTGACTAACACCAAAAGAATTATCAATACAGTAAAGACAGAAATGGAGAAGAGAACCGTGGGCAGGAAAAGTCAGGGGAAGAAAAAACACAGCAGGAATCATTCCGGATGGAATTACTTTCAGAATAGTTCCGCTGTTTCAAATAGAGCGGTAAAAAACAATGCGAACCAGAAGCTGCTGAGCATTTCCATGCTGGTGTCCGGGCGGGAGGAGACTACGGAGAAATCCATAGATTCCCTGGAAAAGCTGCGAAGACGGGTACCCAGCGAGTTGATTCTGGTGGATACCGGATGCTCGGAGGAGATGCATGAGCGTCTGGCGCAGAAGGCAGATAAAATTGTCAGGTTCGCCTGGTGTGATGACTTTTCCGCTGCCAGAAACGAAGGCTTAA
>OFFT01001816.1_pt1 | contig 12077 bp, 6 predicted proteins | sample 1521581 | NCBI WGS metagenome assembly OFFT01 (sample SAMEA3504084, study PRJEB24116) | mouse gut metagenome | biome: mouse gut; feature: mouse-associated habitat; material: faeces | place: Denmark | collected 2011
GAGCTGTCCCAGAGGCCACAAAGAGGGCTATGTATCAGATTGCTCCACATGGCTTGCTCAGCCTGCTTTCTTATAGAATCCAGGACCACCAGCCCAGGGATGGCACCACCTACAATGGGCTGGGCTTTTCAGTTTCAATGACTAATTAAGAAAATACCCTACAGACTTACCTGCAGCCTGATCTTATGGAGGCATTTTCTCAAATGAGGTTTTCTCCTCTCTGAAGATTCGAGCTTGTGTCAAGTTGACATAAAAATGGCCAGTATATGGGGACTTGCTAGGCGGGATAAATAATGACAAGGAGGCTTCTATAATAGTTGAAAGCTCAGGCCTTTGACTTGGACAGTCTCCTGGCTACTCTAAACTTAACCTAACTAGCCAGTGACCCACCATATGGCTAGCTCTATACCTTTCTCTGCTCCCTCCATGTCCTTCTTGAATCTCCCACCTCTGCTTGAATCTCCCCTTAAATCATTCTCTGCCTGCAAGTTCTGCCCTCCATTTTCTTCTCTGACTATTGGCTGTCAGATCTTTATTGGGACTAATCAGCATCGAGACAATCTCTGGTACATTTCTAGATTGCCTCTAGGCATAGAGAGCTGTCTGAACTTCAGCTATCTGAGCAGGTGTGGAAGGACAAGTATTTACAAATATAAGGCTGGTGATGGGCCATAGAAATGACAAAACCAATATCCTGCCAGCATTTAGTCCTTTGCCCTACAGAATTAACAATTGAAAACACAGAGACACACCATTACACAATGTGAAAAAAATATTATCCCAACAAGCTAGGATAGGTATCAAGATGCTATGATGAAACCAACCTAATATAACGAGAAATAAACCTGCTAGCAAGCTTAATACCATCTGCAATCTTAATAATGTAATTATCCTAACATAGCTGACATAGCCATGTAACATGCTCATGAGCTGAGAACACAGATAGACTTGCCTTGCATGCTTAGGGCCCTAGATTTGACTTCAAGCACTACCAAAGCAAGCAAGCCAACAAACAAACACCTACTAGTTCAAGACTTTTTTTGTAGTAAGAAATCAAAAGAAAGTCATAAATCCTAAGTTCTGACTGTTATAAAAAGGACATATTTTGGGGAGTGTGGGATATTATCCTATCTCTCATATTTACTAAACTGAGATTCTTCTTCTTCTTTTTTTTAAATTTATTCATTTTACAAACTAATATCGCACTTTCTGTCCTCCCAGGACCCCATCACACAAGTCCTCCCTCCCCCATTTCATTCTACCTTCTCCTTATCTTTTGAGAAGAGGAAGGTGTAACCCCCCCCCATATCAAGGCACTGAGTGACTAGGTGGATCCTCTCCCACTGAGGCCAGACAAGGCATTCATTTAGGGGCACAGGATCCACAGGCAGGCAGGCAACAGACTCAAGGACAGCCTTTGTTCCAGTTTTGGGGGACCTGTATGAAGATCAAGCTGTTCATCTACTATATATGTGCAGGGGCCAAAGTCCAGCCTGTGCTTGCTCTTTGGTTGGTGGTTCAGTCTCTGGGAGTCCCTGAAGGTACAGGTTAGTTGACTCTGTTGGTCTTCCTGTGGAGTCCCTGTATTCTTTGGGTCCCTCAATCCTTCTCTTAACTCTTCCGTAAGCCTCCCTGAGCTCCATCTCATGTTTGTGTATGAGTCTCTACATCTTTTTCCATTGTCTGCTGTGTGGAGCCTCTCAGAGGACAGTTATACTAGCTTCCTGTCTGCAAGCATAACAAAGTATCATTAATAGTGTGAGGGACTGGTTCTTGCTCATGGGATGGGTCTCATGTTGGGCCAGTTATTGTTGGACATTCCTGCAGTCTCTGCTCCATCTTTGTCCCTGCATATTTTGTAGGCAGGACACATTTTGAGTCGAAGGCTTTTGGGTGGATGGCTATCCTTATCTCTCCAGAGGGAGTCCTGCCTGGCTATAGGAAGTGACCACTTCAGGATCCATATCCCTCACTGCTAGAAATCTCAGCTAGAGTTGCACCCATTAGACCCTCTGGGGCTGCCCCCTATCCCAGGTCTCTGGCATGTTCTAAAGATTGGCCACTCCCATTTCTGATCTCCTTCTCTCTCCCCTGCTCTCCACATGTATGATCTCCACCTACCAGCCCTCTCCCCTTCCCATCCCCTTTTCCAACCAGTTCCCTCCTTCCATTAATGTCCAATATCTATTTTGTTTCCCCTTCTGAGAAAGATTCAACCATCCTTCCTTGGACCCTCCTTGTTATTTGACTTCTTTGGGTCTGTTGGTTATAGATAGCATGGTTATCCTGTACTCTATGGCTAACATCCACTTATAAGTGAGTACATATTATGCATGTCCTTTTGTGTCTGGGTTACCTCACTTAGGATGATATTTTAAAGTTCTATCCATTTGCGTGAGAAATTCTTGATATTCTTGTTTTTAATGGGTGAGTAGTAGTCCACGTGTAAATGAGCCACATTTTCTGTCTCCATTCTTTAGTTGAGGGAATCTGGGTTGTTTCCAGTTTCTGTTTATTATGAATAAAACTGCTGAGCATAGTTGAGCAAATGTCCTTGTGGGATGGTGGCACATCTTCTGGGTACATGCTCAGGTGTGGTATAGCTGGGTCTTGAGGTAGAACTATTCCCAATTTTCTGAGCAACTGCCAAGTTGACTTCCAGAGTGGTTGTACAAGTTTGTCCTCCCCCAGCAGTGTAGGAGTATTTCTCTTGCTCCACAACCTTGTCAGCATGTGTTGTTCTTTGAGTTTTTGATCTTAGCCATTCTGATAGGTGTAAGGTGGAATCTCAGAGTTGTTTTGATTTGCATTTCCCTGATGACTAAGGATGTTGAACATTTCTTTAGGTGTTTTTCAGCCATTCAATATTCCTTTGTTGAAAACTCTCTATTTAGCTCTGTACCTCATTTTTTAATTGGGTTATTTGGATTATTGGTATCTAACTTCTTGAGTTCTGCTAAGGATCAACCTCAGCTTGGAGAGGGTTCTGAGGAAGGAGAGTGTTCACCACCAACCAAAAAAATGACTAAAAGTCAAATCATGGGTACAAGCTGATTAGCCTTGTAATCTGCTCAAGATGGCTCCCTAGACAGCTCTCTGTAGATAGCTCTTGGATCTGTAGTATGCTCAAGATAGCTTTCTGCTCAAGACAGCTTTCTGCATGAGACAGTTTCCTCTGCCTGAGACAGCTCTCTTTTGCTCTCTTGCAGGAAAAAGATTGTAAAAGACCTGTATTTGCTCTCCAAGCAGTTCTCTCTGGGTAGCTGCTAGAAAAAAATTCTAAAAGAACTCTGTTTTCTCTCCAGACAGCTCATCCAGGTTGCTTAGCTCTTGCAGACCAAAGCCCAGTCTTTCATTTGCATAGCAATTCAGTCATTTTCTTGAGGTTCTTTTTTGGTTATCCCACGAGTCAGCATTTTATGACTGTAGCAACTTGATTCTAATAAAAGAACAGCAAATTCTTAAAAAACAAAATAAAACAAAACATGGCAAATGAATTCAGATATCTGCTTGCTATAAGTAAAGACAATAAGCTAGCTGGGTGGGATCCCCACCACTCCTGGGCTTCAACTAGCTCTGTCCCAGGCTAACCTTGAATTCAGGAATCTGCCTGAGTAGTCCAAACAATAAACTTAGCTGGTGGGATCTTGCCATGAAATCACCACTCTCTAAATCTTGTTATTTCCTTCCTTAATATCTTTCTGACAAGGTGGCTCACACTGCAGCAGCCTCTGTTTTTTAGGTCCATGAAGCCCCCTTCATGTAATTCATATTGTATCCTTATATTTTGCATAGTTGAGAATATATTGAACTCATGTTGCCAAACTCATTCTATGAGACAGTTTTATTCATATCCTTCACCTGTTTGACTATATTTTCTTGTATTTCTTTATGTTTATTTGCTTCCTCTTTTAATGCTTTTACTTGCTTGAATGTATTTTCATGTATTTCCTTAAGGAATTTATTCATGTCTTCTTTAAAGGCTTTTATTAGCTTCATTAGATTGAATTTAAAATCCTCTTCTTGTGCTTCAGTTTCATTAGGATATCCAGGGTTTGTTGTAGAAGGATAGCTGCGCACAACTCACCTCTGTAGGCTGTCCCAGATGGATCAATTGGGATAGTGGGCAACTCTTACTGGAATGGGATTGGTTGGGCAGGGTTCCAAGATCATTAGTTTTGGGGTTCTTGAAGGTTTCCACGGGGAAGTAGGATTCTCTTGGTTTCCCACAAGACTCCTCTGGACCGAAGAGTGAGTCCAGAGCTAGACAATGTAGCTCAGGGGACCATGTGCCACCCCCTGAGATTGTTCTTTAGAGGTGAAAACGACCAAAAGACTTTGTGTTATTGGAGAGTGACTAGACACAAAGATATCACATTATATCCATCAGGTTGACTACTACCAAAACCAACAAACCAAATAGAAGACAACATGTTGGCAAAGTTTTAGAGAAAATGGAGCATTGGTCCATTGTTAGTAGCATTGTAAAATGTGTGAGAATATAGAAAGAAGCATGGAGTTTCCTTTAAAAACTTGAGCCGGGCATGGTGGCACATGCCTTTAATCCCAGCACTTGGGAGGCAGAGGCAGGCGGATTTCTGAGTTCGAGGCCAGCCTGGTCTACAGAGTGAGTTCCAGGACAGCCAGGGCTACACAGAGAAACCCTGTCTCGAAAAAACAAACAAACAAACAAACAAACAAACAAAAAACAAAACAAATAAAACAAAAAAGAGGCATTTCATAACTAGCCATGGAGCTGAAATTTTTACCAAGCATCCGGCTTATCCCATTTCCACTTTGTTTCTCCTCCCTCCAAGATTTAAAAGTTGGGTATGTCTTCCCTAGTTTTCCTCTGTCACAAAGATGATCTACTGTACTGACAATACTATTTATTAGGTTCTACAGGAAAGCAGTTTGGGAACACAGCAAGTGCTATCAAGGGGCCAGTTCCTGACTCCAAAGACTGATTGCTTCTCGCTTTGCACAGCACAGCATGACACAGGCTGAACGTCCTACATGCAAACTCTAAGTCTTCTGTGCTTTGCCAAATTCTACCTTTTCAGGGAATTTTCAAGCATTCAACCTTGAACGTCACCATTCAGACTGTTAGTGAACAAGCCAACTATTCCTCCTACTTAGCTCCATTTCAAAAGGAAGATTTTGCCAGATCTGAGCAGGCACATATGGACACAGGCGCGCGCGCGCGCACACACACACACACACACACACACACCATCCAACTAAGTCCTTTTACGAACCTTACTTTTCAAGGTCATACATGGGATGATGCCAGATTTTCCCTTCCTCTCTTTATTCCTCGTCTTCTCCCGAGTGCATCATATGACATTTGTTATATCCAGAGACACAAAGTCATCTGACTCACTAAGCCCTCTACCCCTGCCACCACCAAGCCTAAACACACTGTCCCCCACTGAGACAGTGACAAAGCAGAGGGTCATTTTCTCAGAGCAATTTGATACCCAGCTCTACACATTGCTTGAGCTAAGTTGCCACGCTTTACTGTGGCTGTCTTTTTCCTCTTCCTTTCTGTGGACACAGCACAGCTCTTTGGTTACAGGATTCTGCTGGTCAATTATTTTCCCCTACTTCCATGTTATCAAGACTACGTCTACATCTTTTTCACATGAATGAAATTATTTAGAACATTATTTCTAAAAACACTTATTTCCAATTCTAAGTTATGTTGAGATTATCATGAACATTTTTGAGCATAAAAAATAAACGATATAAAAAATGGACTGTTGTTTCATATAAAAACAACGACAAAGATAACTTGTTGGCATCCTTGGGGTTCAAAACTAGGAATCTCTATCATCTGTCCTTGCATTTCTCTATATTGAATCAGTTCTGTTTAACTTCAATGTCAGGGGTTATTAGATACTTGCCTCTATTTTTCATAAGGGTTAAGGACATAAACTAAATTTCATTACCCTCCTCATTATATTTTATCTTCTTCCTTAAATGAATAAGTGGCTGCCTCTTTTTCTTGCTTGTTTGGAGTCAGGTATTGCTTCAACCTGATTTACTGTCTGTCTACCACTTCCACATAATAGAGCTTCAATTTGTACATATTAAAATAACTATCTCCTGTGAACTAGTGTCAATATTACCTAAAAGACTGTCTCTTGTTTTATCATAATAAGTAGTAAGAAGTCAGTTTGCCAAATGTGTTTTGCCCTCTCTACATTTATATTTCCAATGGAGTTGAATAAGCAGTGCATAACCTTAGAAGAGGAAATATAGCAAAAACATACCTAAAGACAAAATGGATAATATCATTCCTATCCTAAAGACACATATTCACTCATTTCATTGGAGTTGGTATTAGTGCCAAGACCTGAGGATTCAAGGCTAATCTAATTCCTCATACAAAGTAAAACGAAATGAAGTGACAGAGGCAGACATGTAAAACAGCAAAGTAGGATGAAAGGGATTGGTGAGACATGGGAATATAAAAGTGGGAACAGGCAAGTTGGGGTTAGAATATAGTCTGAGAAATTCCTCCAGTTGAAGAATGGTTCAATAAATTAAGGCAGTATTTCTTTTAGTAGACTCTAAAGCAATCCAAAGTCAAAATGGAGTCCTTATCCTATAATAAGTGAACATTAGAAGCATTCTCAGTGTGGTTTGGTCTATGAATGAGGAGGAGAAGACTGGATGCGTATACACATAATATGATTCTCTTTTTAATGACAGTAGATCATTCTTGTTCTCTTTTTCTGTTTCATTGTTTTAGTTTTACTTATCTTGCTTTCGCCTATTCATTAGTTTGCCTACTGTTGTTCTGTCTTGTTTTTTTGTTTGTTTGTTCATTTGTTTGTTTGTTTTGTTTTGACCTGGTCATGTCCTTCTGCACTGATAATGAGCACATATAGACACATCAACATCAAATATAAGCAGCCTTACCCTGCCCACCAGCACAGGGTTGGGCCCAGTGTACTCGTCTATCACAAAGAACTGATTCCAGACCCAACCTCTCTTGGAGCGTTGCAGCATCTGCCCCTCCTTGCCCTTCTCATGGTGTCCATGGAAAGAGGGATGCAGGTGGCTTCATTGCTCCAGGGCAAACATACCAGGCATACCAGGGCAGCTTGTAAACAGTAGTTCTCCTTCATTTTTGGTTATGCAGTAGGCACAGGAGAATGTAGCTGTCACTTCCTACACCAACAGAGTGGCTTTCTTTTGGATGGCGGCCTCCCAGATGTGACCTCCTCTGGAATGGAGTATCTTCACTCACTGAGGACATCACACCAGGGTTGTTCACCTCTGCAGTCAGCTTCTGCAAGCAGAGAAAGAGATGAGATTAGCTGCAGCCTCCATCCACCTATTGTTTCGTTTTCATTTAGCAAACATGTGGTTTGAGTATCAGTTTACCACTTGTCAGCTTTGGGAAAGCTGACAGCTTTCTCTGAACCCAGCTTGCTCATTTCAGAAATGTAGATAAGAATAATATTCGTTGAAAGGTTGCTGCAATGATCAAGAGAAATGGGAATATAAAGCCACTAATACAATGTCTAGAACCCAGAAACTCTATTATTCATTGATCATATGTGTGCATCCACAGCAAGGATGCCAGAGGCCAGCACAGCAAAGAGAGGATGCTTAAAGGATATGGTGACTGAATTGAATACTAAAGCAAAAGCTTCTATTTTAAGAATGGAGAAGATAGGATACCATGGAAAAAAAAAAACACCAGAATTCCATAACCATTACAGTTGGCCAACCACAGCATAAACCAAGACTTAAGCACAAATGGAAAATAAGAGGAATCTTATGTCATAGTCTGTGAGATGGAAGGAAAGACAAGGCAGACCTCAGGAAATGATGATGGTAATGAAAATAATCAATGAAGAAATGAATGACTAAGGTATGTGTGTGGGAGGGGTACAGGTATGGAATCCAGAGCTCTGTAGACAGGCACAGAAGGATCACAGAAATTTTAAGAAGTCAGAGGCTAGTTTGATCTAATCTGACTTTCATAGTGAATTCCAGCACAGCCCAACCTAGCAAGGTACTGTATTTATAGAGAAAAAGTTTAAAAAGGCAAGTCTTCATTGAGCTTTGTGAATCAATTAATTAAATTATGCTGATCAATTAACACTACAGTGTCAACTAATAGGTCAAATTCCCATTGACTCACTGGAGGATCTATTAATGCTACTGAAGTCAATTACAGCTACCGCATCAATTTGTTCTTTTATGGTCTGACATCTCCCTCACCAGCTCAGCATCCTATCTTGCTGGACAGCTTTTCATAGGATGCTTTCCAGTCTCACCCCAATCACAAGAAGAAAAATTGAACAGTTAACCTGTTGCAGGCAGCATATTATTGCTTCTTCAAACCCAACCAGCACACTCCTACTCATTAGCAGTAAGATGGAGCCATTGGCATAGTTTACCTTCCCAGATTCCTTGTATTTCTCTGACCTAGAGTCCCTCTAGCTCCCAGACTTCTTGAATTTCCCCCTATATAACATTCTTTGATTACTCCTCCCACTTAAAATTCATCTTTCCTTGTTTAGAAATATCTGCTTCTTCTTGGTGGTATCCAGAGTCCAGGTGTTCTCAAAAACACATGCATTCTCTATTAACCCATTACCCATGGATAAACACAGAGTGAGAACCTAGATTCCTCTCATTTTCCCAGGGAGGCAAAATGCAAGCCTGTCACTGTTGCTAACCACATTGTGCACATGTGCCTTGAAACTGGAGATGACAAAAACCAAACCAAACCAACCAAAACAAAACAAAAAACGGGCAGGGAAGCACTCAGAGAAAAAGGAAGTAGAGTTACTTAGCCATTTGGCTTTAGTAGTCTTGGGCACAAGAGGGCTGGTAGACTTTTTTTTTTTTCGAGACAGGGTTTCTCTGTGTAGCCCTGGCTGTCCTCAAACTCAGAAATCCGCCTGCCTCTGCCTCCCGAGTGCTAGGATTAAAGGTGTGCAACACCACCGCCCGGCTCTGGTAGACTTCTTATTCACATAGCAAATCCCTTTTCTCTTGGTAGTCTGACTTAGCTTTTTCAAGTCTTTGGTCTTACACCAAGATAATATTTGGACATGCTGCAGATACAAAGGTGTCTGCTATCATGCAAATACAACTTCTCCATAGGATTACTCCTGTCTCTTCTCAAGAAATAGGGAGTTGAAGACCTTACTTAGTATTTGTTGTTTACAGATGCATTGGAATGTGTAAAATGCAGTATGAAGGAATAAAGGCAAAAGATGCCTTGCTGTCACACACCAACCTCATTCCTCACATGAAATATATTTATAGATTCACACTGACATCTCTCTCTGTCTCTCTCTCTCTGTAAGTGTATAATGGTGTATGCGTGTGTCTGTGTATGTAAGGGTGTGTGTGTGTCTGTGTGTGACTCATGAGGGGAGGTTGTTGTTCTTATCATTGTTGCTGTTGTTGTGTACATGAGTTCAGATGTTCACAAGGCCAGAAGCCATCAGATCCACTGAAGATGGAGCTCTATATGGTTATGACAGGCTGGACATGAGTGAAGGGAACCCAGCTCAGGTCCTCTGTAAGATCAGCAAATGTTCTTGACCACCGAGTAATCTCTACTGCCCAGAAAAGCATCAGTTTAATGATGCACAAAGTGCTGCTTGCGGCAAGTCCAGAGCACTATGTGGAAAAAGCACAGTGAAGTCTGCAGCAGGAAAAGATCTTAAAGTGAGGCCACAGGAAACAACAGAGAGAAGTCTGGCTTAACTGAGGACACCAGGCCCCAATGCTGATTTGTACCTGAAGCTCTGAAGTTCCCCTCTGCCTCCTAATTGGGGAAAGTCCTGAATAAAATTTTCTACCAGTGGCTTCCATCTTCTTATATGTGATTGGGGTTTTGATGAATGATTGTGGGGAGTGTCTTTTCTGTTTCAGATGCTAGGGCTGTGACTGGTAGCTTCTTAATTAGTTGTATTTACTACACATGGATTAGGACCTGAGTTCAAAGGGGCCATCCATAACAACTCAGTGTATGAGATCAAGCACACCCTTGAACTTCAAACTTAATTCTGTCTCTTTGGAAATTCTAGAAGAGAAAGGAGAGAACATATGGTGTAGGGTTCCTGCCCATTTTATATCATGCCAAGTATTAAGTGTTCATTCACAAGGTGATAAATTATTCCTGCATATAAACTGTGAAGTGTATTTGAAAGAAAGGGTTTAATTAAAGTTGATATTTCTACCCTCTTTTTTTTGTTGCCATGTTGCTGTAAAGCACAATTATTTCTGACACTAAAGTGCTGAAATTACATGACAACTTTTCTACTTTATATAAACATATTAAAAAAACCTTCTAGTTTCATACTAATTAGTAAGAGTTCCAATGTGACCAATAAACAATGAACTTTACTCTTTTTATAAAAAAGATAACATTATAAAATTTCTGTTGAAAACAATAGCAAAACTAAATGCATAAAATTAACTAATTGGTCTTGTGATTTTTAAATGCTTATATGACTGAATATAATTCAATATATTAGCTACCTTGATAATTAACCCTTGTTTTATAGAATTTGAATTTTAAGTCAATTATTCTCTTTAGAGTAAAATAAACGTGATAAAATTAGGGTTTATTAGCCATCATTCTAAAAGCTTCATAATTATTAAGTAATTTATTGATTAATATGCCAACCCTATTAATGGGTACAGTGAATATTCTGTTAAAAGGATATTAATATTGAGATCTAGACAAATTAAATACAATTTGTGCCACTATAAAGTTCTGTTGATAGCCAAATTGATTTGAGCCTAGACTATCTAACTCTGCTGTCTATTTTGAAAAACACAAAACAAAACCAAAAACCTTCTTTTCCCTTTTCTCTTTTTTTAATGTTTAATTTTTAAAATATTTACTTATTTATCTATTCTACATGAGTGTTCTGTCTTCACACATACCCAAAGAAGGAATCAGATCCTATTTATTACAGATGGTCAAAAGCCACCATGTGGATACTGGGAATTGAACTTGGGACCTCTGGAAGAACAGTTAGTGCCCTTAACTGCTGAGCCATCTCTTCAGCCCCCCTTTGTCTGTTTTTAAAGTGCATAAAGAAATGAAAAATATTACCTAAGACCTATCAAACTGAAGAATGTTAGTTCATTGTCTGGAGTTGGCTAGATAGCAATAACAGACCTGTGATTAAAAAAAAAAGAATAGCTAGTATTTTTAGTATTATCCTCCAAACCTCCTCAAGTGGACTTTCCATGACTTAAGTTACAAAAACCACACAAACATAAATGGTATTGTCATGTCCATTACATATGCAAGTGGAATAAAGCACACAGAGGTAAGTAACTTTTCCAAAGTTTTTGAGAATGCCAGGGAAAAAGATGGGATTGAATCCTGTGGGATAACAGATCCCAGACCTGGATTCTACCCTCTCCAGTTCTAGCTAATTCTGCATCTCTAAGAGAAGGTGAAAGACCAAACACAGAGAGATGCCTCTGCCTCAGTATCTACATAATTGCCTTTTCTCTCTCTCTCTTTCCCTCGCTTTCCTATAACTATTAGAAGATATATAGTGGGTTGCAGTTATAGAGTAGACTTTTTGAACATAATACAAGTTAACAGTTAATTACATTTCCAAGTTTGATGGCAATACATCAGCAACCTCATTCTGGTGAAAATTCTCTTGAGTCCTAGGGATGTAGAAATGCTCCTATTTCTCCTGGTTCACTTTGCAAATATACTATGACCCACAGTACAGTAAAATTTGGAATACACTTAGTGCGTTAAAGCTCTGAATTCCTCCACTTTTCTTCAAGTACGGGAACAACATTTTATAAAAAAAGAATACCTAAAACTGAGCCATGTAATCAATGTTCATACCTTCTCAGGTGTCTCTCACCATGAGAAACAACCCATAATGAAGGGGAACAGCATGAATGTAAGGAAAGGGATAAAAGGTCTGATGCCCCTTTACATTTAGACAAATAGTAACATTAAATCCTAGAGATGAAAGTATTCTGGGACTTCAGAGATGGCTCAGCAGTTAAGAGCACCAAATCTCAGCAACCACACGGTGGCTCACAACCGTCCC
>OFFT01001821.1_pt1 | contig 12051 bp, 15 predicted proteins | sample 1521581 | NCBI WGS metagenome assembly OFFT01 (sample SAMEA3504084, study PRJEB24116) | mouse gut metagenome | biome: mouse gut; feature: mouse-associated habitat; material: faeces | place: Denmark | collected 2011
CCCGTGCGTTGGAGAAAAAGGGTGTTATCTCTGACCGCTGTGAAATCAACCGTCAGATCAAGGCAGACAATGCACTTCTCCGTGAGCTGAAAGCAACGGTCAAGAAGCTGATGCAAGCGGTAAAGAATACGGTTCCTGCCATAGCGGAAGCATTGGAAAAGCTACGCAGCAGTATACTGATTTTCAGCTATCAGCTTCGTTATATTGGTGTAGGTAAGAACCGCATGGGTAAGCGTGTTGATGCAGTCAAGCCGGAGCTTGAACGCTATGCGAGTTTGGTGCAACAAATCAAGGAGAAATCCAAGGAACGGAGGAATCTGCTTGCGGAGAAAAAGGAAACGCCGTTCTATCTGATACCCAAGCTGCATGACCTTACCCACCGCATTACCGAGCTGACTGAGGAAATCGAGGAGCTGAAAACCGAAAAAGACTTTCTGCTTCGTTCTTTGGACTGCGCCGACGATGCGGGTATTTCCGAGGTGAAGAAAGAAATCGCCGCATTGGAGGGTGCGCTGCAGAAGCTGTCCGAGCAGGAAGAAAAATATTCTGCCGAGCTTGATGAAGCTTTGAAGCAGTATGCCGAGCTGAAAGAACAAGGCGCTGGTATGGATGCCGCTGAGCTGATGGATGCACGGCTTGCCGTTCGTGAGGAAAAGGAACGCTCTGCCGTTGACCGTGTGAAAGCTGCCTACGGCGAGAAATACGATCCGATGCTGATGCACGACAGCAAGCGTGATGTGGCAAATCTGCTCCATGAAGAATCAGATACACGTTCTGTTCGGGAGTTCATTCGCCGGAAACAGCAACAGCAGTCACAGCAAAAGCAGAACAAGAAGAAGAATCGAGACAGTTGGGAGCGATAAAATTTCAGCGGGAGTGCATTTTGAACGATGCAATCCCGATTTTTCTGTTTTATTCTTGGAGCCGGTAGAATTTTTCATATTTTTGTGCTATAATTATTATGGATTTTTGTATCTATGAGTAAGGCGATTGCTTTGATAACCAATTGATTACGAACGGAGGCGAAATGCTGTGCAGCTCTTTTATGGAGTACCGGAAGATATTGAAAATTGGATGAGCCTTGTTACACAGGTGCGCTGGAATTTCCCAGGTCTGGAAACGCAAGAGAAGCTAAACGAGCATCGAGCCACCGTTCTCAAGTTCATGGGCAAGAGACAGGCTATCTGTATAAAGGACGAAAACGAGATTGCCGGTGTTATGCTGTTCTCACGAGGACACAACATGATCTGCTGTCTCGCTGTTTCGCCCGAATACCGTCGCCGTGGTGTTGCTTCCATTCTCATGGATGAAGCTCTTACCAATTTAGACAGAACAAAAGAAATCTCGGTATCTACTTTCCGTGCTGACGATGAAAAAGGAACCGCCCCAAGAGCATTGTATGAAAAATATGGTTTTGTTGCAGACGAGCTTATTGAAGAATTTGATTACCCAAATCAGAAATATGTCCTGCATCCTGCAGGATCAGAACGAAAAGAACGACAGCTCGCTATCAATACTACGGTTCGTGAAATCAGCGGTATTCTCTCGGATTGTGAACCTTCAATTTATATGTATGGATCGTCTGTACTGAATGATTTCAGATTGGGTTGGAGCGATCTTGATATTCTTGTATTGACAAGCAAGCAAATAACGGAGGAACAGGCAAAATCGCTCGTTGGACTTCGCCAAGCTATGCTTGTAGATGAACCCGATAATCCCTATTACCGTTCTTTTGAGGGCGGGATGCTCACCCTGGATGCGTTCCTCTCAAAGAAAACCGACCGTGTAGTATATTGGGGCACAAGCGGAGAACGAATTACCGATAGTTATGCGTTTGACAGCTTCGGCATGGCAGAGCTGGTCGAGAGCAGCGTCCTCTTGTACGGAAAGGATATACGAAAGGAACTGAAATATCCCACTTTCCACGAATTGTATGCCGACGTTAAACGACACTATGAAACAATCAGAAAATACGCACAAAGCACCGGACGGAGCTTCTACTCCTTCAGTTGGATGTTGGATATAGCTCGGTGCATCTATACACTTCGCACCGGCAAAATCATCGCAAAGACAAAAGCCGCAGAATGGGCGTTGGAAAACAATCTCTGCCCCAATCCGGATGCCCTTAGATATGCGTTGATAGTTCGCAGAAGTCCGTTGGAATATCGAGACGATAAAGAGACATTCGACTACGCTGAGACGCTTGCGGAGCCGATACAGCGCTTTGCAGATGTACTGGAAAAAGCACAAATACAAGCAAAGGAGATAAATCAATGATTAACATTTTACTTTGAAACAATACCTTCCGGGTAGCCAAAAAAGCGCAGACTACCCCTATCAAGCTTTTTCGTACGTTTTTAAGCTCGACTGAAAAACTTATGCGGCAACTACAGGGGCTTCCCAGCCAAGTGCTTTTAGCTTTTTAAGGTACGCATTTATCTTGCGTTCCTTGTTAAACTGATTGTAATAATCCGCCCCTAAATCTTTGAAAACCACACCGTCCTTGAGGATGTGGTATATGGCTACCAGCATGGAATGTGCCACCGCAACGTAAGCTCTTTTCTTCCCACGATGTGCACTGATTCGTGCAAACTGTGCAGAGAAATACGAGTTTTTGTTTTTGACCGCTGAATGGGCGCATACAACCAGTGTATCCCTCAGCAGGGCATTTCCCTTTGTGGTCTTACCGGATTTACGCTTATGCGCACTCTCATTATTTCCAGGGCAAAGCCCCGCCCATGAAGAGATATGGGCATCTGTCGGAAAACGTTCCATGTCTGTCCCGATTACGGAAATAATCGCTTGGGCGCTCGTATTTCCGATACCGGGGATGTCCTGTATCACGCTCGCAGCTTTCTTCTCCTCCGGCTTCATGAAGCTGTCTATATCATCGTCCAGTTCTTTGATGTGGGCATTCAGCTCGTCCAGATGGTCGAGAAGTATCCTCATCATCTTTCGCTGAAGTCCTGACATAACTCCGTTCAGATCATCTATGATCTGTTCCTTCGTTGCTTTCAGATTGTGCGCTATGATCTTCTTTTCGTACAGGATGTCATACTCGGCGGAATCAATCTGCCTGCCCGTCAGGATGTGTTCCAGGATGTTCCTCGCGCTCTTGCCGTTGATATCCGTAATTGTGCCGGAAATTTTGATGTTGGCACCCTCCAACATTTTCTGGAGCCTGTTCAGTTCACGGTTACGCTCCCCAACGAGGCTCTTGCGGTAGCGGACAAGTTCACGGAGTTCCCGCTGGTCCTTATCCGGGATGTAGCTCGCCGTAAGCAGGCCATGCTGCAGAAGATCTGCAATCCACTCTGCATCCTTCACATCCGTTTTGCGGCCCGGAACGGCTTTCATATGGCGGGCATTGACTACCATGGCTTTCAGTTCACAGGTCTCAAGGATGTTGTACAGGGGTTTCCAATAGGATGCCGTGCTCTCCATGGCAACCATCTCACAACCGCCCTCTTTGAGCCAGTCAGCCATTTCGAGAAGCTCCCTGGTTGTTGCACCGAAGTCCCGTATTTCCTGTTTGCTGCCTTTTTTGAAGCAGGCCACGATGAGCTTCTTGTGCACATCAATACCACAACATTTGTCGTAAACTTTCTCCATTTTGACACCTCCGATGGATAAATTTACGGCACGGCTCCCTATCTCTTGTTATTTTACTTTACGTCCTTATATGCCGTATACGGCGGGACAGATGGTGGTGCAAATGAGGAAGCCACAGATCAGTTTATTTGACGGGCTAAATGCTCCAAATAGAAACCGACCTTTGCCGATAAGTCCAGTATACACCAGAACTTATGGCTTGTAACTACCAATAGTCTATCACTCACGATGTTTCATTTATGGTGGTGCCAAGCATCGCGGGCATGAGGGTTTACTTGAAGGATTTGACATAGATGCGCCTTGGCTCTATGACGAATTGAAAAACTACATACAGCCAAATCATTCTGTTGCGGTCGTAGCGTTCTCCTTTAGAGACAACCGTGTAAAATCCTTGTCGGATTGGAATGCTTTGTATAGCAAGGAATGTGGCAAATATCACGATGGGATTGTTGGAGGCTTTACTACTTATGGCATCCCGGAAGAAAACATTAACTTTATCAATTATTTTACCGACACAAAGGAATCTGCAACTCAAAAAATCAAAAGCGCAGACATTGTTTATTTCCTTGGTGGGTTGCCGGACAGAATGATGGATCGAATCAAAGAGTTCGATTTGTATGATATTTTGATGCAACATGATGGGATTCTGATGGGCTATAGTGCCGGTGCTGTCATTCAGTTAGCAGAGTACCATTTGTCTCCCGATGATGATTACCCCGAATTTAAGTATTATGAGGGGCTTCCTTATCTGAATGATTTTTATTTGGAAGTTCACTATGAGGGGACTTCGGAACAGGATGAGTCGATACAACGGGTACTTGCTGAACGTGGTAAAACCGTGTACGCAACCGCTGTGCGAGCTGGCGCAATTCTCGTGGATAATGGAAACCTTAAACTGCTCGGTGATGTCAAGGTGTTTGGCAGATAGAGCTACGGAGAAAAGATATGAATTTTGTAACGAAAGAACCAATAAACAAAGGCTGGTCGAGTGATAAAAAATACTGTGTTACCGACGAAAACGGCACACGGTATCTTTTGCGTGTTTCCGATATTGCACAGCACGACACAAAGCAGTCTGAGTTTAATATGATGAAACAGGTCGCTTCTTTTGGAGTGCCTATGTGCCAGCCCATTGAATTTGGCACTTGTGAGGATGGCGTTTATTCCATCCAAAGTTGGATTGACGGCGAAGATGCAGAACAGGTCATGTCGGGCTATTCTGATACCGAGCAATATGTATATGGCTTGGAAGCAGGACGTATTCTTCGCAAGATCCACTCCATTCCTGCTCCTGCAACGCGGGAGGATTGGGAAATCCGTTTTAACCGTAAAATGGATTATAAGATCAAAAAGTACGTTGAGTGCCCCATCAAGTATGAGAACGGACAGGCATTTATCGACTACATAAACGAGAACCGTCATTTGCTGAAAAACAGACCGCAGGTATATCAGCACGGCGATTACCACATCGGCAATATGATGATCGACAGAGGCGGTCAGCTCCACGTTATCGACTTTAACCGTAACGATTACGGTGATCCGTGGGAAGAATTTAACCGCATTGTTTGGTGCGCTCAGAAAGCTCCTCTCTTTGCTTCCGGTATGGTAAACGGATACTTTGATGATAACGTACCTATGGAGTTTTGGAGATTGCTTGCTCTTTACATTTCAAGCAATACTCTCTCATCTGTATATTGGGCGATTCCGTTCGGACAGGACGAAGTGAACACCATGCTGAACCAAGCCAAGGAGGTTCTGTCTTGGTACGATAATATGCGTAATCCTGTGCCGACATGGTATTTCAAAGGGTATTATCTGCAGTACATCGACGGGATTCCTTTCAAGCTGAAAAGTACTTTTGATTTCAGCTTTATGAAAGAGTATGGAACGGTGTTCAAGGTTTACGATGACCAGGATTCCGGAAACATCTGCTTTGGTACTGAAAAAGACGGTCAGCGTTATTTTGTAAAGTTCGCCGGTGCTCCTACCGAGCAGTACGGCGGCGATCCTGCAGATGCTATCTCCAGATTGAAAGCTACTCTCCCGATTTACAGCGATCTGAAGCACGAGAATCTGATTGAGCTTATTGAAGCCAAGGAAATGCCGATATTGATGAAATTACGAACGTCTATACTCTTGGTGCTACCGCTTTTGCGCTCTTTGGAGAGTATAACCGCACACGGGAAAAGTGGCAGCTCAGCGACAAGCTCTTTGAGATCGCAACGAGAGCAGTAAGTGATGATCGTGCCAACCGTCAGCAAACAATCAGACAATTCACAGCAGAATGGGAGGCGGCACAATAATGAAAGCTATTGCATTTTGTGGTCTTGCGTGTTGCGTTTGTTCCGAAAATAAAGGCTGTGTAGGTTGCCAAGACGGAGGCTGTGAAAGCCACGGCTGGTGCAAAAACTATAACTGTTGTAAAGAAAAAGGGCTGAACGGCTGTTGGGAATGTTCTGAATTTCCTTGCACCGGATGTATGCTCGATAAGCCCCGTATTCGTGCTTTTGCAGAGTTTGCAAGAAGATACGGTGTAGAGGAACTTGAAAAATGTCTCCTTAGAAACAAGGAAAAAGGCATTGTGTATCACTATGAAAGTCAGCTTGTTGGCGACTATGACAAATGCCAGACCGAGGAAGAAATCATTGAAATGATTAAGACCGGAAAGTGATTTGTTTTTCAGAAACAGAGGCGGTGAGTTATGCAAAACTATAGAAATGGTAAATGGGTAGATCAAATTCTTTCACAAAGGCGTGAAGATGGTCTATGGGGTAATTTTCACACACTTAGTTGCCCTGTTCCCGGCAGAAATTATACAACTGAACAGGCAATACGAAGGCTCTATTATCTTGGATATACAGCCGAAGATGAAGTTATTCAGCCTGTTCTTAAACGCATGGAACAATGTATCACGGGAGAGCTTGATATTGATAGTTACTCAGAAAAGAAACACGATTGGGTTTTCTTTGAAAAACTCATGTTGGCGGCTTGGTTGCGAATTTTTGAGCCACAAAATGAAACTGCTCTTGAAGTGGCATACCAATGGGCACAAATTGTTGAAAAAGCGTTTGCCAGTGGTAGTTACAGCGTAGCTGATGATATTGCGGCATTTACAGAGTGGAAAGGACGAAAACCCAAGAGTGGATTTGAAACGGGTTTTGGTATGTTCTATCATGCTGCGTTGCTTCCGGGGGTATTACCACCCAAAACAGAAGATTTGTTTTTGGATTATTACTTATCGAAACCGGATGGAATGTACTACATTTATGACAAACCGTTAAATCAGCTTCCAGAAACATTTGCCTCACGAAAATCAAGTTGTTATATCGCTGCGATAGAAGTATTGTCTCGTTATGATCTGGCAAAAGAAAAATTGACTTTTGTTATGGATTGGATCAATGCCAACCGTAACGAAAATGGACAATGGGACTTTGGAGAAAAGGCAAAAGATGGAGTATATTTTCCGTTGTCCGACCGTTGGGATAAGACAACAAGAATCGCAGACAGTACATATCGGATAAGTAAGCTGTTCGGTCTGCCGTGTTACTGTGGTCATGATTGTTCAAAGTGTGTTACTTATATTGCAACGCAAACCGATAATGATGATCTGCGCAGACAGGCTCAGAGTTTTTATAAAGAGAGGTTTGGACTTGATATTCCTCTTGAAAAATTCTATTGCGACGGCGGTAGATCAGAGAACGTGTTTGAGCTGTGCAAGGAATGTCCTTTCAAAAAGTGTTGCATTGAACGAGGTATAGATGCTTGTAGTAAATGCTCGGAATACCCCTGCAAAGATATTTCGGACTATCAAGAAAAGTATGTAAATAGGAGCAATCAACTGGAGAATAAAGTAAAATGACGATTAGCAAAAACGAATACTTAATTTGTCCTTGCAAAGTTTCATCTATACCATACTGGAAAGTAAAGTCTATAACCATACCCGATGGTATGCGCATTGTACACCAGGACAATTTCAATAAAACAGAATATCAGCATTACATTGACGAGCCTTATTTTCGCTTAATACATAGCCTGCAAGACTTGTCTGTTCAAGTGCCTCCGCAGGGATATTTGCTTTGTAAAGCTACTTTGAAGGAGTTTGCAGAGCACATCAATCGCTGCTATAGCAAGATCGGTATAACAGAAGCCGACCTCCGAGACTACACAGCTCGTCCTGTATATGATTCCGCTTTATGGTTAGCAATTAAGGATAACCAAGCCGATGAAGTGGTTGCAACAGGCATTGCCGAACTTGACAAAGAGATTGGTGAGGGTGTTTTAGAGTGGATTCAAGTATCTGAACAACATCGTGGATATGGATTAGGTAAATATGTCGTTTAAGAGTTGTTATGGCGAATGAAAGAAAACGCCAAGTTCGCTACTGTATCCGGTCAATGTAATAACTCTACAAAACCAGAGGCGATGTATCGCAAGTGTGGATTTACCGGTTCTGATGTTTGGCACGTTTTAAGAAAGAGGTAAACAGATGGCGACTTGGATAACACACCTAATGATTGCGGATGGCGTTCTTGAACGTATTCCGAACATAGATAGACGTGGCTTCTGTGTTGGTAATATCGCACCGGATTGCAACGTAGAAAATGAAGATTGGACAGCCTTTACGCCGTCCAGAGAAGTAACACATTGGATGCAGAGTGAACGAAAGATAGCCTCGGACTGTGATGCTTTCTGCGATGAGTACATCTTGAAACGTAAAGACAAAATCAAATCTGCAGAAGAATATGCGTTTCTGTTCGGCTACTACTGTCATTTGATTACTGATGCAGCGTTTCAAGCTATGATCCGAGACGATGATCGGGTTAAAGCGACATGGATGCGCATTAAGGCAGACGAAGAATTGCGTGTTGCCGCTGTCGGTATGGATGAAACGTGGGATTCAGTAAAAAGACTCATTCCCAAGAAAGAGCATATGCGTGAGATCTACGAAATGGAGGCTGAGTATCTGAGCGATCATCCGAACTCTGGGTATCTCACAGAAATTCTTCCGTTAAAATCTTTCCCCGATTATATTGATTATCTCCCAAAAGGTAGTATCGTCCGTAAGATCGGCGTGATGGGTTATTTGCCCGAACTCGATAAATCAATAAATAAGTTTATTACTATGTCAAGAGACGAGTATGCAAACTTTGTAGAAGATACGATACAACTTGTAATTCAACAGTTTGTTGAGAAAAAATTGATGTGAGAATACATAATTATTGAACAATTTGTAACTTTTGCAGAAAGCCCCCTTGACAAATTCCGTCTTGTGAGTGCATATTGTTCTTTTATACCGGCAATCATTTTTTTCAGATTGTTCTCCTTTTGAAACCGAATATAAAATTGAGATGTTGGTTCTACGCTATTTAAATTTCTCACTTCATCAAACGTGGCTCTACACATATACATACAGGTTCCGTCAATAATGTCATTAAATTCCTCATCATCTTCATAAAACCCGGATATAGTATAATTAAAATCTCCCGCAGGCGTATTTAAGATAATGTTGTCGCCTATCTGGGCGTTGAAAAGCTCCTTTGCATCTGCACTAATGGCAATTTCCTTTTCAGTTACAAGGAATACGGCAAGAATAATACAAATGCGTGTCATGCGACTTTGCCGCCTGTGTACCTTTGCGGAAATTGGAATAAGGCTTAAATAGCTTTTCATTCGCGGCACCTCCCTAAATCGGTCAACACACCGTCCGATGGCTTTCCCGTTTTTTGGATGCCCGCATGATGGCTTTCTGCCATTCCCATTATATCCATTTCAATCTCCTTCATTGCTTCCCGGAACGCCGGGGGGATGCCTGCCCTGCCTTGTCAGGCTGTGGCCTTATTGGGGATATGGAACCGTAGAATTTATTTCTTATTCAAACTCACCAACAATACTACCTTTTTGGATGATATGCCTTTCAGCCATTTTCAGAAAATTTCTTTTCATAGAGTTGGCGCTTATATTTATTTCACAATCCAAAGAATAGACTGTAAAGCGGTAAGTATGCTTTTTCCCTTTCGGCGGCTTCGGCCCCGCATAACGGTGAAAGCCATATCCTATCCCCTGGCGGGCATTCCCCAACATTGGCACTGTCTTGCCAACAGGAATATTTTTCTTTATTCTGTCAGTGGCAGGAATGTTCCATATAACCCAATGCGTAAAATCCTTAATTGGATGTGATAAATCTTCCAATGTAACAGCGAGGGTTTTCGCATTCGGTGACAGATTCTTAATTATAAATTCCGGCGATATGTCCTGCCCACGCCCGGTATATTCGATGGGAAATTTGCTTCCGCCATCCATGCCAATGCACTCAAATTCCAAAACAGTATTATTCATAATCCCTCCAAGTTTGAGCAATTTATTCCTGCATTCCCGACAACCGCTGCTCCCCGATTCGCCAATCTGCCGAAACACCGGGGATGCCTGCCCTGTCCGGCGCGGCTTTGGCGGTCTCACTTTTCCGCAGGGCGAGGAACTTATTCCCCATATAGACGCCCTGCGCCGCATCCTCCCTGGCGTATCCGGCTATCTGCTCCCGGAGGGAATCAGACAGCTTCCATTCCTTTTTAGATGATGCCTTTTGGATGTCCGCATGATGGCTTTTTGTTATTCCTGTTATATTCATTTCAATCGCCTCTCTCTGTTTTGCCGGAAAACCGGGGATGCCCGCCCTGCCTTGTCGGACTGTGGCTTATTGATGGTATGCATCCACATTCACTAAATCCCAAAATGTATCATAAATTTGTTCCTGCTGATTGCATCCTGTATTTTATCCGCCAATCCCCTCAGATGAACGTCCTCATTGATTCGTTTGTCGGATAACATAATCTCCTGAAAACCTGGTAATGAATCAGGCGGTATCAATGTAATCCCCCACCTCGCAAGCCCAAATTCCGGGCGGTCAAGACTGTGAAAATATGTCTTTAATAAAGCCAGCTTATTCCACCAATCATCTATATAAGCATCATCAATACAAACACATTGATATTTCTCCGGATCATAGGAATACTCCTGTGTTTCCCCTATATCCTCAATTATCCCAAATTCTGTCTTAATCATTTTCTCCTGCCTATTCCCTGTACCCTACAACAGCAATTACATTTCCATCTTTCAAAATGCAGGCAGCGGCTTTCCCTTCTTTTATCAGCCTTGCACTGCTGTTGAGGATGTTTTTATCTGCATTGTCCGGCACTTCCAGCAATACCTTGTATTCCCCTTCATAAGTACCATTGAGATGCCCTGTAAATATCTGCTCCAATTCCTCTATGCTTATTTCCTTTGCAGGCAGCCAAGAAAACACATCTAAAACTGTCATCCTATCGCTCCTCACCTATATTTTTTCCACGATCTGCCGGAAAGCCGGGGATACCTGCCTTGCCTTGTCGCGCTGTGGCTTATTTGGGATATGCGTCTGACTCAGTTCCCTTTCCCCATAATCGAAAGCCACTCTTTATATTCCAGTATTGGGTTTAGTGACACAGCTTTCTTCATATAATGCAGGGCGAGACACTCGGAACCTGGTGGTGTCAGTGGGGTAAACACATAATATGCCGTCAGAAAGCTCAAGTGCGCCGCCCGGACGGCATCCCCATTTTCCTCATAATAGTGCAGCGATGCCAGCAATATAAAAAAGAGGTTTACCCTGTCAATATCTGATGCAGAAGCATAAAAATTGTCTAAATCTCCAATAACTGTTTCTAGCACACATTCCTTTTTAATAATCGGTTTATCAAAATTAACCCTCATCTAAAATCCTCACTTCCTAAGTTCCCCATAAGCCGGAACACCGGGGATGCCTGCCCTGCCTTGTCAGGCTGTAGCTTATTGGGGTATAAAACCATAAAATTCCAAATGATAACTTTATAGTCTAAAGTCATGCCTGACAAACTGAAATTAGTCACGTTTCCCATTCCGATAAAACCCAAAACATATCACAGTCCAAATTCCCGGCACAACCGCATATCCCGCATTTACTTGCCCATGATTTATAAGAACATATCCACCGCCTAAAAATGTTAAAACCAAAAAAATAATTCCTAAAATCAATGCTGCTTTTTTCATCAACCCTAACTCCATTCAACAACTTTATTATAAGGTTCCCCGATACACCAGAAAGCTGGGATAGCTACCCTGCCTCGTCAGATTACTTCTGCGTTTTCTTTCTGATAAGCATGGAAATCAGCATGGCCGCTATCCCCAAAGCAAGATAAACTGCCGCATACAGGATAAATGCCGTTTCCCCCATATCAAAGAATATCCATGTACCTATGAGGAACAGCACAGCCGAAACAATTGGAAAACTCCACAGATGCTTCACATCTTTTCCCGCAAATGCTCCGATTAGCACGGAATATAATGGATTGACAGCAAAAAACAGAAGAAAACATACCGCCATTCCTGCATCGCCTTTTACGAAAGTAACCGCAAGCCACGGAAACG
>OFFT01001822.1_pt1 | contig 12039 bp, 10 predicted proteins | sample 1521581 | NCBI WGS metagenome assembly OFFT01 (sample SAMEA3504084, study PRJEB24116) | mouse gut metagenome | biome: mouse gut; feature: mouse-associated habitat; material: faeces | place: Denmark | collected 2011
GATGGGGCGGCATCCCTCGCGGATACAAGCCTGGATGCGCTCCTGGGTCAGGTCCTCACAGCGGCACAGGATCGTGTTTTGTTCATCCATTCCGATAGCCCCCTTCCCTGATATTTCGTATCTCCATGGAGAGCTCCTGGGGTACCTCCAAATATATGGTGTGGGTCAGACTGCGGCTGCTCCCGGGAATAACGCGTACCACTTTGAACCACCCTAATTCCTCCCCGGCCCGGTTCAGGCCCTGGGCATACTGCCCGGCCTCGGGCAGGGGCAGATATTCAAAGGGGAGCTTGATCAGGGCGGATGTGCCGCTCCAGCTCTCGTCAATGATGAAGATGGCCAGACCGGGACACCTGGTCAGGCAGGCGCCGCAGCCGTTGCAGAGGTCGAAATTCACCTCCGGGCAGTCGTTGATGTCGTGCTTCATTGTAATGGCTCCTCTGGGGCAGGCGGCCGCGCAGGGGTTGCAGGGAATCTTCTGAAAGCACTCTGCCATGGCTACAGGGCCCAATTTCCGGCGCTGAGCGGGGGGCGTGACTGCCCGCAGGTCCTCCTCAGTGGGAATACCCGTAGAGATTAACATGTACGGTTCCTCCTTCTCCCGTCAGCTTTTCAATGCCGGAGTGGATTTTTTCGCCGGCGGGGCCGGCTCGGAGCAGGGAGAGCTCCCGCAGAGCCTCCTCCCGCGCTTCATATTCCAGACGTTTGATATCGTCCGCGCTCAGTCTCTGCAGCGTCTCATATGCCTCCTCCAAAAATATGCTCTCCTTCGCCATCCGTCTAAAATCCTCCTTGCTTTTCCCGTTAAAAAAACGCATCCAGTTGACGAGTTCTTCCCCTTTTCTGATCTTTTTCGGATTCTTTCTAAAATTTCGTCTGCCACTTCTATCATCTGTTTATTTGCAACACTGCTGCGGTTATAAACGCCAAGAGGCATATGCTCTCTTTGTGAATTGTCTACATTGGCGTCATTTTTAATAAATTTTTCCAGAGCAGAGCCGGGCGCAATTTCTTCAACAAGTTCCATTGCTTCTGCAAGGGTTTTTTTCTTACGCATATCTACTTTGTTATATAAAAGGCCAAGAAGTTCTAATTTTGGATTGGTTTCTTTTACGGTTTCAATTTGGGCTAAAATTGGAGGAATGGACTTTACGGCGAAAATCATGGATTCTATGGGAGAAAGCACATAGTCAGCTTCTGCCAGTGTGGTTATATTTAAAATTCCCGCTGTTTTGTCCATGTCAATGATAATAAAGTCATAATAATTATCTTTTCGAATGCTCTTGAGGCACTTTTCCCAGATCCGGCTTCTTAATTTTTCGTTCATTACGGTTAATTGTCCTTCCAGACTTTCGCATTTTGAAGAACCCGGAATAATATCCAAATTTGTATATTCTGTATGCTGGATATATGCGTCTTCCTTAAAATCTTCACATAATGAAAATGCTTCATAAAAACTAAGATCCGGATTGTTTAGATAATCTGGATATAACACGCTTGACATATCAGACTGGCTGTCCATATCTATGGTAAGTGTGTTATATCCTCTTTGGGACAATTCATAAGCAAGATTTGTTGCAGTTGTTGACTTTCCAGTTCCGCCCTTATGCGTCCAACTTACAATCATAACAGGACTGTGAAACCTCATCATTTTTTTATCCAATTTTGCCTGTTTTGTATCTTGATAGATTTTATCTAAGGAATCTTTATCTAATTCGGAAGTGTCCATTTCCATTAAGTTTTCCAACGACCATTGATCAACCCCTAAAGCCCTATGCCAGTCCTTCATATCCCATTTTTTTTGTTTTAGCAAAGTCTGCATTTTTTTGTTCCATGTTGCCATAATTCCATCCTCTCAATTATTTTTTGTTCAAACTTTTTTGGATGTTTTTTTAGTGTGTTTTTTTATCATACAGTATTTAATTTTAATAATCAAGCATTAAAAAATTCCACTTGGTGGAAAAAAGAAAAAATTTTTATGAATTTTAATGTAAAATAAAATTCCGCCAAGTGGAAAAATAAATTTTGAAAAATTTCCACTTGGTGGAATTTTTCAAAAGCAGAATGAAAATAAATTATGAATGAGCAAAAATGAATGGAATTAGTAGGTTTAGTCTCAGAGATATAAAAAAACATTTAGAATTGATAAACTTGTTGAGTTTTAATATCAATTTGTCTTTTTGTAAGAGAAACATTTACTTAAGCAATACAGAAATTAAAATAAGTTAAAAATTTCCACCAAGTGGAAAAATGAATTATATTAGTATGTCCATTTAGTGAGAATACTCTTAGAAATAAATTGCTACTTGATAAAAATTTTTCAATTATTTAATAACATATAAATGTTTTTTCGGATTTTGTTAAGCAGACAAGTATCATATAGATCTCCTTTAATTATAATGTAAAAGTTTAATATAATATTGAATAGATTAATATATCTCTGAAAAAACAATCTCAGAAATGCCAGAAACAAAAGTAAATGTTAAATTTCAACTTGGTTCTTAATGCAGGTTAGAAAAAAGAAGTGACGTTTCCCATTTAGAAACAGACTGTCTTGTCACTCCACACTTTTCCGCTAAATCCTCTTGAGATAATTTTTTTGTTTTCCGTAAACTCTGTAACTTATCAGCAAATCTCATCGTAATAACCTCCTTGTGTTTTATAGCTTTATTTTAGGAGTTTTTCTCTCAAAACACTACCAACTTCATCGTGCTTTTTCGCAACTTTGGGTTGCATAATTACTTTTTACTCAATTATAGTATTGTTCGTAAATGCCTTCAAGAATATAGACACGGAATAATAGGCTACTGTCTGTTAAAGTTTTGTGTTACTTTACCGCACATGAACATTACGTCAAGGGATAATTGCAACCATGGTAAATATAAAAGGAAAGCCCTATTTTGCGCTAAATGTCATTTGTGACATTATCCTGCAACTGGAAACGCTTGGATTTGATTCAGGGGAATTTTTAATAGCAGCAGCTTACATAGGCGACAATAACCAGATTAGAGAACAATTTATATGCACAGAAAGAAGATGTGAATACTTTTCAAACAGATTAAATCTGTAAGCCAAAATGGAATTTATGTGTGAAGTAAAAGACTGTTGCGAGCATATACAGAATATTTTAGATGGCGAGCCAGTTGAAATATTGACTAATTTGTAAGTATGGCGGAGACGCCAGAATTAGAGCTGGAAATAAAGATCTATATACATGGGGATTTAAGCATACTACTTATGGATAGGGAATTTTACAACCTTGAGCCAACGGAGGGGGAGGAAGACATGACGAAAGCTTTGTAGGGAAATTGGACAACAGCGGAGCAATACAGATTAGGACATAGATAGGCTTCAATAAACTAGATAGACTTTTAAGGCATATAGTACAAACTCAATACACAAAGGAAAGACCAATATGGTCGAAATGAAATAGAATAGAAAACCACGTAAGTACACAGATGAATTATAAAAAATAGTTAGTGGAGTGATATCGTTACGGCAAACATAGAAGTAACATCTGTAGGGAATACGGAATAGCCGCTTTTTTATGGTTCAGACTTCTGAGGTTTTTTTCATCTCATCTCTGCCATAATGCCTGAATGAAAGTGATATTAAATTAATTAAACAGTTCTACCGTTATGTTCTGCAAAAATAGTTGACAAATATCATTTGATCTAATATACTGAACAAAGTTCATATTGAGGTGATTGAATGAATACAGTTGTAACGTCAAAAGAGGATATTTTGAAAACCAGCCGGAAACTGATTCAAAAGAAAGGCTGGTCTGCGATTAACATTCGTTCTGTTGCGGCTTCCTGTGGGGTATCGGTGGGGTCCATTTACAATTATTTTGATTCAAAAGCTGCGCTGGTGACTGCTACAGTAGAGAGCATTTGGCGTGAAATTTTCCATTGCCCAGAGGATAATCTTGTGTTTCAAGATACACAAGACTGTATTGCATGGATATACGGGCGAATGGAATACGGCAGCAAACAGTACCCCGGATTTTTCACACTGCACTCCTTGGGTTTTATTCCGGAGGATAAATGTGATGGGAAACGGAGAATGCAAGAGACATGGCAGCATATTCTGACCGGCTTGAGTTCTGTTTTAAAGCAGGATTCCAAAATTAGGGACGGGGCATTTACGGAACAGTTCACAATAGAAAAATTCGCGGACGTCTTATTTTCTTTAATGCTCTCCGCTTTGTTGAGAGAGGACTATGATTCTGCCGCTGTGTTGGAGATCGTCCGAAGAATCCTTTATTAAATATCCACTGAAATGTGGCATTTTTTATCCTATAAATTGAACAACGTTCATTACAGAAGGCGGATTAGAAAAATAAAATGGAATATGCCACTGCCAAAGTTTAAAATAAAATAGAACATAAAGGAGGATAAGTTATGCAGGCAATCGTAGAAACCCTGTTTGATTCGGTCTATCTGATTTCTGTCATTACCATTGGAATTTTGATGATTCGGGGCAGTAAAGGAAACCGTCAATTTTGTCTGTTTGGATGGATGGCAGTCGTGTTGGGGGCAGGTGACTCGTTCCATTTGGTTCCCCGCGCGCTTGCCCTTTGCGCTTCTGGTTTAGAGAATTACACGGTTTCTCTGGGAATTGGAAAATGGATTACTTCAGTTACAATGACGATTTTTTATGTGTTGCTTTATCATGTCTGGCGGCATCGGTATAAAATTAACGGCGGGAGATGCCTTACTGCCGCCGTATACGGTTTGGCAGGCGCGCGGATTGCGTTGTGCATGATGCCACAGAACCAGTGGCTTTGCGCCAAATCTCCTCTTTCATGGGGAATCTACCGTAACATTCCTTTTGCCCTTCTGGGGCTTCTGGTGATTGTGTTGTTCTATCGCAGCGCAAAGAAGCATAAGGACAAAGCGTTTCGCTGGATGTGGCTGACGATTGTATTAAGTTTTGGATTCTACATTCCGGTAGTGTTGTGGGCGGACGTCATTCCTATGATTGGAATGCTGATGATTCCAAAGACTTGCGCATATGTATGGACGACGCTCATTGGATATTTCGCAATGAAACAGGAATGTAAGTAAAGGAGGGACGTTTATGAAACGCTATATGAATTTTGCTCTGTTATACGCCATTTTTGCGATGGCTGGCGGTGTATTTTACCGGGAGTTTACCAAATTAAATGAGTTTACCGCCAAAACAACTCTTTCCGTTATCCATACCCATTATTTTTTGTTGGGAATGGTGTTTTTCCTGTTGCTTCTCCTGCTGGAAAAGAACTTTTCTTTCACCAATGCGAAAACTATGCGGATACTGGCTGTTTATCATATCGGCTTAAACCTGACTGCGGTGATGTTTGCCGTGAGGGGAGTGGCGCAGGTGTTGGCGCCTACGCTTTCCCGCGGAATGAATGCGGCAATATCCGGCATTGCCGGTATCGGGCATATTCTTCTAGGCGCCAGCATGGTGTTTCTTCTGACGCAAATCAGGCGCAGTGTATTGGCTGTGCAAAACTAATTAGAACATGCAGGCCTAAAAAATCAACGAAAAAGAGTTTACACCCCACAAAAGCGGCTGGATCAGATACGCTTTGTGGGGTGTTGTAATTTAACGAAATTAGAAATTGAAAAGGCAAAAAAAGAAGTGTATGATTAATGGTGAAATTTTATGAAATTACATCAAATCCAGCAGAGGGGATAGAAAAATTTACGGTGGCGATAAAACGTAAGATGGAGGAAAATGAAGTATGGCTGAAGGGAAAGATTTATTGCAGGTTTTGTGGAATGGCGCAGATGTGCTCAGAGGAAAAATGGATGCAAATGAGTACAAGACGTATCTCTTAGGATTGATATTTTATAAATATTTATCGGATTCATATTTGGCGAAAGCATATGATCTCCTTAATGATGAAAGCCCAAAGAGCCTTGAAGACGCGCAGTATGCGTATGAAGAAGCAATGGGTTCAGAGGAAGCCGAAGATTTATTGGCGGAGCTAAAAGAGTCCAAGCATTATATCCTTGATCCTGACATGACTTATATAAGTATGTTAAATACGGTAAAAAATAATTCATTTAACAGAGAAAAACTGCAGGCGGCTTTTAACCGGATAGAGGAATCAGACGAGTTATTCAATGGCCTGTTTGCGGACGTAGATTTGTATTCAAACCGGCTTGGAGCTAACGACCAGAAGCAAAGTGTGACGATTGCAGAAGTTATCAAAGCGTTAGATGGCGTGGACATTATCCATACGGAGGGGGACGTCCTCGGCAATGCGTATGAATATATGATAGGCCAGTTTGCATCGGAAACAGGCAAGAAAGCCGGAGAATTTTATACGCCACATGGGCCGGCGCAGATTCTTTGCAGAATTGCGATGTCTGGGCAGGAAGGCAAAAAAGGATTGCAGGTCTATGATCCGTGTATGGGGTCTGCCTCTTTGATGCTGAGCTGTAGGAATTATTCAGAAGAACCGGACTACATAAAGTATTATGGTCAGGAGCTTATGCCGTCAACCTATAATCTGGCGCGTATGAATATGTTCTTACATGGAGTTTTGCCGGAAAACCAACATCTCAGAAATGGGGATACCCTTGATGCTGACTGGCCGACGGACGAGGAGACAGAGTTTGACGTGGTAGCGATGAATCCGCCTTATTCGGCTCATTGGTCTGCCGCAGAGGGATTCAAACAAGATGAGAGGTTTATGGATTATGGGGGTAAGCTTGCGCCTAAGTCAAAAGCTGATTATGCCTTTTTACTGCATGGTTTCTACCATTTAAGGCAGACAGGCGCGATGGCGATTGTCCTTCCACATGGCGTTTTGTTTAGAGGGGCTTCAGAGGGAACAATCAGAAAGACGCTTCTTGAAAATGGCTCAATATACGCAGTCATCGGGCTTCCTTCAAATATGTTTTATAACACTTCCATTCCTACCTGCATTGTGGTATTAAAAAAGCATAGGGAAAAGAGAGACGTATTATTTATTGATGCTTCTAGGCTGTACGAAAAAGAAAAGAAGCAAAATGTGATGCGTAAGGAACATATTGACAGGGTGTTGGAATTATACCTTGATAGGAAATCTGTGGATAAAACGGCATATCTTGCATCCTACGAAGATATAAAAAATAATGATTATAACCTGAATATTCCAAGGTATGTAGACGCCAGTGAGGAAGAAGTGAAAGTGGATCTCAGGCAGCTTTCCGGACGCATAAGGGAGACAGACAAAGCAATTAAAGCTGAAAATGCTGCTTTATTGGAAATGCTTGGGGAATTGACTTTTGCAGATACGGAAACGAAAGATGCCGTTGAAGAATTTATTAGCGTTCTCAGGGAGGTCTAATCATGGCAGATGTACCGAAGATAAGATTTAAGGGATTCAGTGACGATTGGGAACAGCGTAAGCTGGGGGAGATCACTGAGTCATACTCTGGAGGAACTCCTACAGCAGGAAAAAAAGAATATTACGATGGCGATATTCCATTCATTCGTTCTGGTGAAATAAATAGCGAGAAAACAGAACTTTTTATAACTGATGAAGGGTTAAATAGCTCATCTGCGAAGATGGTAAAAAAAGGAGATATTTTGTATGCGCTTTATGGCGCAACAAGTGGAGAAGTAAGTATTTCAAAGCTAAAAGGAGCCATAAATCAGGCGATTTTAGCAATTCAACCACATCAGAATTATGATAGTCAATTCTTGATGCAATGGCTTAGAAAAAGCAAAGAGAAGATCATTGGAACATATCTTCAGGGAGGACAAGGAAACCTGTCTGGAAATATTGTAAAAGAGTTGATTATTGATGTTCCAACACACGAAGAACAAAAAGAAATTGGAGCGTACTTGAAGAATATAGACCACCTTATCACCCTTCACGAGCGTAAGCGCGACGAGACAATAGAACTGAAGAAATATATGCTTCAAAAAATGTTTCCGCAAAAAGGTAAGAAAACTCCGGAAATAAGATTTGAGGGGTTTACTGATGATTGGGAACAGTGTAGGTTAGGAGATATTTTTGAAGAATATTCTGAAAAGAACCATACAGAGTTGCCAGTGTTGACAGTAATTCAAGGTAGAGGTACGGTAGAAAGAGGGGAATCGGATAGAAATTTTATGTACGATAAATCAAATTTATCGGGATATAAGATGGTTCGGAAAGATGACTTTATTGTACATTTGCGTTCTTTTGAAGGAGGACTGGAAAAAGCATCATCAAATGGCATAATAAGTCCTGCTTATTATACATTTCATGGTGAAAATGTAGATTCAAGATTTTATTATCTATACTTTAGATCATATGAGTTTATTAAAAGAAAATTGATAGTCCATGTATATGGAATTAGAGATGGAAAAAGTATTAATGTAGATGGGTTGAAAACAATTAAAATTCCGTATACATCTTACAAGGAACAATGTAGAATTGGTGACTATTTGGAGAGGCTAGATCGTCTCATTACCCTTCACCAGCGCAAATGCGATGAGTTAAAAGAAGTAAAAAAGTTTATGTTACAGAATATGTTTCCAAAGAAAGGATAAAAATGGCTGAATTAGAATCTGTATTGGAAAGGCGGTTGATAGACCAGCTTTGTTTCGATGAGTCTCAGTGGACATACCGGCCGGACATAAGGACTGAGAAACAGTTATGGGAAAATTTTAAATATATATTGGAACAAAATAATAAGGCAAAACTAAACGGTGTTTCTCTAAGCGATTCTGAATTTGAAAAGATAAAGAACGATTTATCCCATGCCTCATTCTATGATGCGGGGAAATGGCTTGCCGGAGAAAATGGCAGGGTATATGTCCATGTCCAGAGAGGGAATGAAACATTGCATCTTGTAGTGATGAATAATGAACATATAACTGGCGGTACAAGTGTATATGAAGTGATAAACCAATTTCAGGCGTTTAAATCAGAAGATACAGGAAATGACAGGGACAGGCGTTTTGACGTGACGCTTCTGATTAATGGGATTCCTTTCATACATATAGAACTTAAAAATAAAGAACATTCATATATGGAAGGGTATCGTCAGATTGAAAAATATATTGCAGAGGGAAAATTCCACGGCATTTTTTCAAATGTGCAGATGTTTGTTGTAAGCAACGCTGTTGATACAAAATATTTTTCCGCTGCAAGGAGTATGGAATTAAATAAAAAGTTTATGACTGGATGGCTGGATAAGGAGAACCAGCCTGTTTGTGATTATATTGATTTTGCCAGAGAAGTCCTTAAAGTACCAAAAGCGCATGAAATGATTTCAAGGTATATGGTTCTTGACAATGATAAGAAAAAATTATTGATTTTACGCCCATATCAGATTCATGCCATTGAAGCAATGCGGGCAGCTTCAAAACAGGGAAAATCCGGTTATATCTGGCATACGACAGGTTCCGGAAAAACTATGACTTCATATAAGGCTACAAGAAATCTGCTGATGGATATACCGTCTATTGAGAAAACAATCTTTCTCATTGACAGGAAAGATCTTGATGAGCAGACGAAAATGGCTTTTCAATCCTATGCGGATAATGACACGATTGATGTGGACGACACTGATTATGTGGATTCCCTTATAAAGAAACTGATAGATGGCAGACGGCAGATGATAGTAACGACCAGACAGAAAATGCAGATTATGCTGAACCGCCGTTTGAAAGAAGGGACTAGAACGTATGATAAGATAAAATCCCTTAAGATTGCATTTGTTGTAGATGAATGCCATAGGGCAGTCACCCCGAAAACAAAAAGAGCGATTGAGAATTTTTTTGTCAATTCCCTATGGTACGGCTTTACGGGTACGCCTATCTTTGATGAAAACAGCTATGGGCAGAAGGGTGATTTGCCACAGACCACAAAGCAGCTTTATGGAGAGCGCCTGCATAGCTATACGATAAAAGAGGCGATCCACGATGAAGCGGTTCTGGGTTTTATGGTGGAGAATCTCGGGGCTAAAAATTTAAGCGCTGACGATGCAAAAAAAGCATATGAAACGGAAACGCATATGCGGAAAGTATTAGATATAATTTTAAACCAGTCGTATGAAAAATTTGGCATGAGAAATGGCAGGGGCAAGACGTATGCGGCTTTATTGACGACAAGTTCAATCGCAATGGCGCAGAAGTATTATGATTTATTAAAGAAGGTGAAAGAAGGAAATGATGAATTAAAGATTTGTGATGATGTGCATAAGGCGCTTGTCGATTTCCCCAGATTTGCCATAACGTATTCGTTGTCGGAGAACGAAGAAACATCTGCGGTCAATCAAGATAAGATGAAAAAATCGTTACAAGATTATAACGACATGTTTGGGACAAGTTATAAGATAGAAGCGATTGACGCTTATAACAGCAATCTTAATGACCGGCTGGCGCGAAAAGAAAAGAAGTATCTGAACCGGAACCAGCAGCTTGACTTGGTTATTGTTGTTGACAGGCTTTTAACTGGTTTTGATGCGCCGTGTCTTTCTATTTTGTTTATGGACAGGCAGCCTATGGCTTTGCAGAACATCATTCAGGCGTTTTCACGCACAAACAGATTATTTGATGAAAAAAAGCAGTATGGGCATATTGTGACATTTCAATCCCCAAAAGAATACAAAGAAGCGATAAATAAAGCGATCAGTTTGTATTCACGCGGAGGAGATGGCAATCCCATTGCAGAAGATTGGGACGATGTGAAAATATCCTTTTCTACATCATTGAAAACGATCCGCAATCTGGCGCAGACGGCTGAAGACATAGCGGGGTTGTCACGAAAGCAGAAAAAGGCGTTTGTCAATCTTTTTAGGGCTCTGGATCATGATTTTGCGCACCTGAAAGCATTTTCGGTATATGAACCCGGCGTACTTGATGAGTTTGGTTTTTCCGAAGATGAATATATCAATTATGCCGCAATGTATAAAAATGTAATGGAAGAACTAAAAAAGCCGGAGGATAGCAAAGATCCCGATGCGCAGCCTGTATGGGACGATTATGATTTAGCGGCATACAGCAAACTGCGGATCGATTATGAGTATATTGTGGCATTGATACAGGGGTTTGTAGAATCTTTAGACCAGCCGGAAAATGTTTTTGGCGCCGCTGAATTTGAAGCTGGGATAAGGGAGATGAAAGAAAGCATAGCTGAATTTTCTGTTGATAATCCCAAGTTAAGCGCTTTGCTTACGCAGATTGTAGATGAGATTGAAAACGACCAAGAGAGATTTCTGGGACGGGACATTTCTGTTATAATCAACCAAATGCGGTACGCAGTCATTGAAAAAGAGATAAAAAATTTTTCGGAAAAATGGTATCTGCAATTTGAAGACGTCAAGTATGAAGCGTTCAATTTCAGGAATGGTGAACTTGCAAATGAAAATAAGTTAAAGGACAGTGTGGATTATGCAGCTTATAAGAAAAAAAGCAACGCCGCCCTGTCTAAAATTAAGTTCCGGAAAGCGATGGTTGAGGAGTTTAAAAATGTGTTGATGCCTGAGATTGTTTCATTATTATAATATATTTAAAATCTGTGTGCAGAATAGGGCGGTTCCGTTTTTTAGGAAAGAAACATGATTATATCAATATATATATTGGTTGATATATTGGTATAATTATGTCATTTTTATAAAAGGAAAAAAGAGTAGAAAAACATTTTCTATTGTTCATTTATTTCAGAGGGGAGATATATCGAATGCCACAAATCATACCGATGAAAGGGAGTGCCAAAAATGTATGCCCTCTATGCGCCAATCCAAGTCACCTATAAAAAAGCCAGTTACTTAGAAGACTTGCGAAGTTGAAATAGGGTAAGGAGCATAAAGACAGCATATCGAAGCGCCCAGAATGAAAAGAGCGTATGCAGAGCCTTTTATAGAACGGCGAAAATAATGCCGAAACAGTGGAAAACCGAGATAAAGTCTTTGCAATCCGAATATGACAGTATTGGAAAGGAGTAGACCAAAACTGCCACAGAATTAGCGTATGCGCAGGTAATCAGCTATAACAAGTAAAATCTTGAAAGAGCTTCAGAACGAGAGCCGACAGCAGAACAGGCAACAGAACAAGACTAAACGG
>OFFT01001828.1_pt1 | contig 12022 bp, 10 predicted proteins | sample 1521581 | NCBI WGS metagenome assembly OFFT01 (sample SAMEA3504084, study PRJEB24116) | mouse gut metagenome | biome: mouse gut; feature: mouse-associated habitat; material: faeces | place: Denmark | collected 2011
CAAATGCCTACAACATTGATTTCAAAAAAGACATTGATTACATCATGTATATCATTGTGGCTAACGCAGAACGGGCGGAAGAGCTGGTGGATACGGAGCAGCCCCATCTGATGATTGAGGAAGCCAGAGAGGTTTTCCAGGGACTTTACGAGACAGCGGATGCCGATTACGCCAGAAACCGGCTGAAAGGGATTTTGAAAAGCCTGAATACCCTGGAAGACCGGGTGGAAGAGATTGAAGCGGATGCTCTGGCCGGCGGCTCCTACGACATCAATATGGGGCGCCTGGATCTGAATATCCGTATTCTTACGGAGCTGATTCAGGAACAGATACAGAAATATATTTACTATGAGACGACCAACCTGGAGGCCCTGCGGGAGGGAATCCGGGCGGATGTAGATCAGGCTGTGTGGATGGGGGGCGGAATCTTTGCGGTGATTCTGGCAGGCGCCTTGTTTATCAGCCGCAGGATTATGACAGGCATCACGGAACCCATACGAAATCTCTGCGAAGTGACGGCCCTGGCCGGGAGCGGAGATTTTGCGGTACGTGCCAGGGAAGGAAGCGGAGATGAACTGGCTGTTTTAAACGCCAGCTTCAACCAGATGGTAGAGCGCATCGGCAATCTGGTGGAGGATATCCGGGTGGAGCAGCTGAACCTGCGGGCCACGGAATTAAAGCTTTTGCAGGCCCAGATCAATCCCCATTTTCTCTACAATACCCTGGACACCATTATCTGGCTGGCAGAGGCAGGCGAGAAAGAACAGGTGGTGATGATGGTATCTGCCCTCTCGGACTTTTTCCGCACTACCTTAAGCAAAGGACGGGACTATATTTCCGTGCAGGAGGAGGAAGCCCATATCCGCAGCTATCTGCAGATTCAAAAATTCCGTTACCGGGACATTCTGGATTATGAAATCTGCATTCCGGAAGAACTGTACCAGTACCGGATTCTCAAGCTGACCCTGCAGCCCATGGTAGAAAATGCCCTGTACCACGGTATTAAAAATAAGCGCGGCATGGGACGTATCCGGGTGACCGGGAAACGGCAGGGAAGCAAACTGGTTTTTTCTGTATGGGACAACGGAAAAGGCATGGAGCCGGAGAAACTTAACCGGGTGCGGCGCATTGTCAGCGGAGAGCTGGATCTCAAGGACCCATCCGGCTTCGGCCTCTTTAACATTCAGCAGAGGCTCCGGCTCAACTATGGGCCGGAATACGGCCTGGCTTTGGACAGTGTCTATGGGGAGTGGACGGAAGTGCAGGCGGTGATTCCGGCAGAGGATATTGAGGATATGGCGTAAATTTATGAACTTTTTCCGTAAAAAAACAAACTTTGTTCATGGTTTGTTCAAAAATTAGTAAAAAACTGAACCTAATTCCGAAGGATCTCCGTATCCTGAAAATCCGGATCCCTGTAATATTATGGCATAGCCAAAAAAAGACCGGCTAAAAAAGAACAGGGAGGCTTTTCATCATGAAAAGAAAACTTATTGGTTTACTGCTGTGCGCAGCTATGACGGCCACTATGCTGGCAGGCTGCGGTTCCAAGGAAGAGGCGCCGGCTCAGGCACCTGCCGAGACGGAAGCGCCTGCAGGAAATGACGCCGAGGCTCCGGAGACGGAGGCGCCTGCAGCATCCGGCGACGTGATCACCATTGGTTTCGCACAGGTAGGACACGAATCCGACTGGCGTACCGCTTCTACCAAGTCCTGCCAGGATGTCTTTTCCGCAGAGAACGGCTACGACCTTCAGTTCGTAGACTGTGACAATGATTCCGCTGTACAGCTGGAGGCGGTCCGCGGATTTATTGAGCAGGATGTAGACTACATCATCATCGACCCCATTGTTTCCACCGGTTGGGACACCGTACTGACTGAGTGCGAGGATGCCGGAATCCCGGTTATTGTAATCGACCGTACCATTGATGATTCCGACAAGTATGTATCCTGGGTAGGCTCCAACTTCAAGACAGAGGGTCTTGCGGCAGGCGAGTGGCTGAAGGCTTATGCGGCAGAGAAGGGCATTACGGAGATTAACGCACTTGTAATCGAAGGTTCCACCGGCGCATCCGCAACCATCGGACGTACGGAAGGCTTCAAAGAGATTGCCGACAGAGAAGGATGGACCATCCTGGATTCTCAGAGCGGAGATTTCACACAGGACGGCGGAGCAGAGGTAATGGAGTCCTACTGCAAGTCCTATGAAGGAAAATTCAATGTAGTTGTATGCCAGAACGATAACGAAGCTTTCGGTGCTATGGATGCTATGAAGCAGGCCGGCGTTTCCTACGGCGTAAACGGCGATGTGATTCTGATTTCCTTTGACGCCTGCTCGGCCGGTCTTGAGTTTGTAAAATCCGGCGACATCAACGCAGACTTTGAGTGCAACCCGCTGGCAGCTCCTTTTGTAGAGGAAGTTATCAAGACTCTGGCAAGCGGCGGAACACCGGAGAAGGAAGTTTACATGGAAGAGCACTGGTTTGTAAACGAGGATATTCTTTCCAGTATCGAAGTAAACGGTGAGACCCAGAATTTGACGGTTGTAACAGATGAGATTATTGCGGCACAGTACTAATTGATTTCACGCCGGCGGGAAGTATTCCGGGCGAAAACAAGGAGCAGCTGGCAGCTGGGGAGGCTGGTGAAAACGGGCCTCCCCTTTCTCAACGGAAAGGATGTAATAGGATGGACAATCATGTAGTATTGACCATGCGCGGCATATCCATGACTTTCCCAGGAGTGAAGGCTCTTGATAATGTGGATTTTACCTTGCGAAAAGGTGAGATTCATGCGCTGATGGGGGAGAACGGCGCAGGTAAATCAACGCTTATTAAATGTCTGACCGGTATCAACGCATTTGAGGCCGGTGAGATTCATGTGGAGGGCATCGAAGGCCCTGTGGTAAATCATTCTACGCTGGATGCCCAGAAGAAGGGTATTTCCACCGTGTACCAGGAGGTAAACCTCTGCCCGAATTTAAGTGTGGCGGAGAATCTGTTTATTGGCAGGGAGCCGAAGACAAGGCTTGGGACCATTGACTGGAAAACTATGGTGAAGAAATCGGAAGCTATCATGGCGGACCTGGATATGAAGATTGACGTAACCCGGAATCTGGAAGAGTATTCCCTGGCCCTGCAGCAAATGATCGCCATTGCCCGTGCGGTGGATATGGACTGTAAGGTGCTGATTCTGGATGAGCCTACCTCGTCCCTGGACGACAACGAGGTGGAGAAGCTGTTCCGTCTCATGCGGCAGCTGCGGGAAAAGGGCGTGGGCATTGTCTTTGTCACCCATTTCCTGGAGCAGGTGTACGCGGTCTGCGATCGCATTACGGTGCTGCGGAACGGACAGCTGGTGGGAGAATACCCGATCGCAGAGCTTCCCAGGGTGAAGCTGGTAGCTGCCATGATGGGGAAAGACTTTGATGATTTGGCGTCCATCAAGTCAGAAGAATCCCCGGTATTTGGCGATGCGGATATTCTCATTGACGCCCAAGGCATGAGTCACAAGGGAACCATCAAACCCTTTGATCTGAAGGTTCATAAAGGCGAGGTGGTGGGCCTGACGGGACTTCTTGGTTCCGGGCGCAGCGAGCTGGCAAGAGTTATTTACGGAGCAGATAAGAATCAGACCGGAACTTTGAAAGTGGACGGGAAAGAAGCGAAGATTCATGCGCCCATTGATGCCATGAATCTGGGTATGGGCCTTCTGCCGGATGACCGGAAAGCGGAGGGAATCATCGGCGATTTATCTGTGCGTGAGAATATTATCCTGGCCCTGCAGGCTAAGCGGGGAATGTTCCGGCTTCTGTCCATGAAGGAACAGATAGAACTGGCGGACAAATACATAGAAATGCTTCAAATCAAGACGGCCAGCCGGGAGACCCTGATCCGGCAGCTGTCCGGCGGAAACCAGCAGAAGGTGATTCTGGGACGCTGGCTGGCAACGGATCCGGATTTCCTGATCCTGGATGAGCCTACCCGAGGAATCGACATCGGTACCAAGACGGAGATTCAAAAGCTGGTGCTGAAGCTGGCGAAGGAAGGAAAGGGAATTATCTTTATCTCTTCCGAGATAGAAGAAATGCTTCGTACCTGTACGAAGATGGCAGTTCTCCGGGACGGAGCAAAGGTGGGAGAGATTACCGAGAGTTTGACCCAGGAGAGCGTGATGAAAGCAATCGCGGGAGGTGGCGCGAATGAATAAAGCGAAAAAGATTACAGGGATGCCTTTGTTTCTTCCCATATTCTGCATGGTGCTGGTGATGGCGGTAAATATTCTGTACGATGCCGCTTCCGGCAATTTTGCGTTTAACTTTTTTACCATATCCGTCCGCAACGGCGTTCTCTACGGCCGTTTGATTGATATTCTGAACCGGGGCAGCGAGATTGCCATTCTGGCCGTGGGCATGACCCTGGTGGTGTCGGCCTCTGCAGGAACGGATATTTCCGTGGGGTCTGTTATGTCCCTGGCAGCGTCGTTCTGCTGTATGCTGCTGGCCGGTTACGGCGTATCCTCCACCAGCGATCTGGCAGTCCCCCTGCTGGCGGGCGTGCTGGGCGGCATCCTGATGGGATGTCTTTGCGGTGCCTTCAACGGCTTTCTGGTGGCATATCTGAATGTACAGCCTATGGTGGCTACGCTGATTCTATTTTCTGCGGCAAGGGCCATTGGTCTTCTGCTCTGCAACAATCTGATTGTGTATGTGCGGAACGATTCTTTTAAATTTTTCGGAGGTTATGCAGGGTTTATGCCTACTCCGATTATTATTGCCGCCCTCTGCGTGGCTGTGATGATGATTCTTTTGAAAAAGACAGCTCTGGGCCTGTATATCCAGAGCGTGGGAATTAATAAGCGGGCTTCCCGGATCGCCGGATTAAATTCGGAAAAGATTATTTTTGTCTGCTATGTTGTGTGCGGCCTTGCGGCGGGAATTGCCGGGATTGTAGGGGCTTCCCGGATAAGCTCCGCGGACTCCAACAATATCGGGCTTAACTATGAGCTGGACGCGATACTGGCGGTTGCCTTGGGAGGAAACAGCCTGGGAGGAGGAAAATTCAACCTGGCAGGTTCCATCATCGGAGCCTATACGATTCAGGCTATTACTACCACCCTGTATGCCCTGGGCGTGTCTTCGGATGTGGCGCCTGTTTACAAAGCGGTTATCGTAATTGTGATCGTTATGATTCAAGCTCCGCCCTTTAAGGCTTATTTGAAACGGATGTCGGCCAAGAAGGCGCTGGCGAAGGGAGGTGCTGCGGCATGAAACAGAAAAAGATCAACAGCAATACACTCCTGCTTCTCATTACGATTGCCCTGTTTGTGGTAATGTACGCAGTAGGGTGTGTGATTTACTCTTCCAAAGGTTTCACACATCTGCAGACCTTTTTGAATATTTTGATCAACAATGCAGGACTTCTCTGCATTGCCTGCGGTATGACCTGCGTGATGCTTACGGGAGGAATTGATATTTCCGTAGGTTCCCTGGTAGCGATGGACTGCATGTTTCTGGCAGTGGGCATGGAACAGTGGGGAATGAATGCGGTTTTACTCTGCGTGCTGGTGCTTCTGATCGGTGTGGTCTTTGGGCTTGTGCAGGGTTTCTGTGTGGGATATCTGGAGATCCAGCCTTTTATCGTGACCATGGCCGGCATGTTCTTTGCCAGGGGCATGACGGCAGTGATCTGTACGGATCAGGTATCCATCAGCCAGAATGAATTTTTTGTGGGCCTGGCGAATATGAAGTTTCAGATTCCCTTCGGTGCATACACCAACAGCAAAGGCGTACTGCAGGTTCCTTTTATCCGGCTTCCGGTGCTGATTGCCCTGGTTGTGTTAGTAGCTGTGTTTCTGATGCTGCGTTATACGAAATTCGGACGAAGCCTGTATGCGGTGGGCGGCAATGAACAGTCGGCAGCCATGATGGGCCTGAATGTGAAGCTGACGAAGCTGAAGGCTTATATGCTTTCGTCTTTTCTGTGTTCCGTAGGAGGAATCTGCTTCTGTTTGAATACCATGTCGGGAAGTGTGCGGCAGGCCCTGGGGCTTGAGATGGATGCCATTGCTTCGGCAGTTATCGGGGGAACCCTTCTCACAGGCGGTGTAGGAAATGTGATTGGATCCTTCTTTGGCGTACTGATTAATGGGACCATTTCCACGCTGGTGAAAACCAACGGTAAGCTTCTTAGCTCCTGGTCCAGCATCGCTGTGGCGGCGCTTCTGTGCTTCTTTATTGTGCTTCAGAGCGTATTTGCCAAGATGAAGGATACGAAAAAATAACGAAACCGTGAGGACTGCCATGAGGACAAAAAACTTATACATTGTATGGTGTCTAATCCTGATTCTTGTACTGGAGGGGTGTTCCGGGAAGAAAGAAGAACCGGAAAATGCCTTGTTGTATGAGGATGAGATTGAAGAGGGGCACGACTATATTGTGGTGGGCTTTGCCCAGGTCGGCTCCGAGTCCGACTGGCGCATGGCAAACACGGCTTCTTTCCAGGCCACATTCCGGGAGGAAAACGGCTACTACCTGCTCTTTGAAGACGGGCAGCAGAAGCAGGAGAACCAGATTAAGGCCATCCGGAATTTCATCCTCCAGGAGGTGGACTACATTATCCTGGACCCCATAGTGGAGACAGGCTGGGATGCAGTTCTTGAGGAGGCCAGGGCGGCCGGGATCCCGGTAATCCTCTCGGATCGTTCCGTAGAAGTCTCAGACGAGACTTTGTACACCTGCTGGGTGGGAAGCGATTTCGAGGAGGAAGGCCGGGTGGCTGGCCGATGGCTTGCCGATTACCTGAAAAAAGAAGGCCGGGATGAGGAAGAGATCCGGATTGTAACCCTGCAGGGTACGCTGGATTCCTCCGCCCAGCTGGGCCGGACCAAAGGGTTTGACGATATATTGAAAAACCACGGGAACTGGACCATGCTGGAGCGCAGATCCGGCGATTTTACCCAGAGCAAGGGCCAGGAAGTGATGGCGGATTTCCTGCGCACCCACAGCGATATTGATGTGGTGATCAGCGAAAACGATAATATGACATTCGGAGCCATTGAGGCTATCGAAAAGGCCGGGCTTACCTGCGGACCCGAGGGCGATATTATTATGATTTCCTTTGACGGTGCATCCCGGGCGGCTTTTACGGCTATGCAGGAGGGGAAACTCCACATGGTTATGGAATGCAATCCCCTCCTTGCGCCTCTGGTAGATGAGATTATTCAGAAGCTGGAGCGGGGAGAAGAGGTGGAGCGGATCCGTTATGTGGAGGAGCAGTATTTTGACGCATCTATGGATCTGGAAGCGGTTTTGGAGACCCGGGGGTACTAGGCTTGCATTTCCCCTCCCCCTGTGCTAAGATACAAAAGGTACAAGGAGGGACAAAAGAGAATGGAAGCTGTAATTGAAATACTGGAACTGGTTCTGCATTACCTGGTGGAGATGACCATTCCCATCTTTGAGCTGATTGGCGTGGGAATTATCATTGCTTCGGGTATCCGCGGATTTTATAGTTATGTGCGCCGCAGGCCGGAGACGAAACTGACCCTGGCCAAAGGACTGGCCATGGGCTTGGAGTTTAAGCTGGGAAGCGAGATCCTGCGTACGGTGGTGGTCCGGGAGTGGACGGAGATAGCCACTGTGGCCGGAATCATTGCTCTGCGGGCGGCACTGACCTTTTTGATCCACTGGGAGATTAAGGAAGAAGAAAAAGGCAATGAGCTCTTGTAACTGGAACCAGAGTGATTTCCAGGAGAAAACAGTTGACAAAGGCTGGTGCATCCATTAAAATAAAATTTGTAAATAGGTTTGTTACTCTTTGAGGCTTTTCCTAGAACAAGTGGTTTTTTATGTTTTTAGGGCAGCTTTGAAGAGTTTTTTTTATGTAAAAAAGTGTCCCTTTTTCAATGTCCCGGATTCTTCCGGAAAGAGGAGCAAGAAAGATGTTTGGATGGAAAAAGAAGAGGGAAGAGAAGACACAGGCCGAATTTCATGCCATCTGTGACGGGCGGGTGCTGCCCATCAGTCAAGTGCCGGATATCACGTTTGCTCAAAAGCTTTTGGGAGACGGCGTAGGCTTTTCCTATGAAGAGCCTGTGATTTATTCCCCCTGCGACGGCGAAATTATCCTGGTAGCCCAGACAAACCATGCCATTGGGCTGCGGGCAGAAAACGGTGCGGAAATTATGATCCATGTAGGAATGGATACTAATTACGCCCATGATTTTGACGAACGGGGAGGAATACGACTTAAATATTGTGAAGCAGGATGGGGAAGTTACAAGAGAAGAGATAGCTTTTGTTGCCGTTAAACGGCAGGCGGGGTGAAGGAACATGAAGGTCATAAAGAATATCAACAACAATGTGTCTTTATGCCTGGATGGGGACGGATATGAGGTGGTTGTCTTTGGCAGCGGCGTGGGATTTGTAAAGCCGCCCTCAGAAATCCCTTTGGAAAAAATACAGCGGACGTTTTACGACATCAACCCCAATTATCTTAATGTGATCTCCCAGCTCGACGGACTGGAGAAGATGCGGGTTCTGTATGGAAAGGACTGTCTGGAAGCCGTTCATGTGAAAGATATCTTTGAGGAAAAGCACATAGAATTAATTCCCTCCATTTTTGCCTCCTGTCATCCGGGGGGACTCTTAGAGCGGGAGGCATTCGATTTTATCGAAGGAAAAATTCTGAGAACCATCCGGGAACATCTGGGGGAGCTGGACGGAATTTATCTGCAGCTTCACGGCGCAAGTGCCGTAAAAGGGCTGGACTGCGTGTCGGGGGAACATCACATTGTACGTAGAATCCGGGAAATCGTGGGAGAACATATGCCTATGGCTATGGTCATGGATCCCCACGGAAATGTGACAAAAGAATTGTGCGGGCAGGTAAATATCATCCGCTGCTACCGGGAATCCCCCCACCGGGATCAGATTGAGACAGAACGCCTGGTGGCGGAAAAACTAATCGATCTTCTGGAAAACCGGCGGCCCATGAAGCCGATGATCCGCAAGCTTCCCATTATGGTGGGAGGAGAGCGCAGCGTTTCCGCCAGGGAACCCATCTCCACAATCAACCGGATGCTGGATGAGGCGGAGCAGGATTCCCGGGTATTTTCCGCTTCTTACCATGTGGGGTATATCCGCCACGACGACGACAAGCTGGGGGCGGCTGTGGTGGTAGTTCCCAATATGCCGGAGGATGAGGCGTACTGCGGGAAGGTAGCAGAAGAGATAGGAAGGTATGCCTGGGATCACCGGAAGGAGTTCCAGTTCGGCGGCAATTATGACGAGGTGGAAGCTGCCGTAGCGAGAACCATTGCCTATCCGGGAAAAACGGCAGTCATTACGGATTCCGGGGATAACTGCGGAGCCGGAGGCGCAGGTCACAATACCCTGCTTTTGCGGGAGCTTCTTAGAGTGCCTTCGGAGAAGAAAGTGCTGGTTGCCGGAATTCATGATCCGAAGGCTCATGAATATCTGAGCCGCCGGAAGCTTCAGGACCGGGTTTCTTTTTCCCTGGGAGTTCATGCGGATGAAAATTTCAGCCCTGTGGAGATTGAAGGCACGCTGATACAGATTGGAGATCAGATGTACGGCCTGGGCGGGGGCTTTGTAGTAGGACTGGCCTATACGGTTCACATTGACGGCACAAATATCGATTGCATTGTGGTGGATCATAATATACAATATGGAAATATGGAACAGTTCCATGCGGCGGGCCTGGAGTTCCATGATTATGATATTGTGGTGGTGAAAATGGGGTATTTGGATACATTCCTGATCCCGGAGACGGCGTATCACATGATGGCTTTAAGCGACGGGCCTACGGTGCAGAGATCGGAACGGATTCCCTTTAAGAAGATTTACCGCCCCATGTGGCCTATGGATGAAGCGGAGGAGCTGCGCTATATAGAGAAATGATGAAAAACGTAAATTTGACAGAGAAAAAATTAGAAATCTGTGCGGGAAGTTACGAGGACTGCAGGACAGCCTGGGAGGCGGGAGCCGACCGGGTGGAGCTGAACAGTGCTTTGAGCCTGGGGGGACTGACCCCCGGGCTTTCCGGCTTTCTGGCGGCGAAGAAAGAATGCGGATGTCCCATTGTGTGCATGGTGCGGCCCAGAGGGGCCGGGTTTTGCTACCGGGATGAGGAGGTCCGTGTCATGTTTGGAGATGCCGGGAGATTCCTGGAGAACGGGGCGGACGGCATTGCCTTTGGGTTTCTCCGGGAGGACCGGACCATAGACAGGGAATTAACCGCACGGATGTGCAGTCTTATCCACCACTACGAAGGAGAGGCCGTGTTTCACCGGGCTTTTGACGTGACGCCGGATGCGGATGCGGCTATGGAAACCTTGATGGAATGCGGGGCAGACCGGGTTCTCACCAGCGGCCAGCAGAAAACGGCCATGGAAGGAATTTCATTGATTCGGCATCTTCAGGAGGTCTACGGAAGCCGGATCGAGATCCTGGCGGGAAGCGGACTGAACGCAGGCAATGCGGCGGAAATGTTTGCCGGAAGCGGCGTGAGCCAGATTCATGCCTCCTGTAAGGGATACGGCTCAGATCCCACCACGGCAGGAAACGGCGTTACCTATGGGATTCTCGCTCCGCCCTATGAGGACGGATATCCTATGGTAGATAAAGAAGCTGTCCGCAGGCTGGTGAGAGCCGTCCGGGCATGTTAGAGCTCTGCCAGTTCCACCCGGATATGGCGGGATTCCAGTGCATTGCGGTATTCCTCTGAAAGATTGGAGTCGGTGACACCGCCTCCGGGGCAAACATCCGGGCCACGCTGCGCTTGCCGAATTTGCCCGAGGGCGTCAGCACAATGACCTTTCCGGCCTGGCGGGCCAGAGCGCGGACGGTGCTGCAGCGGGTGTGGTTCACATTGGTAAAGCCGTTTTCTTCGGTGTATCCGTCGATGCCTACAAAAATCTTGTCTACATAGTATTCCCTGGCGCAAAGTTCCGTGACGGGGCCGGTGGTGACTTCTGCCACCGTGTCGTAATCGCCTCCCAGAAGAATGACTTTCGCCGACGGGGCGGCGCTCAAAGACCGGGCAATGTAGGCAGAGTTGGTGATAATGGTGACATCGTTGACTGCTGCCAGCTCTGCGGCGAAAAGGGCGCAGGTGGATCCGGATTCGATCATGATGGTTTCCATGGGCTCTACCAGGGAGACGGCTTTTCTGGCGATCTGCTTCTTCTCCAGGTAGTGGAAGGACATGCGGGAGCTGATGGCGTCCGGGGAGGCCTTGGCTGCGTAGCCGTGCTGACGCTTCAGGAGTCCCTGGGCTTCCAGTTCCTCCAGATCTTTCCGTATGGTTACCATGGAAAGGTTCAGGGCCCGGGCCAGATCCTGTACCCGGATGCGGTCCTGTTCATTGACCATGTTTAAGATTTGCAAATGCCGTTCTTTCATAAATCGTGTATCCTTTCTGTGCGCACCCTGCTGCCGGGCGGGCGCGGGCTTCTATCTCTCTATTATATAATATCTTTTCCTTTCATGCTATCTTTTTTTGAAAAATCTCAGATTGAACGCAATTAAATATTATTACGTTTGAAAATAAAAATAGTTTTGTTGACAATATTTGTCTTGGCCTGTATAATAGCATACAGAAATTGGAGCAGATACCCTCTCTTGTCAAGAGAGGACAGGGATTAGACAGCACACAGGAGGGGAACAAAACGATGGACAGAGTGTACACCATTGGGATAGATGCGGGAGGCACCAAAGTAGCATACGGCCTGTTTGACCGGGAGGGGGTTCTTGTGGACCGTGTGCAGCACCCTTCGGATGCCCGGGCGGACGGTCCGGCTTTTGCGGATAAGATGCTGGAAACGATCCGGGAATTGCTTGCGCAGAACCGTCTTTCTGCAGAAGCTCTTTCGGGAATCGGAATCTGTATGCCTTCTTACATAATGTTTGACAAGGGATACGTATATCTCACTTCCGCCCTGCCGGAGATCCGGGAGTTTTTCATGCGGGACTATTTCGAGGATCGGCTGCCGGGGGTGA
>OFFT01001830.1_pt1 | contig 12015 bp, 11 predicted proteins | sample 1521581 | NCBI WGS metagenome assembly OFFT01 (sample SAMEA3504084, study PRJEB24116) | mouse gut metagenome | biome: mouse gut; feature: mouse-associated habitat; material: faeces | place: Denmark | collected 2011
AAATCCCACTACTCAATTGCCTATTAACTGCAATTTCCGGAACAATCGGAAGTGGAAATATTGTTGGTGTTGCGGTTGCAATTTCAGTCGGTGGACCAGGTTCTATTTTTTGGATTTGGATTGTATCTATTATCTGTATGATAGTAAAAATGATAGAAGTAACAATGGCAGTTGAATATCGTAAGAGAGATATTGATGGGAAATATTGGGGTGGCCCAATGTATTATATCAATAAAGGAATAAAGGGGAAAATAGGCATACTCTTAGGAAAGATTTATGCGATCTTTCTTTTAATTTTAGTTATTACAGACGCATGCTTTGTTCAAGTTAATACATTTGCAACTACACTACAAAATGCACTCGGCTTTCCTGCAATTATAAGCGGAATTATATGGGTTTGTTTCGGAATTATAGTTTTAAAAATGGGAAGTAGTAAAAGAATAACTACCTTTTGTAAACTATTTGCCCCTTTTATGTGTGTTGCTTATATTATTAGTACTGTAATTATTATTATCTATAATTATGAGTATTTCCCTAATGTTATGAAAGAGATTTTTTATTATGCTTTTAATCCTACTCCTATAATTGGTGGATTTGCAGGTGCAACAATAATGATGACAATTTCAAAAGGTTTTTCACGGGGGATTTTTTCTAATGAAGCAGGACAGGGAACATCAACTACTATATATGCCAAATCCATTGTTGAACATCCGATTGAAGCAGGTATATATTCAGTAATTGAAGTTATAGCTGATTGCTTTATATGCACAGTTACAGGATTTTCCGTTTTAATTACTTCTTCTTGGAAGTATGGATTGGATGGAATAGCACTTAATTTGGAAGCTTTTAATAGTTTATTCGGAACATGGGGGGACTTTTTTGTTTGTGTTATAGTTTGCTTTTTCACATTCTCTTCGTATATAAGCTTTTTTATAGAATATTGTACAAGTTTAAAATATCTATTCTCTACAAAAATAGCAGCAAGGGCGAGCTGGTTTTATTTCGTTCCGCCATTGTTATCCGTTACTTTATCTGTAAATATAATTTGGAGCCTGGCAGATATGGCAGTGGGATTTATTATACTTCCTAATATGGTGGCATTAATTTTCTTGAATGAAGAATTTTCTCGATTATGGAAAAGTTACGTTGATAATACATCGTAAAATAAAATTTTAAAAAACGACTATAGAATATCATTTGGATTAAATATATATTATATTTTAAAAATCAAGATTGAAAATGCTTTCAAAGAACACTATGCCAAATTGGATAGATAAATTTCTAATATGAAAGGAACAGTTTTATGAAAAGAAATAAATTCTTAGATAAATATATAAATTTAGCCAATGAATATAAGCCCAAGTTGCAATTAATTCTTGTATGTAATGTCGAAGGCTTAACCGTTGATAAGGATGACTATAGTGGTGATTCCATTACTAGTGAATATCTAACTTTGCAACAATATAATAAAATTCTTAGTTCTTTAAGGCAAGAGGGGTTTGATGTAATTTCATATTTCGATGAAACAGAATTTATGAGTGATGTATTAACAAAAAAATGCGAAAAAATGCACGGACAAGAATTACTAGTAATCAATTCTGCCCAAAAGGGTACAAAGGTAGGACGAAAATCATTGATCCCAGCATTTTGTGATTTACACCATATCTATTATAATAATAGTAATGCATATGTTGTCAGTTTGTGTCGAGATAAATATAATTCAGGATGTTTATTAGAAAATTGGGGCTTTCCTGTGCCTGAAAGTTGGCTGTACAGATATAATCAAGGATGGGTATTAAACGCTAAACCTCCTATAGATGAAAAAATTATTTTAAATATGCACAGGAAAGGCTATACATTGGAGCAGATAGCAGAATGTGTGGAAAAGACTATTGAAGAAGTAGAGGCTGTCATTCGAAAAAAAGAGCCTGTGCTGGCATAATCATAGTAACTAAATAACACAAACAGTAAAGCAGTGAATTTGTTTTGGTATAAGAAAACAATTCGCTGCTTTTTCTGTTTTCGGGAAGAAAGACAGTCAATTTGATTGTCTTTTTTCGTGCAGAGCCACCTCTCCATCATGTCAAAATTTCAAGGAAAAAGGAAGCGTGTATTTGTTGTAGAAAAAATGTATTCTAAAAAAGAAAATGTATTTTGAATAAAGGAGGAGAAACTAATGCTTTGTGAAAAATGTGGTACTCAAATATCTGAGGATGTGAGTTTCTGTCCAAGGTGTGGTGTGAAGGTGAAAGAAAATCAGAAAGAGGATTTTAAGGAGTTTGTGGATAATCATATTCGGAAAACTACACCGTTTCAATCGGCAAAAGAGTTGTTGGATGGTAAAGTGCCTATGCGGTTTGCCGAAATATCTTTTGGAATTCCGGCTTTACTGGGGGTTGTGTTGTGTTTTTTTGGAGACGGTAATATGTTTGAGAAACTTGTTGTTGTGTTGTTTCTTGTGCTTACATTTGGATATTTGGCAGCATATATAGCATGTAAAAGCGTTAGCTTACGTTATAGCTTTCAATATATTGGAAAATATGAGTGCAGTAACGATATAGACGATTTAAGGCAATTTTTGAATACATATTTAAATTATTTACAGCCATATTTCCATGAATGGGGTTATCTACAGCGAGAAGGTACCAGTCTTCAGGGTGCTGTTGAGACAAAGATAGCGGAGATGGCCTCAGAAGCATTGAAGGAAGTCAGGAACGGAGGGAGGAAGAAATTTAATGTGAATTTTATTGTAAAGACAGGCGTTTTTTTGTATAATTGAAGTGTGGCAGGAACAGGATATATCGTATCTTATGTCACAGATTTTTAGAAATCGAGGTGTTAAAGTGCAGGACGATACAAAACAGATAGAGGAAGTCATGGCAAAACGTACAGCAAAAAACAGCGTATTCCTTGACCTTTTTCAAAACAAGAGTTATCTGCTAAAGCTATATAAAACGCTCCACCCGGAGGACACCACAGCGACAGAGGACTCACTAACAGATGTAACAATCACAAATGTGCTAACTGATAATCTGTATAACGATTTAGGTTTTATTGTCAATAATAAGTTGATGATACTTGTGGAGGCGCAGTCAACATGGACAGTGAATATTTTAGTAAGAATTTTGCTGTATCTTGCGCAGAGTTATCACGAATATTTTCAGCGTACCAGCCAAGACTATTACAAAAGCAAGAAAGTAAAAATGCCAAAGCCTGAACTTTATGTTATTTTTACGGGAAACAAAGGGAGGAAACCCGATAAAGTATCTCTGTCTAAAGAATTTTTTGAGGGTGCAGATATAGACATTGAGGTAAAAGCAAAGATTATCTATGAAAGCGATACAGACGACATTATCAATCAGTACATTATTTTCTGCAAAGTTTTTAACGAACAGACAAAACAGCACGGAATGACACAAAAGGCAGTTACAGAAACAATCCGCATATGCAAGGACAGGAATGTCTTAAAGGAATATTTGCTTGAAAGGGAAAAGGAGGTTGTGACGATTATGATGAGCTTGTTTGATGATGAACAGATTATGAAGTCGTTTATAAGAAGTGAACGATATGAAGCGGCACAGGAAAACGCAAAGGAAACAGCAAAAAAATTGATAAAAAAAGGTAAAATGACACTTGATGAAATTGCGGATTGCGTTCCGTTATTGTCACTTGATGAATTAAAAGAAATTGAAGCCGAGGTTATGCAGTTAGCGTAATCAATCATATCAACCAAAATCAAATATGGTAACAGCGTTAGAGCATATAGGAGCTGAAATCTATATGCTCTATTTTTGCCATTAAAGGATAGTCAAGGTGGTGGAAATATTATCGGAACTTTTTGCACGAATTTTGCCCAATCTATACGGCTTTTCATTCAAGTCTTTGATAATCAAAATATTCTGATAACCAGAAAATACTATTTCGGATTAAAAGAATTAGCCTGATAAGATAATACAGTATTAGTTGCGGTGTGCTTAATACGATTTTCACTCTTTTGGTTGCAGCAATCATTATTACATAAAAAGCAAGAAGATAAACAGGGAATATCCCCATATTGATAAACTGCCCCAGAACACCGCAGATGGCAGGTGCAACCATGATCCCGATGTAAGACATAGCCATCTGTGTGCCCATAACTGATTGTGAAATATCTGCTCCGAAATTCTGAGGGGTCAGATAATTAAAGTTTGGAAACATGGGACCATTTCCCAGACCGACCATAAAAAGGCATGCCGCGGAAATATAGGAAGATACCGGAAGAAGAAGGCCAATAAGCGCAATTCCTAAAATCCATTGCCCTATCCGAATGATTTGCCAGCTGTTTAACCGTGCTGCGAGGATGCCGGACAAAAACCTGCCCAATGCCATGCCTATATAATACACCATAACCATCCTTGCCGCTGTTACCGCATCCATATGCTATACTCCACCAGATAGGTACTTCCCCATCCGCCGCAGGTGCATTCAATGGCGCATGAGGTGATGAAGAGGCACCACATAAGTTTGACACCGGGTATCCGGGCAATCTCCCTGAAAGAAAGCGTTTTTGGCGCCCGTTCTGTTCCGGCAGAATCCTGCTGGTGCGCTTTCTTCCAGATGGATAAGGTGAGGAGCAGGATGAAAGCGATGCATAGCTGTATTCCGAAAGCAATCCGATACCCGCCTCGCCATCCGGCACTGCTGTTAATCACCAACGATAATATGTATGGGCTGACGGTGACTCCGATGCCGTAATAACAATGGAGAAAACTCATGTGTGTTGCGGAATAGTGCAAAGAGACATAGTTGTTAAGTGCGGTGTCGATAGCCCCCGCCTCCAGCCCCAGGGGGACAGCAAACAGACACAATAAAAGAAAGTTGGCTGAGACAGAGAATCCAAGCAGTGCAAAGGCGGTCATTACTGTACTGATAGCAGAAACCCTGTTTGTCCCCAACAAACTTATCACCTTAGCGCTTATCAGGCTGGAGAGAATCGTACCGGAAGAAATGATTATAGAAACAAAGCTTGCAAAAGAGATTGGCAGATGGAAGTCGGCATAAATGGCCGGCCATGCTGTCCCAAAAAGGGAATCGGGGATTCCGAGTCCGATAAATGAAATGTATATTACAATCAGTAAAAGTGTTGCCATAACTTTTCGTCTCCTATATTCTGCTTTTACTCTTAAGCTTATTGAGGGCAGGCATTGTCCTCTATGAAGTATATTTGTTTTACACTGCCATATTTATGAAAGAAAAGATTATGTGTCTGCAGTTATTTTATGTATGAGCTGTGCCATTTCCTGCGGAGTTTCATAGAAATCCCTCCTGACCCACTCATCCGACAGGCCAAAAAGCCCATAAGAATAAGGGCCATCGCTTTTTCTTTTTTTAACAAAGGGGAGGGATATATCCCATTTGAATGGCTTTTGTTACAGCTTCAACAGATGAGGTGACATCAAGTTTTTCAAATATATGCTGTAAATGGTTTGATAGAGTACGCTCGCTGATATAAAGTGTAGCTGCGATCTCCTTCCGCTTCATGCCATCAGCTATAAGCCGCAGGATTTGTTTTTCGCTTTCAGTCAACTCTTCTAAAAATGGAATTTCCCTGTTAAAAATAACGGCACCCTGTGATATTTGGGAAAGGAAGGATACCAGTATTTCAGGTTCTGTATTTTTGTTGATAAATCCCTTCGTTCCAATTTTTTCTGCCTCTTTGCGGTATATTGGCAGGTCATATCCGGACAGGATCACTATTTTTTGCTCCGGATATTGGTCTAATATCTGTTTCGCTAATTCCAGGCCGTCTTCGGATGCTATGTTCTTTAAGTTGATATCCATGAGCAGGATGTCCGGTCTGTTGGTTTCAATAAAGCTGTCCAACCGGGAAATATCACGGATGCTTTCAAATGATGTGATCTCCGGATAATCCGATAAGGCAATCTCAAGGCTTTTTGAAAATAAGGCATGGTCATCGACTAACAAAATATTGATAAGAAACATCTCCTTTCATTGGCAGGGCAATCTGTATGCAGACCCCGCACGGGAAGTTATTGGTTATTTTTACAGAACCTCCCATATTGCCTACGTGCTCAGTGATCAGCGAAAGCCCTCTGTGCTTTGACGGATCGGCGGATGATAGGGTTTCCGCATCAGCAGTTCCGTTGTCCTTTATGCGCAGCACTATGACTTCATTTTCTTGTGTTAGGGTTATCCATGCTTTTTCTCCCGATGAGTGCTTGTAAACATTTGTGACAAGCTCTTTCAGGAGGCGGTACACGAAGATATCATAAGGGGCAGCTAAAAAGAGGGAGTCCGGGCATTCAAAGGTAATACGGATATCGCGCTGTGGGAAGGATTGCGATATATATTCAAGCAGGTTTTGGTAATTCTCTTTAACAGTAAGTTTGGGGAGCATTGCAGGGTGGCAATCCTGCATCCGCTCACGAATATAAGTGTTCATGTTATCAAGGGTTTTCGTAATGATTTTTCGGACATCGGGACGGTCCGCCTTTTCCATCATGTTCTTTACGGAAAGCAAGTCTTGTAGAATATTGTCATGGAGGAAATTAGCAAATTCCAGATTTAGCTGTTCTTCCTGCTGTAGCTGCTTTAATGCGGCATGGTATTTGCTATCCCTGACCATTCCGCTTTTCCCCTGCCTTAAATTAAAATCCAATGCAATGTTGCAGGCATATACAAAGACAAACATGGCATCCAGCATAAGGAAAAACAGTGGAAGAGGGGTGCCGGAAGCAAAGGCGGACAGGCCGCAGATAACCGTCCCGACAAGCAGGAGCAATGCCCGCTGGCACCTGCTGAATACGGTTGACAGCGGGATACTGCTATGCTCTTTTCGTATAATGCTGTGTGTGCTCATAGAGAACAGCAGGACAGGAAGATATATCCCGAAATTAGAAAGATGTCCACTGATTCCCATAGTAGAAAAGTAATAGGCAAGGAATAAAATGATTACCGTTATAAGGGAGAAAAGGATACATTTCCATTCCGCCTTAATGACAAAGGCAGTCATTTTTCTATGGAAGACAACAATGAAAATGAAACAGAGCAAACCCGTCAGAAACTGTATGCCATAGAACAGGGCGAATATCTCATCCGACACCAGCAGGCCGATAAGGGTGCAGATACAGGTTCCGGCGAGGCAAATGCTTACTGTCTTTTTGAACTGATATCCACCGCCCTGAAACAAAAACATAAGTATGAAATTTATGGAGACATACCATATGACCGGGCTTAAAGCAGAGAAGGCCATACTTGTGTGGGCACCGCCCCACGCAGACAGGAGTATATACCAGCTATGGAGCGCGAGCAGGCCGCAAAACAGGGAAATGACTTTGTTTTCCCTGACATTGCAGGAACTTATATAAGTAATGTCTATGAGCATCAGAGAAGACAGGAACAGGGATACGGTTCCTGTGGCGTTAAATGCCATATTCCTGTTTATGGTCAGGCCCATATACATAATGAGCAAAATGGAGTTTGCAAAAAGAAGAAGATTAAGTATCATATGCTTTTTCATATCCGGCCTCCTTTTTTCACGCTTTATTATACCATTTATTTGCGGGCATACAAGAAGGAATCCCTGCATGATTTTTATTTTGTCAAAAATGCATATGAAACCGCCGGGCATGAAAGGGCGGCGGTTTCATATAGTTTCTATTTTGTCAGGACAGATTTACAACAGGTGTGGACGGTGATGCAGTAATAGCCCAGATAAATAAGGAATGTCAGCATAATGGCTGCCATTGTGGGTGCATAAAGCAAAGGACTGTTTCCCAGAATATTCTGCATGAGGGCGGACTTGTATACCAGCGTGCCGAAGATACAGTCTGCCAGCCCGAATAAAAAGGGGATGCCGAAAAAAGCTGCCGTCTGCTTTTGAATGATTTTTTTGATTTTCTTATCCGTATATCCCATTTTCCAGAGAATCTCATAATCGGACTTCGAGTCGGTTACGGCTGAAACATTATTAAAGTAAAGGATGCTTCCGGCAGCGACGAAGAACAGCACCACAAGAAAGCCGATCAGCAGGAAGGTGGAACTGCTCAGGGAGAATATTTCGTGTATCCTGTGCGAGTTTCCCTGCAGGTAGGGGCTTCCCGACAGATAGTCTGACAGTGCCTGAAACAGAGCCTCATTATCCTCAATGGATTTTCCGTTTATGCTGAGGATTTTTGTTGCCGGAACGGATTCTTCTGCTATCGTATGATATAAATCGTCACTTATAACTAAAGTACCGACACTGTTCGCAAATGAAATGGGGTTATCCAGTGTAACCATAGTCACGGTAACGGGTATTTCCTCATTGCCTATGAGCAGCGGATAAATATCACCCATTTCGTTATTGTCAGAAGATGGCTGGTATTTCATTAAAATACACTCATTATCATTTAATGTGGCAAGCTGTTCCAGAACTTTTATTCGGCCCTGTGCTTCAAGAAGGGCTTTATAAGCTGAATACGGGATACATTCAAAACCTGCTTCCCGCAGGATTTTTTCGTTATCCGCATCCCCTTTGGAAGTTCCGATGCTGTACTCCATAGGGAGGTGTCCGCCAGAAGAAGCGACTTTATAAATATCAGTCTGCAGGAATGTAACATCCGCATCTGATGAATAGGTGCTCACAATCTGTTTGATTGCAGTTATTTCGCTTTCAGTTTCGATCCTGCATTCTATTTCCGATGGTGCCATACGGGATACCGCAGCTATTGGATAGTATAACGACAAAGCCATAACGCTTGAAACTGTCAATGCTGCAGCTGACAATAATGTGAGCATGATCAGCGTCCTGGAGTTTGAACGGATACGGTATATAAATGCGGGCGCAGTGATGATCTTTGTTTCTGTGTAAAATTTTCGTTTGTTTTTCTTTCCTGCCTGTACCACAAAAGGAAGAAAGGATGCAATAAAAAGCACTGTTCCTGAAAGTATGAGTGCAAATGTCGGCATGGCCACAGGATAAAAACCAACTGTAATCCATAAGGATTCCGAACCTCTTAATATATCAAGTGCAAGGCTGTATCCTGAAATAACAGCCAAAAAACCGATGACAGACAAAACAGCATGGAATTTCATCTTTTTTTCTGCACTCTTTTCATATCTCACTAAATCCATGAGTGAGGTTTTGAAAAGGAATCTGCTGTTGGACAGGGCTAATACTATGATAACAGTGAAAATAAAGCAGGCTGTTTTCATAATGGCGTTTGGATTGAAAAAAGGTATTTCTGAATTATTGACAGCCAGATCCAGTAATTTTGTAATGCCAAAGACGATCCCCTTATGGAAAAAACTGCCCAAAAGTATCCCTGCTATAAAAGCGCCGGTACAGGTGAGCAGGTTCTCTATCGTGAGCAGGGAGAGTATTGAGGATTTCCTGTATCCTAATAATGCATAAATACCTAGTTCTTTTGTGCGGCGGCGCAGAAAGAAACGGTTTGAATATGACATATAGAAAACAACGAAAGCCATGAGGAACACGGAAATCGTGTTACACATCGTTTCAACCCGTCCGTCATTTGATATTTTTTCAAGCATGACTTTATTCATGGAGAATGAAGTGAATGCAAAAAAGATAGTGACCACAAATGCTACGGATAGCAGATAGAGGGCATAAAACGAAAAATTGTTTTTAAGATTTTTAAACGCCGTAGATAAATTATGCATATATTTACCCTCCTATCTTTCTGTGTCTAATTTTGCCACTTCCAGTGCAATGGATTCATAGAATGTACGCCTGTCATCATTCTGTTTGAAGAGTTCCCGTATAATGCGCCCGTCTTTAAAGATCAAAATGCGGTCAGCGAAACTTGCGGCATAGGCATCATGTGTAACCATCAATATAGTGGTATCAAGGGCTTTGTTTGATTCCTTCAGGGTGTTTAATAAATCTGTCGCAGAATTGGAGTCTAATGCTCCCGTCGGTTCGTCAGCAAACAGAATGCTTGGCCGCTTTACAATGGCCCTTAAAGCCGAAGCCCGCTGTCTCTGCCCGCCCGAAAGCTCGTTTGGATATTTATTAAGCTGGGAATCAATGCCAAAAGTTTCTGCCAGACTTTTGACCATGTTCTCTATTTTTTTCGGAGGGAGCTTCTGTAAAGTGAGAGGGACAGCAATATTTTCAAAAATGGTAAGGCTGTCGAGCAGGAGATATTCCTGAAAGATAAATCCCAGCTTATCCCTGCGGAAATCCGCCGCGCCTGAATCGGTCAGGTTCTTAATGTTGATGCCGTCTATTGTGATACTGCCACTCGAGGGTATATCAATCGTGGAAAGGACATTAAGCAATGTGGTCTTTCCGGAACCTGAAGCCCCCATGATAGCAATAAATTCACTTTTCGACACACTGAATGATACTTTGTTAAGGCTGGGACGCTGTGCCTTGGCATAAATTTTTGTTACTTCTTTTGCTTCTAATAATGCAGACATATGAAATTCTCCTTTGCGTTTGATAGGAACATTGTACTTTCTGGAACCTGAAATAGAATGAGTAAAACACGCAATTATTTTTGCGCAATTTGCTCATTCAGGCAAATATTTTCCAGATTATTTTAGGCGAAAAAGTTGACAATGTTCTTTAAAACCCTTATAATTAAACCATGAGTTCAATTATAAGGAGGCAGACAATGGCACGGAGAAAAAAAGAGCCGAAAAGTGTACACCGGGAAAAAATTGCTTCCGCTGCGTCAGTATTATTCATGGAGAGAGGCATAGCGGCAACCTCTATGGACGATATAGCCAAAGCGGCCGGATACAGCAAAGCGACTTTATACGTGTATTTTGAGAACAAAGAAGAAATTGTTGGTATCTTAGCGCTGGACAGCATGAAAAAACTTTATCATTACATCGCTTCTGCACTGGAGCAGCAGCAAACCACAAAAGAACAGTACAATTTCATTTGTCGTGGATTGGTTCAGTATCAGGAAGAATTTCCGTTCTACTTCAAAATGGTATTGGATAAAATCAATATTGATTTTGAGCGCCACGATTATCTTCCCGAAGAAAAAGAAACTTATCAAATAGGAGAAGAAATAAACGAAAAGATAAAGGAATTTTTAATATCCGGCATAGATAAAGGCGATCTGCGAAGCGATCTGAAAATCATGCCTACTATTTTTGTTTTCTGGGGTATGTTGTCCGGGCTTATTCAGCTTGCAGAAAATAAAGAAGAATATATTAAAAAAGCAATGGGATTATCAAAAGTCCAGTTTTTAGAGCATGGTTTTCATATGTTGTATTGTTCTATTGCAGATAGTGGAGAGTGATGAAACAACGGACAGCACACTTCGCGAACTGTCCTTATGTTAGTGAAAATATCGAAAAAGAGTACAGTATTATTTGCTATCATGTTTCTTTTGCTTGCCGGTTTCGTTTTGGGAATCCTCTACCTTAAAAGCGTTGCGGACTATAGACAGGCAGTAAGGGAAACCATCTTTGAAGATATAAATATTTCTGATACTCCTGACGGAGTTTATGTTGGCGAATATGACGTGGATTTTATATATGCCAAAGTGGAAGTTACCGTGCAAAATGGAGAAATCACAAATATTAACATTTTGGAGTACAGGCATGAACGTGGAAAGACCGCAGAAGTTATCACTGACAGCATAGTTGATGAACAGAAAATAGATGTAGACGCAATATCAGGCGCAACAAATTCAAGCACTGTCATAAAAAAAGCGGTTGAGAACGCTCTGAAAAGCAGGAAATTGACCACTTTTTGACTTATTTGCAGTATCATATTCTAGAGCGTGTTTGAAAATTCATTCCTGACATCTGCACGCCCCGCTTTGCGTGATATTTGCGCCAAATTCAGGTTACATAAGGCATTGTCCTTTATGCATTTGCCTCCTATGCGCCCTTCATTTGGCACAAGTCTCCCGCAAATTGTGACGCACATCTGCCAGAAAGCAATTTTCAAACACGCTCTGGGAGAGGAGGTTACTATGGCATACAAAATACTCATTGTTGATGATGAAAAAATGCTGACAGAGTTATTGTCAAGTCACTTACAGAAGT
>OFFT01001843.1_pt1 | contig 11931 bp, 10 predicted proteins | sample 1521581 | NCBI WGS metagenome assembly OFFT01 (sample SAMEA3504084, study PRJEB24116) | mouse gut metagenome | biome: mouse gut; feature: mouse-associated habitat; material: faeces | place: Denmark | collected 2011
GATTGCCCCTGTTTCATGCGCAGTGGTGCCAACGCGGGGCATGGGGGTTTACTGTAAAAGTCCCTGGGCCATTCCGGCGCCGCGAAGTCAAAACCGCTTCTCTTTGCGGTTTTGCAAGACTGCTGTGCGCCAAACCCTCTTCACTTGCGGGTTTGTGTGCATCTTCCAAACTCCCCACTTTCCTATATGGCGGAGCAGCTTGGTGCATGGGAGTTTCGTTATTTCAGTCCCGCCACGGCCGCTTTCTCCGCGGGAAGGGTATTCTTGTATTTTTCGATAAAGGCGTCAAAGCCGGCCACATCCTCAGCCTCCGGCGCGATGGTAGTGCCGGTCTGGCCCGCGAATATCCGCTGGGACAGATACTCCGGAAGCGTCTCCCCCTCTTTCTTCTCATACATATAAGCCGCCAGCACTGCCATGCCCCAGGCACCGCCTTCACTGGCGGTATCCATCACGGTCACCGGCGCATTCATGGCCGCAGCCATCAGGCGCTGCCCCACCACCGGGGTCTTGAACAGTCCTCCGTGGCCCGTCAGGGAATCCACCTTTACCTGCTCTTCCTTTAACAGAATATCATTGCCGATCTTCAGGGCAGCCATGGCACTGTACAGATGAACGCGCATGAAATTCGCCAGGGTAAACTTCGCATCCGGCATGCGGACAAACATGGGGCGTCCCTCGCTCATCAGCCCAGTCACCGGTTCCCCTGCATCATAATTATAGGCCACCAGTCCGCCGCAGTCCGCGTCCCCGCACAGCGCCTCCCTGTATAGTGTGCCGTACAGTTCATTTTTATCCGGTTTTACGCCAATCTTTCCGGCAAACTCCTCAAACAGCCCCACCCACGCATTCAGATCGGAAGTACAGTTATTACAGTGCACCATGGCCACGGGACTGCCGTCCGGCGTGGTGACCATGTCAATTTCCTCATATACCCTGGAAAGGGTTTTCTCCGTCACCACCATGGAAAAAATGGATGTTCCCGCGGAAATATTGCCGGTGCGCACTTTTACGCTGTTGGTGGCGGTCATTCCCGTTCCCGCATCTCCCTCAGGCGGGCACATGGGCACGCCGGGTATCAGATCCCCCTCCGGGTCAAGCCGCCCGGCCCCTTCCGGAGTCAGTGTCCCCGCTTTCTCCCCTGCGGGCAGTACCCTGGGCATAATGTCCCTAAGCTTCCATCCAAATCCCCTGCCTGCCAGCAGGGCGTCAAATTTTTCCACCATGGCCGCATCATAATCGCAGACAGCGGAATCTATGGGAAACATGCCGGAGGCTTCCCCCACTCCCAGCACACGCTCTCCTTCCCGGCCCGCTTCCCCTGTCAGCTGCCAGTGAATATAGCCCGAAAGTGTGGTGAGATAGGAAATATCCTTCACATGCGCTTCCCCGTTTAAAACGGCCTGATACAAATGGGCTATACTCCACCTCTGGGGAATATTAAACCCAAACAGCGGCGTCAGCTCCCTGCAGGCTTCCTCCGTCATGGTGTTGCGCCAGGTCCGGAAAGGAACCAGCAGTTCCCCCTCTGCGTTAAAAGGCATGTATCCGTGCATCATACCGGAAAAACCCATTGCCGCCAGCTTTTTCAGCGTCACACCGTATTTTTCCGCCACATCCCTCTTCAGACTGCCGTAACAGCCCCTTAACCCCTTCCAGATTTCCTCCAGACTATAGGTCCAGACATTGTTTTCCAGACTGTTCTCCCAGTCCCATGTCCCCATGGCAATGGCCTGATGAGATTCATCCGTCAGCACCGCCTTGATGCGTGTGGAACCAAATTCCAGACCCAGAACCGTCCTGCCTTCCTGGATCTCCTTCCTGATTGTCTCGCTCATGTGTTTCCTCTCTGATCACCCGGGCGCAAGCGTCCTGGGGCAAACGATTGTTTTCGTTACCTCTTTAGTATAGAAAAATAACCTCCTAAAGTCAACACCGCTTTACGGCCGCTCCTGCGCTTCTTTTGCCACCGGGCTCACCATCCTTATTCATTCAGCAGCATCTGCGCCCGGTTCTGTATCAGCTCCGCTGCCTCCCCGGCACTCTTTTGTCCCTCAAAAAACGAAGCCGCTTCCTCCTCTATAATCTGCAGCAGTCTGTGGTTTTCATAAAAATATAAATGCTCCGATATCTCCCGCAGAAAATCTGTCTCCTCCCCGGTGACAGGAGGCAGATTTTCCAAATCTATCATCACGCTGCTATAATGAGGGAACCAGTTTACCAAATGGTACTCTTCCGTATCATACTGTGTCTGCTGCTCAAACTTATCCTTTGTCAGCACAAACCGTTCATTTACATTGTCTGCCCGGGAAGTGTAATCCATGCAGAATTCTATGAAATCCCAGGCTTCGCTCTTGTGCTCCGAAGCACTGTTGATGCCCAGCCAGTCAAACAGTTCCGCCGGATACCGCAGTTCCCCGCTGCTGGTGGGAAATCCCGTGATTCTCGCCACGTCCGAAAAAGAATCCCGTATGCTTAAGTAATCTGCCATGGATTCCAGCTCACCCAAAACCACATTCGTCTTTCCCGCATGCATAAAATCTGCCCGGTCCGTCAGTTGTCCCGGCTTCTGTCTTTCGCCCAGCGATGCAAGCCCCTCCAGAAGACCGATAAATTCTTCACTGTCAAACGAACAGCTCTTATTTGCCTCGTCCACAAAGCGGTCCATCTCGGCCCCGGACAAAATCTGGTTCAGCAGTACATTGGGCCAGATCATATAGTCCACATAATTTCCTTCGTTCCCGTTGATATATGCAATCAGCTCCTCCGGCGTCATCACCCCCTCCGGGGCGTCTGCGGATACGATCATCACATGCACCGAAAAAGTCAGCGGAATGCGCGGAATCCCGCCATCCTTTGTGATCAGTTCCAGAATCCCGGGAATAATATCCTGCTTCCTCTCTTCCAGATAAGGCGCCAGATCCTCCACCGCCCCCTTCTGGAACAGATTATCCATGTCAAAATAGGAAATCCGGTCCAGAAAAATATCCGGCCCCTTCCCCTGAACCAGTTCCAGCTGAAATTCGTTGGCAATGTCCCCATATGATTTTATGGTCACATGACAGTCCGGATGTGTTCTGTTATAGGATATCACCACCTGGTCCATGTGTGAAAACAAAGTGGTCCTGTAGCCCATAGAACCTGCCACGCCCAGCACCAGTTCTGTTTTCTCCGGAATCTCCGCCACCGGTACCGCCTTCATGGTAACCCAGTAATTGTGTTTCTCCATGGTGTCTTCCAGAAATACAAGAAAACTGCCATCCTCCTGCCGGAGAATCTCCCTCACATACTCTGCCTTCAGTTCCGCATCCTTCCATGCCAGAACTGTCTCCAGGGAACCATCCTCCAGACTTATCTGCCACAGTCTGTTCTGATCTATCAGATAAACCCCGTCCTCCCTGTCGCTGAAGACAAAGAACGGCTGGTTCTGTCCAAAAATCTGCATCACCTTCACCGGTGCTTCTTCCAGCCTGGCCGGAAGCGGCTTCGCCGTCCTGCGTCCCTCCTCTCCCAGCTCCCGGAAGGCTTCCAGGTCATAGAACTGCATCTCCATGCGGCTCTCTTCTTTCTTGATGATATAAGCGTAAACGCCCCTGGCGCCGGCGTTGACCAGCCCGCAGCCTTCCGGCATATTTTCGGTGGGTCTCAACAGTGAAAAACTATCCTGATATTCCCCGTTCTCATTCCAGAACACTACGGTGCCCTGCAATGTCATAGCGTAAATCCTGCCCTCATCCGCCACTTCCAGGTCGTAGACATGCTGCACCCCCGCGGCTGCCAGCTCCTCCGACACGTCCACGGAGTAAACCTCCTGCTGCCCGGCCAGCTTCTTTAAAGTATATCGCTGGGCATCCCTGTAGTCAGTCTGGTCGCTGAGCAAAAGATACATTTCCTCTTCCTTTCCCATCGCAAAGCCTTCCAGCCAGTCCCCGTTCCCGGCAATATCCAGCAGAAGCTGCGGCTCCTCCCCCTTCTCCTGTCTGTAAATTGACCGCCCTTCCATAATGTCAAAATAGTACAACGCGCTGCCCCGCAGCTGCAGGTTCCGCATCTCCAGCTCTTCCCCGGCGCTCTCATAATTCACAGCCATGGCATACCCTTCCGGCAATGTACCTGCGTCCCCCGGTTCGGAGGCAGCCCCCGCCGCCGTCTCTTCCTTTTCCTCTGCCGGCCGGCTGCCGGAGGCCTCCTCCTTCCCGCAGCCGCACAACAATACGGCACAAAGTCCAATACATAACAGTATTGCGCTTATTATTTTTTTCCCGGTTATTTTCATACTGCCGTGCCTCCTTCCTGGAGTGTGTTTTTTCTTTCTTTTGGGAATGTGTCCCAGGGGGTTCTGGGATGGGTGGGGCTGCGGGGCCGCTCGACTCTGCCCTTTGCGAACAGTATACCATCCTTCCACCCCTCTCACAACAGAATCTTTTCTTACATACCGGCATATTTCTTCCCCCAGCACTTTCCTCCTTACCCGCAAAAACCGCATACGGGCCGCTGCCCGGGCATATACTGTAGCAATATTGACCTTCAGGTGATCCTTTGAAAAAACATTCCCCTATTTCCTTCCGGCAGTTGTTCTTCGGCGTCCTTTTCCTGGTCATGTTCTCCGGCATGGTACTCTTTCTTTTCTCCTACAAACGGGACGAAAAGCGCTTTACCAATATCACAAACCAGATGTTTACTGGCGAAATGGAATCCAACACCCTGAACATGCATTATACCCTTGCATGTCCTGAGGATTTCGGAATTTGCGACTATGAGCCCGTCCTGGCATGCTACCATCCGGATCTGGCCCTGCAGGGCAGGGCCGAGACAGAAAACATACTGGCGGCGCTGAAATCCCTGAATCCCCAAAAACTTTCCCGGACAGACGCCTGGCTCTGGACACTGATGACCCGCTCCCTGGAAAATTCCCTGGCCCTGAGCGAATTTCCCTACTACGGAGAACCGCTCTCCCCCTCCTCCGGAACCCAGTCCAATCTTCCCATTCTGCTGGCCGAATACCCCTTCCGCACCAAAAGAGACGTGGAAGACTATCTGGCGCTGCTGGACCAGACAGACAGCTATCTGTCCTCCCTGTTACTCTATGAACAGGAAAAAGCGGCGGCAGGTCTCGTGATGCCCGCTGTCTGGCTCCGGGAAGTACGGGAGCAATGTGACACCATTGTCACAAAAGAGGAACTGGAATCCGGAACCCATTTCCTGCAGACCACTTTCCGGGAACGGCTTGAAGACCTGCTACGTGAAAACATCATTACAAATCAGGAAGCCGCCCTGTATCAGTCCCAGAATGACAGACTGCTCAAAACCGTGCTGCTGCCTGCCTATGCCGCACTGGGGGACGGACTTGTGCTGCTGGAAGACGAATCTGTCCTTCCGTCAGGACTGGCATCGCTCCCCCAGGGCAAGGCCTACTATGAACAGCTTCTGATTTCCCAGACCGGTTCCTACCGTCCGGTGACGGAAATTCAGGAAATGCTGGCGGCACAATTTTCCATGGAATATGACAGAATCAGACAGCTTGCACAGAATTACCCGGAAATCGCCCGGATTATCGCCAATGATGTTTCGGATGATTTTCCTTACAAAAATGCGGCACAGATTCTGCCGGACCTGCAGGACAGAATGAAAGAAGATTTTCCTTCCCTGCCCGGTGAGAACACCCTGGCCACTGTCAAAACGGTTTCTCCCAGCCTGGAGGAATTCTGTGCCCCGGCCTTTTACCTGACAGCCCCCCTGGACGATACCGATACCAACAGCATTTACATAAACCGGAAAAAAACGCCCGGCGGGCTGGAACTATATACCACCCTGGCACATGAAGGATTTCCGGGACATCTCTACCAGACCGTGTATTACAACCGCTCTGCCCAGGAACGGGGAGAACGCCCTGCCAGGGAGCTGCTCTGGTACGGCGGTTACCAGGAAGGCTGGGCCCTGTACTCGGAATTTTATTCCTATGACTATGCCTCCCTGCTTCTTATGGAAGACGGCCAGAAAGATGCTGCCCTGATGGCACAGCTTGAACGGACCAACCGCAGCCTGCAGCTATGCCTGTACTCCATGCTGGACATCATGATCCATTACGAGAACGCCTCCTGCAGCCAGGTTGCGGAAATCCTGGAAAAGTTCGGCATCAACGACGTAAACTCTGCCGAACACATTTATGATTATATTGCGCAGTCACCCTGCAATTATCTGAAATATTATCTGGGATATCTGGAAATTCTGGAACTGCAGGAAGAGGCCGCGGCCCTCTGGGGAGACCAGTATTCCGATTACCGCTTCCACTGCTTCCTGCTGGACAGCGGCCCCGCAGATTTTCTCTCCCTGCACGAAAAGATGACAGCAAAAAAAGAATGAATTATCAAACACACGCTAAGCTTCGGAGTCCTCCACCAGGTCCTCCAGATACCCTCTGTCCCACAGAAGGATCTTCAGTTTCCTGGCCGCCTCCACCGCCGGCTGGGTGAAATACTGGTTGGTCAGCACCACCCCTACCATCCTGTCGTAATAATCCCGGCCGGCATATGCTTCCTGAACCGCCTTCACGCCCACCGGAGCCGTATAACACTTACATTGTATGGCATAGGTGATCCCATCCTTTTCCGCCAGCACATCTATGCCGTAATCACCGCTTCCCCTGGTGACCTGGACCTCCTGAAAACCGCATTTCTTCAAAAGCTCCGCACAATAATACTCAAATTCATGACCCTCCATCAGGTCAAAATCCTCAGGCCTGCGCCGCCTTGCCCTCTGCCGCAGGTACAGCGCCATACTGAGAAGCATCGCCCCTGCGCAGACCACCATAATCAGAATAATTTGTTTTGTATCCATATTTTTCTCTTTCCACTACTCCTTTGTAACATTTCTATTGTATTCGACAAAAGAAGATAATGCAACCCAAAATTTCCCCTATTTGCAAAATATCCTCCCATGGAGTAAAATAGAAAAAACCCCGGGCCAGACGGTACCGGAATCAGAAAGGCAGCCTTATGAATCATATCCTCATTGTAGAAGACGACGCGGAAAACAACCAGATTCTGCGGGAATATCTCGAAAGTCACGGCTATACCTGCACCCAGGCCTTCTCCGGCAGCGAGGCAAAGCTGCTTTTCTCCATGCAGAAATTTGACCTGATTCTTCTGGACCTGATGCTGCCCGGCATCACCGGCCAGGAACTTGTCCCACTTTTTTCCCCCGGGACCCCTGTCATCGTCATGTCTGCCAAAAGCAGTCTCGACAGCAAAGTGGAACTCCTCTCCGCCGGGGCTGAGGACTATATCTGCAAACCCTTTGACCTGCCGGAGCTTCTGGTGCGGATTCAGGTGCAGCTGCGCAGGCAGGCAAGAAAAGAAGACATTCCCGCCCACCCCGAAGGCACCATATACCATTACCGGGAATGGGACTTAAATCCCGATACCCTGGAGCTGAAGGCCTGCGGCATTCCTGTCACCCTGACCAAACACGAATTTCTGATACTTGAGCTGATGATCCGCAATCCCAGACGGGTTTTCTCCAAACAAATGATTTACGAATATGTATGGGGGGAAGAATATCTGGCAGAGGACAAAACCATCAATGTGCATATCAGCAATATCCGTGCCAAACTGAAGGCAAGTAAAACGGACTCCTATATCCAGACAGTGTGGGGAATGGGTTTCAAACTGACATAACTTTACCTTTTCTTAAACTTTTCTGAGCAGTTTTTGAAACTTTCTCCTTTAAGATACAAATACAATCAAAAACAAAGCAATCCCAACGGATTCGGCAAAGGAAGGAGAACGGAAAACAATGGATTATAAAACGGAAAGTCAGAAGCCCCTCATTGTGGAGACCAGGGCCCTGACCAAGACCTATAAGGGAAAAGCCGCGGTCAGCCATCTGGACATGAAAATCCGGGAAGGCAGTATATACGGGTTTATCGGCAGGAACGGCGCTGGAAAATCCACCACCCTGAAAATGCTGTGCGGGCTGGCCAAGCCTACGGCAGGTGAAATACAGCTGTTTGGAAAAGCCACCGGAGACCCTATGGTTACCAGGAGGATCGGCAGCCTCATCGAATCTGCCGGCTTATATCCCGGCATGACCGCAAGGCAGAATATGATCATGAAAGCAAAATGCCTGGGACTGGCAGACGAAAACCAGGTGGATCGTTTACTCTCCCTGACCGGGCTGTCCCAGACCGGAAACAAAAAGGCAAAACAGTTTTCCATGGGAATGAGACAGCGTCTGGGCATTGCCATGGCATTGCTGGGCAACCCTGACCTGCTGATCCTGGATGAGCCCATCAACGGGCTGGATCCGGAAGGCGTCCGGGAAATACGCCACCTGATCCTGGACCTGAACGAAGAGGGCAAAACCTTCATCATCAGTTCCCATATCCTGGGAGAACTCAGCAAACTCTCCTCCCACTATGGCATCATCAAAGACGGAAGTCTTGTGGAGCAGATCAGCCGGGAAGAACTGGAGACAAAATGTGCCGACTATTTCCGGCTTGAGGTAAATGACACCAGACGGGCTCTGGCGCTGATAGAGGAACACTTCCCCCAGGCAAAGCCCCAGGTCCAGGATGCCCGTACCATACATCTTTACCATCTGGAAGACAGCGCCGCACTGAACCGGCTGCTCATTGAAAACAAGATACAGATATATGCCTCCGGTTTCCATCACATGGATCTGGAAGAATATTTTCTGGCCCGCATGGACGGCATTCAAAACTCGGAAAAGGGGGAAGGGAAACATGTTTAATTTACTCCGTATGGATTTATACCGGATGAAAAGAAGTAAATCGGTCTATGTCAGTTTTGCCATTCTTGTAGCGGTAACGATACTGTGTTTCTGGATGTTATGGATAGTGGGTACCTCCCAGGGGCAGGCATATGCCTTCCGGTCCGGCATGAATCTTACCGTCACACCCGGGGAAGAAATCCCTCAACTGGAAGATTATGATTCCCTGACTCTGTTCCGGGAAGTCGACATGGATGGCGGAACATACAGCATCATTATCGGCATTCTCACGGCAATATTCGTCTGCCTGGATTTTAACAGCGGTTTTATGAAAAATATTATGGCCCTGCACCCGGACCGCTGGAAATACATTGCCGCCAAAATGATGTCAGTCGGAATTCTGAATATAGTCCTTTTAACGCTGCATTTCCTTTTCTGCTGCCTGATGAACAGCGCATGGGGCCCTCTGGTTCCCTTTGCCGGCCTGAAGGATATCCTGCCCTATATGGCCAGCGCCTGGGTGAATACCACTGCCTTCTCGGCCATGATAATTCTGGTATGCATGCTTACCCGCAGCACCGCTGCCGGCGTCATGGCGGCACTGCTCCTGGGCAGCGGGGTGATACATACTCTGCTTTACCAGCTTACAAGTCTTTTCGGCCTGACCGGCTGGTATGAATATACGTTATATTATAATACTTCTTACATCCCTGCGTCATTTACATCACTTGCCGACTGGAAGGGTACCGGAATTGCCCTTGTGTATCTGGCTCTTTATTCCGCCCTCTCCATGCTGGCACTGACAAAACGGGATATTTGACCCAAAAACACCGCTTCCCTGCAGCCCGGCTGCGGGGAAGTTTCCGGCACCGCTTTTTTCGTTCCCTGAAAAGCTGCCCTTTACAGAAAGGAAACATGATGACGCTGTTACTTGTACTGTCCGGCTCCATATGCCTGATTTCCCTGTTCTTCTATCTGCGGCTCCTGGGTGACATCCGCTCCCTGTCCAGACAGCTGGATGAAATAAATGCCGGAAGCCAGATAGAACTGACGGTTTTCACCCGGCAAAAGACATTTCTTGCCCTCTGCCGCAGAGTAAACCGGGTTCTGTCCTCCAAGGATCAAAGCCATGCCAGATATGAGCAGGCGGAAAAGCTGTTAAAACGAAACATTACCAATCTGGCCCATGACATCCGAACGCCCCTCACCGGAGCCTCCGGCTATCTGCAGCTGGCAAGGGAATGCGGGGACGCCTGCCAGAAAGACCGCTATCTTTTATCTGCAGAGCGGAGACTGACAGAAATGGAAGAAATGCTGGAAGAACTGTTCCTGTTCACCAAGCTCACCAATGAAGACTTTTCTTTCCCGGCAGAAAGCCTGAAGGCAATACAGGTACTGCCCCTTCTGGGAGACTGTCTGTTAAATTTTTATTCCCGTTTTGAGGAAAAAGGATACGCCCCGGAAATCATTTTCCGTTCGGAAAACTGTCGGATTGCCGCAGACCAGGAGGCCCTCCGGCGTATTTTCCTGAATCTGATTCAGAATGCCCTGCTTCACGGCAGCGGCGGGCTTGTCATCTCCCAAAGGGAAATCTCCGGGGAAGACGTGCTTTCCTGGAAACTGCCGCAAACCGCCACGGCCACGGAAAACCCCTTCCCGGCAGGGCCTTCTTCCCTGTGCTGCATCATTTTTGAAAATCCGGTTCCCCCGGAAACCGTCCTGCATCCGGAACAGATATTTGACCGGTTCTATAAAGCTGATACAGCCCGGGGAAAAGGTTCCTCCGGGCTGGGTCTGTTTATTGTGAAAGAACTGACGCACCGTATGAACGGTGCCGTCCGGGCAGAAACGGAAAACGGCCTGCTGCGGATTTACCTGGTTTTTCCTGCTCCCTGAGCCGGGACGGCAGAATCCGTTTCTCCGCCTTGCGTCCCTTTAAACCGGCATAAAATCTCCCTGCACATAAAATACACCATCTGTCAGGGGCTTTGCGGATTCCCCGTCCATATCCCCGGGCTTTTCCAGCCTGCCCCTGCGGATCAGTTCTTCTGTCACGTGGCCGATGATCTCCCCGCAATAGACGGAAATCCACTGGTTGATCTGACTGTGCAGCCGTTTGGGAACAAAGCCCTCGAAGCTCTTGTGCACCGACAGAATCCAGCGGCACAAAAGCTCATCCATCCTTGTGTCCTCCCCATTATAGCGGGAACAGAATGCCAGAAATTCCTTTCTGGTAAAGCAGGGGAAATTCAGGCCATAGCCGCCGCCCTCTTTCCGGAGCAGATTGTTCCTGAGCAGCTTCACCGTGGCTTCCTCGTCCAGAAGCCCTTCAGGCACCGCACCCCGGGGACATTTCTCCGGAATGCCGTGTTCTGCCAGCCATATGGTTCCGCAGTTGTTGTAGACATTCCGGTCATAATATTTGTTCACCCAGTAAAAATAGACAAATCCCTCCCCTGTGGGATTGGCGTTGCACCCAATGCTGTAGGGGCTTATGGTTTCGCTCTCATCCTCGGTTTCCGGAATGATAAACCATCCATGTCCCCCGTCCTTCCTGGGCGGGAAGTCTCCGTTTGCCAGCCCAAGCCGCTTATTCTTCAGCTCCTCCAGTTTCTGTCTGATCAAAAACGGCACCAGAATATATCCCAGTCTTTCCATTTTGAATTCACTTCCGTAAAATTCTCCTGCCGCACGGCTTTGGTGATTCCTGTAATGCCGCATAGCGGATATACAGGAATCAGGATGCCGTACATTCATTCAAAAACTCATTTCTGCAGAAACCTTATATATATTGCTGAAGCTTATTACTGATTGAATCTGTCATACGCAGTCTGATAGATAGCGATATTGTCCTCCACGCCATATGCCTTTAACTGCTCCTTGTACTTTGCCCAGGATGTCTCGTCCAGTTTCTCACTGCCTGTAATGAATTTCACTGCCATGGTGCCCACATAGTCGGAAATCGTGGTCATTCTGCTGGTATGCTCCTGGGATTCCTGTGCCGTCAGATACGCGCCTATGGGAAATACATTTTCATGCCCGCAGCTTGCCCAGACCTCTGATTCATGCTCATTCAGCAGAGTGTCCGTCCCCTTGGGGAATTCGATATCATTCCTGCGCATGCCCGGCAGCTGGTTCCCTGCCAGATTCCAGATGGAAATGGAAAGGTCTTCCACTTCCCCAGCCTCTATCAGTTCTTCA
>OFFT01001848.1_pt1 | contig 11895 bp, 12 predicted proteins | sample 1521581 | NCBI WGS metagenome assembly OFFT01 (sample SAMEA3504084, study PRJEB24116) | mouse gut metagenome | biome: mouse gut; feature: mouse-associated habitat; material: faeces | place: Denmark | collected 2011
GAAAAGGTTAAGACGAGAGATCCGGTACCGCCACCAAAATGAAATTGAAAACCCTGTTGCCATTGAACGGCAGCAGGGCTTTTTTTAATTGTTCTCTTCTTTTTCACGTTTCCTCTTTCGGTGCATGGTCTGCTGATATCGATTGCGACATTCATCGCTACAATATACTTTTCGAGTGGATGTTGCACGGACGGAGAAGAATGTACCGCATTGCCTACAGCGACGGAATAATTCGAGATCAGGTTTCATATAAAATATTGAAAAATATAACCCGCCGAGAAGGGTATCGACATTCCAAGAAGGTGTCATTTTTTCGGAATCATAGACTGGATGGATATCTGACATGTTGGCATTTATCTCTTCAGCAATAACCATTTTTGCAATTTCTATTATACGTTCCCTCATTGCAGGGGTGATTTTCTTCAGGTTTGGTTCTTTATAGTATTTGATCTTGCCGCCTTCATAAACATCTTCAACCGCACCCACATCGTAAAAATAATGAAAAAGTAAATCTACGATTTTTCTTATATCCTCACTTTCGTATATACCATGAGCGTATAACATGGTCACATTATGAAATAATGTGGCTGATGAACCGGGAATGAAGTATTCTTCGCCAGAGCCTTCCCATACCGACATATATAGTTGCATATCAAGTTTATAAGGATGCCCCAGAAGGGTATCTGGTACCGTAACGCATTCATCTGTATATAACTCTTGTTGATAGTACTCAGGCTGAGAATAATCATTGGCAGCTAAGTACTTTGAATAAAAAGAATGCATGCAGGTACGATATGGAATCTGCATAGATGAAAAGGATATTTCGATTGGATCCGAAAAAATGAGATATAAAGATAATCCCAAAATTTTCTGATAATCTTTCTTTATTGCACCGAGGGCACTAAGAAGTTCTACAGTGGTGCGTAATCTTCTTATAAGTTCAAACATCTGTTGAGTTTCAATAGGTTCATATTCTGTATCGCTTATTCTAAACAGGAATCCGTTTCTTTCAAAATAATTAAATAAGGCGGTAGTGTCGCCTGTCCTAATCTCAATAAGCTTACCCAATAAGTTTTTCTCAACCAAAGCACCTTTGTCTCCGAGCCGAACAAGACCTTCAGTTGGCGCAAAAGCGAATTGGATCTTATCTCCCGGAATCGACTGTACCTTAATCGTGGTTTCCGGAGCTTGTCCGGGGGCAATGTTTCTCGTGTCAACTGCGCAGTCACAGGGGCTGTTCTCAAAGCGGAACAGGTTATTCTCAAAGAAATTGTCAGCGTTTTCTGCCATTTTATCATCCTCCAAAGCATGAGTATATAACAACAACTATAACCATATGGTCAAGATGTATCCAAAATAGTAACTGTAAATATAACTATATGAATATAATAGCACAAATTAGTAACAGTAACAATATGTATAGGCTGAAATGCCCTGAAAAATAACTGTATTTCTTGCGAGTATCAGTTATTTATAAGCTGATTTATCATTGTAGCATCAGGGATTACCCTGAAATATCTCAAAAAGTCTGAGTGCGCACAAAGACGGCGGGATGCAATAGGAACTGAGATCAGAACGGCTTAAATGCTGCTCCGGATCAGAAAATCCGATGCTCCTACCGTGCTTTGCTGTGCCCTTTCTGCGGAGTCGGTATGCCCATCGGGTGTATCGGCTCTTTTTTGTTTCCTGCCGTCGACTCAGACGGAAAGGAAACAATGATGGAAGAAAACAATGAAATCAATGAGCGCGAAGAAGGTATCCAGGGCGTAGCGAGGTATAACCCGAATCGCCCGTGCTTCCTCTCTGAGGATGGCAGGTACTACTGCTACGAAGTGTGGAACTCCGAGCAGAACAGGGTGGTTATTGAGAGACATGAAATCGGAAAGGACGGTTTCTCAGAGGAATGGACGCTGTTTCTTGATAGTACAGACCATGATCATGATCTTAATGATCGCTATCAGGATGAGCTTAAGGATCCACTGTTTCAGGAAAAGCTGAAACGTAGGGCTGAAGCTCCCACGAATGAAAATGGTGAAACATCAGATCCGTGGGATGATCCGAGCATTGCTGCGGCAAGTCCGGAGTTGAAGTTGTTTGCAGAGCCTAAGGAAGAGGATCCGAAGGTGGCAGTTGTCCGAGATGTTGTGGAAAAACAGTTTACTGACTCTCAGAAGGCTTTCTACTATGACCATTTTGGAGCTGACAAGCAGATTGAAGAAATCAGACAGGAAGAGGGGGCAAGAACAGGTAAGTTACCCACAGCGGCGGCAATGACAAACCGCAAAAATAAGATGTTAGACAAGGTCGCAAAGGCATTGGGAACCACGAGGGTTAAGCGACATAAGTATCCAAAAAAGTAACAGGTAATTATCGGCGAGCTTCCGGGGGTTGAATTTTTCGGTAAAGGGTGAAGGAAGAAACAGCACCCGGAAGCAGACCGGTTCATAGATTGGAGGCGAATGAAATGAAGAATCTGCGACACAAGGTACAGATAAATATAGCTGACAGTAAAGGCTGCAAACAGAAAGTACTGACCAGTACGAGCATGAGTATCCCGAAAAAACTGATCTCAATGATATTCGGAGAGTTTTGTGAGGTGCTTGTGCTGACACCGGGAAAATCGGTGGACGGTATTGAAATTAAAGAGATTAAGGAGGACTGAAGAATGCTTAATGATACACAGCTTTCAATGATTAAAAGAGGAATGGTAGTAAAGGTTCGGAACCAGTATCAGAATCCGAATGGACACGTTATCACCGGGGACAGACCTGCGGTTGTTATATCCAATAACAAAGGAAATGAGTATTCGCCGGTAATCATAGTTGCATACATGACTACGAGCTTAAAGCGTTTGGAAATGAAAACACACGTGTTGTTGCAGCATTATGATGAGCTGCTGCTTTCGGTGGTTAAGACAGAGCAGATCGATACGGTTGATAAGGATGATGTCCTGGAAATCGTAACTGAGATAAGACCGGAGGATATGGTTCGTATCGATGCTGCGATAAGGGTCTCCCTTGGATTGGAGGTGTTTTAAATGAACACACAGGAATTGAAGATGCCGATCAAGGGAGTTCCTTTTGAACATCAGCAGAGGGCTTTTGATTTTGCCTGTGACATATTTGGGCTGAGTGATTTCAAACAGAAAAGCAGTGGTGTTGGATTGCTTATGGAAATGGGCTGCGGGAAAACGCTGGTGGCTATAGCCGTAATCGGGATCCTTTATCAGCTTGGACTCATTACGAGGGTAATCATAGCGGCTCCGTTATCACTACTTGGGGTATGGGAATCTGAGTTTGAAGCATTTGCGGATTTTGATTATTCGCTGACGGTGCTTAAGGGTACTAGTGCGAAGAAGAAGGAAACTATAGCGAAGATACCAAAGACCGGGTTGCAGGTGATCGTTGTGAATTATGAATCTGCATGGCGGCTTGAAAAAGAACTGTTGGCATTCGGGGCTGAGTGTGTGTGCTGTGATGAGGGGCATAAGATAAAAGAAGGAAGAACAGCTCAGAGTAAAGGAATGCATCATTTGGGAGACAGGGCGAATTATAAGCTGCTTCTGACCGGAACTTTGATCACGAACCGTGAGTTAGATGTTTTTTCGGAATACCGTTTTCTTGATCCACGTGTATATGGGATGAGTTTCTATGCTTTCAGGAACAGATATTTTGATATGACTGGCTACGGCAATCATGTTCCGGTATTTCGGAAATATATGTTGGATGACTTCCTGAAAAGGATGCATTCAATAGCTTTCCGTACAACGAAAAAGGAATGCCTGGATCTTCCGCCTATTACGGAAGAAGTGCGTACCATTGAGTTGGAACCGAAGGCTATGAAAATGTATAAGGAGCTGGAAGAGGAATCATATACAGAGCTTAAGAACGGTGAGGTTACGGCTCCGAATATTTTGACTAAGCTGCTCAGGCTGTCTCAGGTGACGGGCGGGCATTTGACAGATGATGAGAAGGATACCCATGTGGTCTCCACGGCAAAGCTTGCAGCATTGGAGGATATCATTGATGCCGCTGATGCTGAAAACCAGAAGATTGTAGTGATGGCACGCTTTGTGCCAGAGCTGAATGATATTCAGGCGTTGTTAGAGAAAAAGAAGATCGGGTACGCGGTTGTCCGGGGTGGAGTAAAGGACCGGGCTGAGGAAGTGCGCCGTTTTCAGGAAGATGAAGACTGCCGGGTATTTGTGGGGCAGATTGCGGCAGCGGGTTTGGGATTGACCTTGACGGCTGCGAGCACGATGGTCTTCTACTCTTTGGACTACAGTATGTCGAATTTTGACCAGGCACGGGCAAGGATCCATCGTGTCGGACAGAAGGAGAACTGTCATTACATATATCTGATAGCAAAGGGCACTGTTGACAGGAAGGTTATCCGTTCACTCCGAAATAAGATCGACCTGGCAAAGACTCTTGTGGACGATTTCCGAAAGGGTGCAAATCCCTTTACGGACTGAGGTTTCACAGGGGGGTTGAATTTTTCGGTATAGGGTGAAAGGAGGTAGAGACCTATGGAAAACAAAGAGCTCTTTGAACTGGCAGATCAGTTGAAAGCGGCAAAAGACCGCAAGAAGGAACTGGATGCCCTGACCAAAGAAAACAATGCAGAGATCGAGCGTCTTGACCTTGCACTCTCCGAAGGCATGACAGAAGCAGAATGCGACCGTTTTTCAAGGAACGGATACACATTCTATCTGGGTTCCAGATTGTTTGCTTCGCCGGCAGCAGGACGTAAGGAAGACATGATGCAGGCATTGAAGGACAACGGTTATGGGAGTCTGGTTGTTGAGACTGTCAATGCCGGAACGCTGTCGAGTTTCTGTAAGGAACAGATGGCGGCAAATGATGATAAGCTTCCTGGTTGGCTTTCCGATGTTGTTACGACATTCGAGAAGGTTTCAGTCGGCGTAAGAAAGGGCTGACCGGGGAAGTGCGATGAGACTAAGACACGATGATACAAGGATTTTTCCATCAACATTGATTATATGGAGGATTTGAATTATGGCTACAGAAAAGAATGCGAAGAAGACCACTGAGGTGGCAACAACAGGCGGATACGGTGAGATTGCCAATATGAACTTTTTGTCGGATGCAATGGACGATGATTGCGCAGGGCTTGATTTCCAGTTGGAGCGTATCAAGCTTCCTTCCGGGGGAATGACGGCGTTCGAGGTTCCTGCCGGTGATGGTGAGAACACGGATCTGGCAAAGGAAATCGAGGGGGTTATCATTTATAACCATCCTGTCAATTCCTACTATCTGGAAGCATACAAGGGCGGAAACAATCCGCCGGACTGCGGTTCCTTTGACGGTATCTGCGGTACGGGCAATCCGGGTGGTAACTGCAAGACCTGCAGGTTCAACCAGTTCGGCAGCGGCGATGGTAAAGGTAAGGCCTGCAAGAACAGGCGTATGCTTTACATCTTAAGGGAGAATGAGATTTTTCCGATGATGCTGAATCTGCCTACGGGATCCTTGAAGGGCTTCACAAAGTATGTGCAGTCGTTGCTTACAAGGGGTAAGCGTCCGCATCAGGTAGAGACTCAGATCAGCCTTCGCAAAGCGAGCAATTCCGGCGGTATTGATTACTCACAGGCGGTATTCAAGGTGGTTCGTGCCCTGGATGAGAAGGAGCAGGCCAGCATCGATATTATGGCCGGACAGATGAAGTCCTATGCTGCAAATCTGACAGCAGCAGCTCTGATCGTTCCCGAAGAGGGTAATCCGTTTGTTGATACTGAGACCGGAGAAGTGATTGAACCGCTGAAGTAAGGATGCTATGAGTTCCAGACTCCGGGAGGGGGCTATCATGCCTTCTTCCGGAGATATTTTCACAAGGAGAAGTGCGTATGAGTACGATAACAGATTATAAATGCGTGACCGATGTGAAGGGCATTCTTGCATATATGGAGGATGCCGACAAGGTTGCGTTCGATTATGAAACTGCGCCGGATGAAGGGTATCGCGATGATGACAAAGCAGCTTTGGATCCGGCAAAGAGCCATATATGCACCATCAGCCTGAGCGTGAAGGAAGGCAGTGGAATCATGATTCCTGTGGCTCATAAGATTGGAAAGAACATTGATCCCATAGAGTTTGGAGCATGGCTGAAGGTTTTTCTGACTGATCATAGTATTACGAAGATAGCGCATAACCTAGCATTTGAGTCCATGTTTTCCTATGCAAGGGGGATCGTGATCCAGGAGCCGGTATATGACACTATTGCAGCAAGCCAGCTGACGCTTAAATCCGCTTACGATTTCCGTAAACTGACGGATTCTGGTTTGAAGAAGCTTGCAGGTGAGCTTTTCGGTGAGCCGTTACCATCCTTTTCATCAGTGACCGACGGCAGGCATTTTGATGAGCTTGATCCTGAGGATGCTGAGACGATACGGTACAGCTGCGCGGATTCTGATTTTGCATTAAGGCTTTATAACAGGTTCAATGAATGGTTCGACAAGTTCCTGCCGAAACACAGGTTTATTACGGAAAAGGTGGAGTCACCGACAGCGGTATATCTGGGAGTGATGAAATTGAACGGTGTTCCGGTGGACTTTAAGCTTATGCAGGAAAGAAAAGCGGAAGCACAGGCAGAGATGGAGCGCATCCGTAAAGAGATCGCTTTTATTATCGGGGATGTAAATATCGGGAGTAACTGCAGCACCAATGATTTCAAGAATTATCTGTATAAGGTCCTGAAACTGCCGGTGCTGAAGGTGACGGAATCCAACAGGGAGGCAGCTGATGATTCCACGATGATCATGCTGAAAGAGTGGTGCGATGAAAACAGACCGGAGCTTTCGCCGTTGTTTACGTTGGTGCAGGAATATAGGAAGTGGAACAAGATAGCTTCTACCTATATTGACGGGTATATGAAGTATATCAACGATGTGACAGGCAGGATGCATCCGAATTTCTTCGCATTGAGTACGGATACCGGAAGGTTCTCGTGCAATAGCCCGAACTGCCAGAATATGCCGCGCAAAACGAATGATCCCATAGGGGTGAGAAATTTCATAAAGGCTCCGGAGGGGCATTTGATCGTAAGCTGTGATTATAGCCAGATCGAGCTTAGGGTGGGAGCGCATTATTGCCAGGACAAAATTATGATGGATACCTATAGTTCAGGCGGCGATATCCATGCAGCCACAACATCGGTAATTTTCAATATTCCGTATGACCAGGCGGTGGACAAGCACGCTGAGAATTATAAGGAACGTCGTACTATCGCTAAGAATGTGAATTTTGGCACATTCTATGGTTTGTTTCCGAGGGGCTTACAGAAAACGCTGAAATTCAAAGCAGGCGTGGAAAAGACCGTGGAGGAATGCGATGAGATCATTCGCAATCTGAAAGCGGGATATCCCGGACTGGTAACCTGGCAGGAAGAGACAAAAGCGGAAGCCATGAGAAAGATGTATTCCGAGACAAGGCTTGGTAGACGGCGTTTTCTTCCTAATATACGGTCAGATGACTGGGGCAAAAAATCTTTTGCTGAAAGATGCAGTATGAATACGCCGATTCAGGGTACTGCGGCAGACATCCTGAAGCTTTCACTTGGAAGGATCCTGAAAGGGCTACCGGACAGACCGTGGCTGAAGCCTATTTTACAGATCCATGATGAGCTTACGTTTGTCATACCGGAAGACAGGCTGGATGAGGCAGTTGCCTTTATAAAAGGCTGTATGGAGCCTAAGCCGTTTCCAGAATTTGACTTGCCGTTAGTGGCTGAAGCATCGGCGGGTCCGACATTCGGACAGATGGAAGAATTGGAATAGAAGGGAGGGTATCGATATGTCTATAACAGCGCATCAGGTGTTATCGAGCCTGTTTAATGCGGAGGATACGGTATGCCTTCGTGTATTTGCTGACCGTAAGGATGATGTATATACCGGTTCCAAGTTAAATGTGGAGTGTGGCAAGTTCGCTTCGATGGAAGAAACCCTGAAAAAGCATAATGAGCAGAACAGGGGCATATTCTACGTGGTGAATTTCGGCGGTCAGGATGATGAGAGTATAACCCGTATCAATGCCCAGTTCGTTGAGATGGATTCTGGGAGCTTTGAAGAGCAGCAGGAAAAGATCGATGCTTTTCCGCTGAAGCCTTCGATGATCATCAGGACAAGGAAATCCCTGCATACCTACTGGTTTATTAAGAACGGTGAGGTTCCGAGATTTCGTGGGATTCAGAAAGGCCTTGTGAAGCATTTTGACGGAGATCCTATGTGTGTGAATGAAAGCCGTGTTATGAGACTGCCTGGGTACAATCACTGCAAGAAGGATCCGGTGATGGTGGAGTGTATTTACTTTCACCCTGAGATCAAGTATACGCAGGATGATCTTGCTGATGTTCTGCCTAAGGTGGAGGATGAGCCGCCGATGGAAGCAAAAAAGGGATCTGAAAAGGGTTTGACCATTGTTCACAAGGACTGTGATTTCATCAAGTACTGTGAAGAGAATGCAAAGACCCTTTCGGAGCATGACTGGTATGCGATGATCACGAATCTTGCTGTGTTCGATGGTGGCGTGGAGATGATTCATAAGCTTTCGTCAGATTATCCGGATTACGATGAGAATAATACAACGAAGAAGATAAATCATTTTCTGGATTCCGGTACAAGACCTATGACCTGCAAGACCATAGCTGAAAAAGGGTTTCAGTGTCCGAAACTGGCATCAGGGGAATGTACCTGCAAGGCTCCGGCGGCGATGTGTTATCAGCCGATGAGTGTTGACGGGTTGAGAGCTGTGATCGGGGAGCTTCCGGTTAAGGGTACTATGGTGGAGGATATGCAGACCGCATCCGCTTTTATCCGTGAGTATATGTACAATCAGGATGTTTCCCTGGCATTTGCAATAATGAACTGTGACTTGAAGGATCATTTCAAGTTTAAGGGTCCGGTATTAAGGACTTTGGATTCTGTCTACAAGGGTTGTGCACGGGAATATCAGAAGGGGCTTAAAGCAAGGAAGCATAAGGTGGATGATGAAGCGATGCTGTGGTACGAGCCCACGGATTATGGGTTGAGGTTCATGCCGGGAGTGCTTGCAGAGAATCTGGCGGAAAACCTGTCGGTGATATATTCGGCGGAACAGCATTATATCTACCGTGATGGCGTGTATGAGGATATGGATGAGATGGAAGCCCAACACGTTTGTCAGCAGAAAATGCTGCCGAGAGAGACAAAGATGAACCAGATCGTTGACGCTGAGCATCAGTGGAGGTTGCTTATCCGTAAGGAAATCCGTGACCTTAATGCGAATCCGTTCATTATCAATCTGAAGAATGGGTTGTTCAACGTACTGGAAGGAGAACTGTCTCCGCATACGCCGGATTACTATTCTACGATGCGTATGAATGTGAATTATGATGAAACGGCGGATTGTCCGTTGTTTAAGAAATTCCTGGCTGAAAGCATGGGTGGAAATATGGATCAGGTGAAACTGATTCAGGAAATCATGGGCTATTTTCTGATACCGGTCAATTCGGCTCAGAAGTGCTTCCTGATCGTCGGGGCAGCAGGCGCGGGGAAGTCCGTCTTGCTGAGGGTATTGAATGAGCTGCTTTTGGGTAAGGAAAATGTGTCGAATGTATCGTGGCAGGCTCTGAATGAAAGGTTTAAGCCCGCTGAGCTTTTCGGGAAGCTAGCAAACATCTTTGCGGATCTTCCTACGAAGAATATCGATGATAATGGTATCTTCAAAGCTTTGGTGGGGCAGGATTTCTTGACTGTTGAGAAAAAGAACAAGAATCCGTTCTCTTTTCAGAGTACAGCACGGCTTCTCTTTTCCTGCAACAGTATCCCGAAGAATTATGGTGATCGTTCCGAGGGATTTTATAGAAGACTCATTATTATTCGCTTCAAGCATACCGTGCCTAAGGAAAAGCGTGATCCGAGTCTGCTTGATAAGTTCAGGGATGAGACCGACGGTATTTTTATGTTTGCACTGGAAGGACTGAAGCGTCTTATGGCGAATAATTATCAGTTCAGCGAGACACAGGAGAATATTGACGAGTTGGAGCAGTATCGTGAAGAGTCTGATTCCGTGTTGTCGTTCTCAAAGGAATGCTGTGAGCTGGGCGACGATTATGAGGTGGGTTCTACCGAGATGTTCAATGCGTATAAGGCGTATTGCGAGGAATGCGGCATGAAACCGTTCTCTCAGCGTATGTTTGTTACCAATCTCATGGCCTGCCATTCCACTATCACCAAGGGCGTGGATAAAACCGGCAGAAGGCGCACTATCAAGGGCGTTAAGCTCATGGATATCCTGACCTGAGCCAAAGTTCTTTGACGTTTTGACGCTTTGACACCAAAAATCCTATTTTTCTTATATCTGAAAATAAAAAATACGAATATCACCAAAAATCGCATATTTATTTTCCAGTCATGCAAGAAATGGGATTTTAAGTGTCAAATGTGTCAAGAGCCTTGAAAACAAAGGGTTTATGTTTGACGGATATGTAAGGGAGATGTGTCATGAAAGAGTCAGATATTGTCAAAGCAATCCTCAGATACCTGAAATCCTTGACAGGTTGCTTTTGTTGGAAAGAGCACGGCGGGATGTATGGTACTGCCGGTATACCGGATATCATCTGCTGTTATCGTGGAAGATTTTACGGGTTTGAGGTTAAGACAGAAGATGGAGAGCCTACGGAATTACAGAAGGCAACCATCAGAAAAATCCAAAAGGCCGGGGGCACTGCTTTGGTAGTGAGATCCGTGGATGAGGTGCGAGCCGTTATAAACGGTTCCCCGCAATGAACGATGAAACAATGCTTCACTGCTTCGATGCCACAAGGATTGTAACAATAAACTTTTTATGGAGGTATCGACATGAAGATTAAAGAATATTTGACGCAGGCATATAGGATAGATCAGAGGATCAATTCCAAACTGGAACAGATCGCATCACTGCATGACCTGGCAACAAAAGCAACGGTAACGTACAGCGATATGCCCCGTAATCCCAATAGGGGCAAGTCCAAGATCGAGGATGCCATTATCAAGATTATGGAGTTGGAAGAAGAGATCAATAAAGATATCGATAAGTTGGTTGATCTGAAGGCGGATATTACTCACCTGATCAAGAAGTTGGATAGTCATGAATACCAGATTATATTGGAGCAGCGTTACCTTTCCTTTAAGTCATGGGAGCAGATAGCTGTGGATATGGGCTACAGTATGCAGCACACTTTCCGCCTGCACGATAAGGCGTTAAGGGAGCTTTCCAAATTTTATAAAGTGGAGAGTTGATGTGATAGAATGAGATATCGTTCCTATGATATAGTTATAATGGCAATAGTGAATATGATGAGAGCCCTGAGGGAGAGATCCTTCGGGGCTTTTGTATTGGAGATGATTATATGCCGAGGAAACCGAAACGACCTTGCAGTTATCCGGGATGCCCAAACCTGACAGATGGACGGTACTGTCCGGAACATCAGCAGAAGGTCAATAGCAATTATGAAAAGTATGGGCGTGATCCCGCTACAAAGAAGAGATATGGCAGAGCATGGAAGAGGATCCGTGACAAGTATGCTGCAGAGCATCCGTTCTGTGAGCTGTGTTTTGAGCGTGGGATCATCGTGGAGACTGAAGAGATACATCATAAGAAGCCGCTGAGTGAAGGTGGCACTCACGATCGGAGTAATCTGATCGCATTGTGCAAGTCGTGTCACTCATCGATTCATGCGCATAGGGGAGACTACTGGGGAAGCCATCGAGGGTAGGGGGAGTCGAAATCCCTACAGCTCCGGTTCCTATAGAACGGCGGGTGGGTCACGCGTGTAAAATCGCGAAATTGAAAGTGAAAATCCGGAGAAAGCAATTTGGTAATATGTCAAGAGGAAAATGAAAAAGATTTTCGTGAAAAA
>OFFT01001849.1_pt1 | contig 11894 bp, 9 predicted proteins | sample 1521581 | NCBI WGS metagenome assembly OFFT01 (sample SAMEA3504084, study PRJEB24116) | mouse gut metagenome | biome: mouse gut; feature: mouse-associated habitat; material: faeces | place: Denmark | collected 2011
CCGTAGAATTTTTGCTGGACTTGTTCAAATATTCCTCTTCCCTGAGTTCCGGCAAATTCTCCGGCTCCCTGTCCGTTGTCGGCGGGCTGATCATAGGTGACATTGCTGTCACTTTAAACTGGGCTACCACGGATGTGCTCTTCTATGCCGCCGTCACACTGCTGTCCTCCCTCGCCATCACGGACACGGACTTCAGCGATGCCATACGGCTGTACCGGATCCTGCTGATTTTGGCAGCGGGCTTGGGCGGCCTGCCGGGCTTCCTGGTCTGTGCGGCCCTCATCCTGCTGTCCGCAGCCACCACGCCTACCTTCGGCGGCTTCAGTTATTTCTGGCCGCTTTTTCCCTTCAACGGCAAGGCATTGTGTACACTGCTCTTCCGCCGTCCCACCTCAAAGGCCCAGCCCTCCAGGGTCTGGAACCGGGGCAGGCCGCGGTAACTGCCATGCGTCACCAGCCTGTCGGTTAAATGTCAATCGGTGTTACCGTTTTCTTCAATGTTTGATGGTAATATTCATAAGCCTTTTTAGTAAAACGTTCACATTCTATTTCATAAAACTGTGTATCGGCAGCGTCAAGGCATTCCTCATCTTCATCCGTTAGATACTTCGGTATGTCCCAATACTCTGTTAATCTGGTGTCATCTTTGAATTTTTCCAGAACATCATAATATGCGTCTGACAGTAATTCATAGAGACTGGTATCTTCGATACGCTTTAGCCCACGCATGGCATAGCATAAACACTGGAATCCCCAGTTGCAAAAAAACTGGATAAATCCTCCATTATTTATGTCCACAAACAACTTCCATAAGGCAGCAATTTCCTGTTCATCTTCGTCCAGTTTGCTCCAATCTCCGTTTGAATCTACTAACTTTGAATTAAACTCGTTGGAGTAATCATCCCATAATCTTCCATAATCCTTCATACTTCAATTCTCCTATTTCATATTCCGATTTGTATATTCAAAGTATAACACACCTTCCCGCTGAAAACAATCCGCGTTCTATGTCCGTTCCGAAGACGACCCGCAGCATACCCGTGGTGCAAGAGACTTTTCTTGTGCCCGGAAAAATCCCGGAGAAATAGAGGACTATATGCGGTAAAGAAGCAAGATCCCGAAATTATGAACTTTTTCTAAACACTACTGCAGTAGTGTTGACAATCCGGCAAGAATGGTGTAATGTAGAAGCAACCGGAAACTACTGTGGTCTTATGGAAAGGAGGATCAAAATGGATATCAAGCTTTTCGATTCCGAACTGAAGGTAATGTGTGTGCTTTGGAGCGAGGGCGACACCACGGCAAAGCATATATCTGATGTTCTGAAAGAAGAAATCGGCTGGAACATGAACACCACCTACACGCTGATAAAAAGATGTATCAAAAAGGGGGCGATTGCGCGTTCCGAACCGAATTTCATGTGCCATGCCCTTATTCCCAAAGAAGAAGTGCAGGAAGCGGAAACAGATGAATTGATCGACAAGATCTATGACGGTTCCGTGGACAAACTGTTTGCAGCCCTGTTAGGCAGGAAGAAGCTCTCCGCTGAACAGATCCGGAAGCTCAGGCAGATTGTGGACGATTTGGAATAGAGGTAAAGCAAATGAATATACTGCAAATGAGCTTTTCGGGGTCTGTCTTCATTACCGCGGTAGTGATTATCCGCGGGGCGGCGATCCATAAGCTGCCGAAAAAGACTTTTCTTGTTTTATGGGAATTGGTGCTGTTCAGGCTGCTTATCCCGTTTTCGATTCCGTCCGTGTTCAGTGTTTATACGTTGGCAAATCATAGCATATCTTCCACAACATGGCCGGAAGCCGGGACAGGTTACGACATTTCTACCATGCAGGGGCTGTTTGTTGCAACACAGGGAGCGGAACGGCCGCCAGCGGATGTTTCACCGTCTGTTTCTGTGTGGTTTATGGTATGGTGTGCGGGAATCCTGCTTACCGGGTTGTTTTTCGTAATATCTTATCTGCGTTGTCTGACGGAATTTCGGACAGCTTTGCCCGTCCGCAGCCATTATGTGGAAAAGTGGCTGGGGGAGCGCCCATTGAAGCGCAGGATTTCGGTAAGGCAATCTGACAGGATTTCCGCCCCATTGACTTATGGCATTTTCCGTCCGGTCATCCTCCTGCCGAAAAAGATGGACTGGAAAAAGGAAAAGCAGCTGCAGTATGTCCTCTCACATGAGTATGTGCATATCTGCCGCTATGATACTGTAACAAAGCTGGTTGCGGCACTTGCCCTCTGTATCCATTGGTTCAACCCCTTTGTGTGGGTGATGTATCTTCTTTTCAACCGTGATATAGAACTGGCTTGTGATGAAAGCGTCATCCGGCAATTGGGAGAAAAATCGAAATCTGCCTATTCGCTGATGCTTATCGACATGGAAGCGGCCAAAAGCGGTCTGCTGCCATTTTGTAACAGCTTTAGTAAAAATGCAATCGAAGAAAGGATTACAGCGGTTATGAAAACGAAAAAAACCTCATTATTTGCAATTTGTATCGCCGCGGTGCTCATTGTGGGCGTGACCACCGCTTTTGCCACTTCCGCAGCGGGCATGGGAGAAGCGGACGGGATCCCTGACACGGATTTTTCAGATTTTGCGGATTTTGCGGGCTTTTCGGCGGAAGAATTCGGCAAATTGCTCGCCTTGCGCTTTGACGGTTATGAAGATATGAGTGTTTCGGAATTTCATCATAAAGTATGGGAATTAACAGATACGGAAGAATATCGTGCTCTGTTGGAAAGGTTCTCTCAAAATACGGCTCTCTATGAGCAAAAGGACAGCAATGAGATTGCGGCTTTTCTGTTCTACACATTGGAACCCCTCACGGCTGAAAAGTGGCAGACACGGGATTTCGGGGGAGGCATCGCAACGGATTATCCCGGCGCTTCTGATAATGCCATGCTGGAATTTGTTTTCAGCCTTACCATTGAAAATGCTGATACGCTTACTGTCGGCGCGTACAATGCCGCACGTTTGGGCGTTGTGGACGGGTTGTGGAATATCATGCATGGAAAAACGAAAGAACAGTTGCAGGATTATTCCTTCATGCAGGAAGCCATTGATGCTGAAATCGAAGAGCTGAATGAGAAATGGAATACAGATAAACTGCGGATTTCCGTGGAATATTCCTTCCTGCCCCTTTCGGAATCGGGCGGCGGAGAGGGTGGACAGGAAGAGATACAGCAAGAACGGGAGCCCCGGGAATATCCCAATGGCACAGAGGAAGATTACCGTTCCTTATTGGATTTGAGAACAGCCGATTACCAGAGCAGGTCAGTTGCGGATTTTAACATGGATTTGCTGGAATGGGCAAATGAAAGTTATGAACGGATGGAACGGATCAATATTGATACTGCCCAGCAGGATTTTTCCGTGAACCTGGACAGTGACGAGCTTTCTTTTGTAGCAATAACCGCATGGCTTTCCGGAGTGGAAAATGGAAAATATGTGCAAAGCATTAACACGGGACGGAAAGAGGAAGACCCTATCCTTAATCAATATCTTCCGTCAAAAACAGCGGAAGAAAATGGATACGGCGCCTGGTGCGATCTGTTCTATCCATTTTCCTATCATATCGCAGACAAAAAGACGCTCACTGTCGGAGAGCGGGACGCTTGTATCAGCAATATGATAAGTGAGATACAGGATTTTTGGAACGGAACGGATATCGAGGAAATGTTAGGTATGACAGAAGATGATATTGTAGGCAAGCTGAAAGAGATTGCAGCGGAATACAGCAACGATAACATAACAATTATCATTCAGGAAGATTCTGTCAGTTTTGAAAAAATGGACGAACGGGACAGGGCATTTGATTGACTGGGGGGAACGGGGGAGGCCTGTGGCTGTGGGGAGGTGTACTGCTCCGCGATTTCACTTGCCGTGAGACCAGACTGCATAACGCTGGCTGGTGACTGGTTGAATCCCATGATTACATGAGACAGTATTCCGCATTATGCGATATAACTGCTGCCATTGTCCTTTGATTCCAGGGTGCGCGAAGCGGCTCCTGGCAATCAAGCCTGCAACGCTGCGGAGCTGAAAGCGTCCTTCGGACACTTTGGTATTTGGTCTTCGCTTCGGTCGGTGCTAATCATGCGCCTCCAGCGCTACGCACCCCTCGCGGCATTCGCCTGCTGGCCAAGCCAACACTTTGTTGGCTTGGCAGACAACGGTTGCTTGGCTCATTGCTGGCGGGAATCAAAATCCCTGTCCGCCGGCAGCAGTTATCCATAGACAGTTCCTTCCTGAGGCCGTCAGTGGAAGGTGTCCACGCTGTAGTCATGATAATGGAAGCCGAACCACCGCCCTGGCATGTCGCCGGGGAAGCGGGGGGCGTCATAGGTGAGGAAGCCACCCTCCGGCGTCAGAGCCTCCGGGGTGTAGCGGCGGGTGTGCTCCAGCAGGAGCTTCCAGAGCCGTTGGAAGACATCCCTGTATTCCGGCACGGCGGAAAGGTCATGCCGCTCCATGGGATCCCTGTCCAGGTCGAACAGCAGGGCGTGGCCGCCGGTGGCGGAGTAGACCAGCTTCTTCTTCCCCTCCATGACGCAGAAATTCCGGTTCAGACTGTTGCCGAAGAAGACTCTGTCTTCCGGCAGGTCAGATACCGCCAGCAGGTTCCTTCCCGAGCGCCCCTCCGGGCAGTCCTGCCCCGCCATGGCCAGGATCGTGGGGTAGATGTCCGCCAGGGTCACAGGGCAGTCGATCCGGACATTGCGGGGAATCCCCAGTTTCCGGGGCAGCCCCCCGCCCTGAGGAAGCCCCGGTCTCTGGGAAATCCCCGATCCCTGAGGAAGCCCCGGTTCCTGAGGAAGCCCCGGTCTCTGGGGCGGCATGATCAGCAGGGGCACATGGGCGCTGCCCTCGAAGAACAGGTTCTTCTGGGACATATGGTGGTCGCCCAGCATCTCCCCATGATCCGAGGTGAAGATCACCCAGGTATCCTTGAACAGGTCGTTCTCCCGCATGGCTCCGAAGATGCGCCCCAACTGGTAGTCCACCTGGGTGATGCAGGCGTAGTAGGCACGGCGGCTGGCCTGCTTCTGCCGGGCGCCCAGCAGGTGCATGTTGGTATTCTCGTAAGCCCCCGCCAGGAAGCCCTGGGGGGTGGACTCCACAGTTTCCGACCAGTCCCCAATCACAGGCTCCGGCAGGGGGATGCCGTCATAGATTTCCCAGAAGTTCCGGCAGGGGTCAAAGGGCGGGTGGGGCTTGGTGAAGCTGGCCCAGAGGAAGAAGGGGCGGGTGGCGTCCCTGGTCTCCAGGAAATCGATGGCCTCGTCGGCTATCCAGGTGGTGATGCTGTCCTTTTCCTCCACGGTGGAGAGCACGGGCTCCATCTCGCACTCCCCGATGCCATGGACTTTCGGGCGGGCCAGGGGCTGCTTTTTATCATATTCCCGCATGTAATCCAGGGGCAGTTTCATGTGTTCGAAGCCGTAGTGGGCTCTGGCGGGGTCGAAGTGCATCTTCCCCTTGGCGCAGGTCTGGTAGCCGGAATCTGTCAGCAGGGCGGGCAGAGTCGTGCGGTTTTCCGTGCATTTCTGCATGAAGGCCGCATGGGAGCCGTTGGAGGTCACGCCGCTCTCATAGCCCTCCAGGCCGGTCATGATGGTCGTGCGGGAGGGCACGCAGATGGGGCATCCGGCATAGCAGGAAGTGTAGCTGGCGCCCATGGCGGCCATGTAGTTCAGGTGGGGCGTGAAGATGCTCTGGTTCCCCCAGGCGTTCACGGTGTCGAAGCGCTGCTGGTCGGTGGTGATCAGCAGGATGTTGTCTTTGGGCATGTTGGTCTCCTTTTTTTCATAAATATCGTATCTGTAATCCGTGCACCGTCAGTCGCCTTCCGGCGTCTCCTGCAGCCCCATGTAGAGGAATGTCTGTTCGTCCCCCTTGGCGATGCAGAACATCCCGCCGGCCTGGGATACGGAATCCGCCGGATATCCTTCCGTCACCTTATCGAAATCCCGGTCTACAAGATACGCCATGCCGTCCTTTTCCAGCACAAGGGCATATCCCTGATAAAATCCGGAGCAGTCGGCCCATTCCGGGGAGTCCACCCGGTTGCCCTGCTCGTCCAGATAGAACCATGCCTCTCCATCGCTTGCCGTATAATACCCGTCTCCCGCCAGCTTGATATACGGATATTTCGCCAGCACCAGCTCCTGCTCATTGGTCACATCCCCTGACGCATCCGTCTGGGCTCTGGAGAAATCAATGAGGAAATCCATCTGCTCCTCCGTACCGTCGTACGCGGATCCCCGCAGCACCAGGCTGGTTCCCCTGTTGATGTACCATTGGCCGCAGTCATAGTAGGACTGGGGCCAGAAGTCATAGATGCAGTCAACCGGATCTCCCTCCAGCGAATACATATCCAGCTGTATGGACTCCCCCGCATTCAGGTCATGTATCCTCAAAAGAGAGGCCTCCAGCCATGGCGTACCCACTATGTATCCGTCCCTGGCGCTCTGCACCGGGCACCCCGGATCATACCCAAATATAGATGTGCCCGCCGAGCCGTTGGAGGAAAAGGTGGCGTAGGCCCCTTCTTCCGTCACCTCTATGGCCGCCCCCTCCGCGCGCATTTCCTCTACCCAGATTTCCTGCAGACGCGCTTCCTGCTCCTCATCCGTCCATACAATGGTTCCGTCCTTCCTGATCCGGTGCATGTTCAGATCGTCCGCGTCGGAATACAGAAATTCTCCATCCTGCAGGCTGGTGATGCCGATGCCGTACCCGTAACCGATCAGCTCATACCTCTGCTCCAGCTCAATCCGGGCGGTCTGCCTGCCCTCCGCGATATCATAACAGCATACCTCCGGCTTCCCTGCCTCATTCATATGTCCGTATGTGACCGCATTTTCGGAAATGCCCATGCAGATAAGCTCCTGCACCTCCAGGAGCACATTTCCCTGTCGGTCAAAAACCGTGGCGTTCTCCCCGTCTCCCAGGGCGAACTGCCCCTGGTCGTTGGGCGTGCGGAGATAGGAAGAATAGCTGTTGGGGACAATCTCCTCCCCCTCCAGATCCACGGCGCCGTACAATCCGTCCCGAAGGGTCACAATGACGCCTCCCGGCGCGTTTCCGTTCACAAACTCCAGACTGGCCTTGTCCGTCCGGATGACCCCCACTGCCTGTTCTCCCTCAGGCTCCTCCTGGCCCAGGGCATCCTCTGCGGTGCCGTCCCCGCTGCCCTCCCCGTCAGCGTCATCCTGCTGTACAGGAGCCAAAACCTCCGAAATCTTTTCCTGCAGCTTTGGCTCCTTCTCCAGCTCCGTCCTCACAAAGTCAGGAATCCCCTCCTCCGTGAACTGTTCCAGGGCAATCTCCCCCTTGCCGTCCTTCCATACCGCCTGGGCCCACTGGCCCGCGGCCACCTCCTGGGAGGCGATTACCTCTTTGGTATCGGGATCCGTTATGCTGCACTCCACCACGCCTTCCAGGATGTAAACCCGCAGATGCTCCTCGTCCGGAGCCTCCACCCAGCCGCAGGTCCCCCGGATTCCCACTACCATGTTGGAATTGCGTATGTACATGGTCTCGTCCTCCTCCAGCGGCTCCGTCACCTGAAAGAACAGGCTCCCCGCATCCAGTTCGATCTCCAGCTCCTTTCCTGACTTCCGGATGCCGATCCGGCTGTTCTCGTCCATCTTCGCCAGCTTCACGCTGTCCAGGTCGATCCACAGATACCCTTCCTGCTCCGTCCCCAACAGATAGCCGCTGTACAGATTCATGTCCGCCACGGGCTCCAGCTCCTTCTCCTCGTCGCGGACGAATGTCTCGCCTTCCGTTCCCGCAAGCTTCATCGTGGTAGCCGCTGCCTGATTTCCGCAGGCGGCGCCCAAAACCATCAGCCCCAGCGCCACAGCCATCCCTGCAATACGCGTCATCTTCTCTTTCATGGAAACCCTCCCCCTATCATCTTCCTGGTACTTTCGCTTTCTGCATTGTACCATACCTCCCAAATACCGTCAATCAGCGAAGCAGGGGCATGCTTTGCTCACACCTTGCTTATGTCTGCCCAATTGGGCGGGAAGCCCATTTCTCTCTCAATGCTTTGAAAGGGAATGGTACAGAGCCTGACCGCAAGTTCATCAGTCAGCTTCTTCAAAGCCATGAAAAATGTATCAAATGACTTTTTAGGCAACATTGTCTTGAATATGATAATAATGGCAAAAAGATCATTTTTCCCATAGATAGGATTGTTGCTGCTGTTTACCGGGATACCTAGCTTTCCATGTAAAGACAGTGTTCGTATGCTGTTTGGCTTCATATTGTTGCGCAGCGATTTCAAGTTGTAAAGCCGTTCATCATGGGCGCAGGCGTTACGATAGATGGTAAGGAATTGTCTACAAATAACTGCTGCAAGTTTATGGCAATTTTTATTGTATTTCCGGGCTTTTGCCTGAAGCAATTGCAGCAGTTATTTTCCGACAATTCCTAAGCACTTGCAGGAAACTGTTCATTTCTTCCGGTTTCAGGAGGAAATGTCTGCCGATATCATTCTGGTCTTTTTGTTTCAGGTATGAGTAGAATATGCCAATCGTGCCCAGAGAGAGGGCATTCACCAGCACCCATAAGGGGACATAGCCATATTCCAGCATATAGTGGGAAATCATAGGATTGTTTTTAGATAGCTGCCTGGCAATTTCATGCTGCAAGCCGGATATCAGTGCGGAAATTGCCCCTATTTTCTGCGAAGCGGTCATTTTCTCCCACCTTTTGACAGAAATATCGAAATGAGCAATCTTCAGATAATTCTCATGCCCATATTTTGCGGAAAAATCATGGGCAAGCACGCTTTTCACGTTATTTTCCAATTCAAGTATATAGCGGATAAAGAGATTACGCAGTTCACGTTCAAACAAGTATAGGGAATGTATTTCCTCGAATTTTGTCCCTGAAATGTACCTTTCATCGGAACCGGAATATGTAGAATCAAGGAACGGCTGTTTATATCCGTTTATCAGATTGTAATAATTCTCTAAATCAATGGTTCGCTTTGCACAGGCGGCATCAGCGATGGTCATTCCTCTTGAGCGAAGAATATGGATTTGGTCATCTGTGCTGGAATATACTTTATCCATTGGCATCTCCTATAAAAAAAACCCCGGGCCCGTAGGACACCGGAGTATGATCAGCATTATAATATGCAAATCTCTTTGTTCATATCCCATTATAAATGGATTTCCTGCTACCGTCAAGCATTTTTTGCTTTTTAAGATAAATAAAAGTTTCCCAATTTTCAGGACTATAGACTCGGGAGTTTGACACCTGAGCATTTAGAAATAACTCACAAAGCCAGTAATGGCTTAATTTTTTTGTCAAATTTTCAATTTACTATTCCACGTTACTCCTAGTTGTGCTATAATGGTAACTGAAGGGATGGTGGACTATCGTGAGATTAGGATGGACGAAAACAAAATATTCTGTTTCTTACTATGTACAGAAAACCATATATGTGGACGGAAAAAATAAATCCCTGGTCGTCAGGCGCCTCGGTTCTGAAAAATATATCCGTGATACTTATGGTGTTGTCGATGCCAAAGCATGGGCCAAGGAACAGGTGCGCCTTATGAACGAAGCTGAAAAAGAGGATTCCGCCAGTTTCAACATCGAACTGTGTGCCGGAACGGACCTTGCCCTGGATGCACAGCGCTGCTTCAACGGCGGCTACCTCTTCCTCCAGCAGGTCTATTACGAACTCGGCCTGGACAGGATCTGCGCCATGATCCGCACCAGGCATGGCTTCAGCTACAACCTCAACTCCATCCTTTCCAGGCTGGTCTACACAAGGATCCTCTACCCGGCATCCAAGCTCAGCTCCTATAAGGACTCTGGACGCTTCATCGAACAGCCGGACTTTGAGCTGCATCAGATCTACAGGGCGCTCTCCGTCCTGGCTGAGGAATCCGACTATATCCAGGCCCGCCTGTTCAGGAACACCATGGCCATCCAGGAGCGCAGGACAGAGGTCATCTATTATGACTGCACGAACTTCTATTTTGAGATCGAGGAGGCTGAAGACGACAAGCAGTTCGGTGTCAGCAAGGAGAACCGCCCCCTGCCCATCGTGGAGATGGGACTGTTCATGGACCGGGACGGCATCCCCCTGGCTTTCTGCATCAATCCGGGAAATGAAAGCGAACAGCTCTCCCTCATACCGCTGGAAAAGAAGCTCATGGAAAAATTCGATATGTCGCAGTTCATCGTCTGCACCGACGCGGGCCTTTCCTCCAATACGAACAGGTATTTCAACAGCTATGGCAAAGCAGACGCAACCCGCGACTTCATCACCACACAGTCGGTAAAGAAACTGAAAGCGCACCTGAAGAAATGGGCGCTTGCGCCGGAAGGATGGCGGCTTTCCGGCAGCGATGGCCGGACCACCTATAATGTAAACGAACTGGATGAAGCGGAATGCCTTGACAGGATCTATTATAAGAGCCGCTGGATCAAAGAGAAAGTAGAAGTCACCATAGACGGGCAGAGCCGGAAAGTGGAACTGGAGCAGCAGCTCATAGTCACCTATTCCATCAAGTACCGCAACTACCTGCGCTCCATCCGCAACCGCCAGGTGGAACGTGCCAGGAAAGCTATGGCGGCAGGCGCTAAGGCGGTGGAGCGCAAAAGGCAGAACGATCCGAAGCGTTTCATTAAGGTAAACCATGCAACAAAAGACGGGGATGTGGCAGAACAGGCCGCCTGTTACATTGACGAGGATGCCATCGCAAAGGAGGAGCAGTATGACGGCTTCTATGCCGTATGCACGAGCCTGGAGGACGGGCCGGAACCCATCATAAAGGTGAACCAGCGCAGATGGGAGATCGAGGAGTGCTTCCGTATCATGAAGAGTGAGTTCCAGGCAAGACCTGTATACCTCAAGCTCCAGGACCGCATCGTTGCGCATTTCATCACATGCTTCATCTCCCTCATCGTCTACAGGTACCTGGAACGGAAGCTGGACAACCGGTACACCGTCGGCCAGATCATTGACACACTGCAGGAAATGAATTTCCTAAAATATGAAGGGAAAGGCTATCAGCCCACCTACACACGCACGGAATTGACAGATGCACTTCACGAAGCGTTCGGCTTCTGCACATCCAAAGAAATCGTGCCGATCAGAAAAATGAAAAAAATTTGTGCCGACACCAAAAGACAGAAAGAGTAACGTGCAGCGGCAAAATCTGGAAAAGTCCCGCAGGCCAGTAAATTCAAGGCCTCTGGGACTTTTTTGCTGTTTTAGGTGTCAAACTCAGGATTATACATGAAGTATTTCCAAAATGCAATACCCTAATTTAAATTTTTTTAAAAAACTTTCAAAACCTCTATTTTTAAATCGCAATTATAAAATAGAAAAAGATCGGCGGGCAGCAGACGCACAAAGAATCCTGCTGCTGCCCGAAGAACCTTTGCTTTACACCTCGAAAGTCAATTCCCCGTAGGAAGGCACAGGCCACACATCCCGATCCACAATCCGTTCCAGCTCATCCACAGGTGCGCGTAGGGCATCCATGGCTTCCCGCACGGTTTCCATGTAGAAGAAGGCCTGCTCCCTGGCATTCTTCATATCCGCCGCCTCTCCGGAGACCGCCTCCAGCCTGGAAAGCGCGGCCTTCGCTTCCGTCAGCTTTTCATTCACCTGCGTCAGCAGTTCTCTCTGGACCACAGGCTCCACTCCTGCCTCCCTTACGGCAAGCACGGTCTCTGCCAGGGATTTCGTATACCTGACAATCGCCGGGATGTATTTTCTGCCCGCCATGTCTATCATGGTATTGGCTTCGATCTGTATGGTCTTGGCATAAGTCTCATACATGATCTCGGGAGTTTGACACCTGAGCATTTAGAAATAACTCACAAAGCCAGTAATGGCTTA
>OFFT01001851.1_pt1 | contig 11882 bp, 7 predicted proteins | sample 1521581 | NCBI WGS metagenome assembly OFFT01 (sample SAMEA3504084, study PRJEB24116) | mouse gut metagenome | biome: mouse gut; feature: mouse-associated habitat; material: faeces | place: Denmark | collected 2011
CCTGCTCATTTTCGTCCACGCTTACAATGGAAGGGGTCAGATGCTTTCCCAGCCGGTTGGGAATAATCTTCGGTCCATCCTCTGAAAAGTAAGCTGCCAGACTGTTGGTTGTTCCTAAATCGATTCCTATTATCATGTCTCTTCCCTCTGGTTCTATGTAAGTCTAAAATTTTCTGCTCTGTTTTTGGAGCAGCTTTGTAAGCTTCTCCACCTTGGCAATGCTCAGATTGTTGGCCTTGGATTCTTTGCAAGCCTTCCCGTAACATTCCAGTGCCTCCGTAAGGTTTCCCTCCGCCTCCCTCAAAAAGCCCATGGCCTCCCAGTAATCCTCACACTCTTTATAACTGCAGTGACGGCATTTGCTCTCCTGCCCAATCTGCTCCAAATACTCTCTGGCTTTCTCCAAATCCCCTATATAGTAATACATGGATCCCATGCTGTACAGTCTGGTTTTCCGGTAATAAAAATTCTGGAGATAATTGTCTATGCTGCCGTACCTGGCAATCCAGGACTCGTAAACCAGTTTCTGATAAGGAATCCCCTCATCAGGCCTGCCCAGCTCATGGTAACACTCCATCACTCTCCGGCAGTAGTAATCGTAATTTCCCTCACCCTGTTTCGTAAGCGCCAAAGCTTTCAAATACAGCTCCAAGGCTTTCTTTGTCTTTTTCTTGTAGTAAAGGTACACGTCCCCGATCCGGCTTATGGCATCCGCTTCATCCTCTCCGCCCTTTTTGCGGGCGGCCTGGTACATGGATATGCCTTTGTCAAACCGCTTCATCTGCACATAGATATCACCGGCCTCCAAGAGGAACTGCGCTGTGTCCGAGCCGTAAAAATTTCTGGCTTCCTCCAGGGCTTTCTCCAAAAGCCCCATCTTCTTGTAGACCCGGATAATGTCCTTGCGGAGGCTGCGGTTCTTGGGAAACAGCTGGCTTCCCTTTTCATACCATTCCAAAGCTTTTTGGTAATCGCACATGCGCTCGTAGCAGTTGGCGGAATTGGTATACGGAATCAGGGTTTCCCTCTCCTCCATCACCTCCACGGCTTTGCGAAACAGCTCCAGAGCCTTGTCGTACTGCTCCAGATATTTATAAATGCAGCCCCTGTTGTTGTAGGCAAAGGTATTGTCCGGTTCCAGTTCGGCAGCCTTGACAAAGTCCTCCTCTGCCTCCTTCCAGGCACTGGCTTCCATATGCAGAAGCCCCCGTTCAATATAGTAATACGCCGTAGCTTTCAGTTCCAGCTGCCGGGTGGCAAAAGGCAGGGCTTCGCTGTAGTACTCCCGGTTTCCCGTGGCCTTCAGCCGATCCGTAAGAACGTCCACAATCCGGCTGTTTGCCCTGGGATTCTCGGGGTTGACCTTCAGGGTTTTCTTCAGATAATAAACTGCCTTGCGCCAGTTTCCCATATTCTCATAGCAGCGGGCCATGTTCTCATAGACCACCTCATTATCTCCGTACTCCTTGGCACAGATGAGATAATCTTCCATGGCCTTGTCATATTCTTTCAAGTCTGCCAGGGTATTGGCCCGGATCCAGCGGTAGAGCTTATCCATATGGAGCCTGCACGCCTCCTGTATGTACTTCAGGGCCTCTTGGTGCTGGTCAATTCCCCTGCTGCACCTGGCAATCTCATAGTACATCTCCGCCATATCCTTATCGGATACCTGATCCGCATGTTCCCGGAATTTCTTGAGAAGCTCGCATGCCATCGTATAGGCATCCTGGCATTCCTCTTCTTTCTCCGCCGTCTCCCTCTGGATGGTCAGCTTAATCAGGTCCAGCTTCGGGCTTCCCACCTGGGCTTCCTCCGCTTGCTTTAAGATGCCTTTGGCATCTTCATACTGGCTGTAACGGATAAACACGTCCGCCGCCAGCTCGTAGATCTCGGGATAGCCCGCATATATATTCTTGGCATCGTAAAAATTGTCCACCACGCCCTGTCCGTTGTGCATTTCATAACAGCATTTCTGCCGCAGAACATAGGCATAAAAATCTTCCCGGTCCGTCTTGATCATCGCATCGCAGATGTCAATGGCCTTCTCGTAGGAATCTTCATCCATGAGAATCTGGACCTTTTCAATCCGGTATCCCCGGTTCTCCGGCTCGTTCTTTAAGGCTTCATCAATGGCTTCCATGGCCTGCTCCAGGCAGGAAGCCTTCTCTTCCTTAGGAAGCCCCTCTTCCTTGGCCAGCATATGAAGGGATTTGGCAATGATCTCACAGGCTGCGGCAATCCGTCCGGGAATCCGCTCCTGCTGTTCGCCTTTTTTGTCCTCCTCTGCCTCATCCTCCCGGGCTTTTGCCTCAATCTCAATGAGCGGGATGCACTTTTTTGCCTCCTCCGCCGCGTCCGCAAACCGGTTTACTACAAAATAAAATTTGGAGCGCAGGTTATGGAGCTCCGCCGCGTGCTTATCCGCCACCGTGCGCCCCTCCAAAAGGGTTACCCCTTTCTCCGGCTGCTCGTTCTGAAGATAGCACCAGCCAAGCTCCATCAAATCGTCGTCGGAAATCTCTCCTTTGACCGCCCGCTCTTCGTAAATGCGGATCAGTTCTTCATTGATCCCGTGCATGCACTCCAGAAGGGCCTCCTCCTGGGAGCTGACCCGCAGGGCTTCCACACAGTATTCCTTGGCCTTCTCATATTCCTTTTTCTCCTGGTAATACATAGCCGTATATTTATTGGCCATATAGTGGGTGTCGCAATCTTTAAGCACCTTCTCAAAACACTGGGCCGAAAGCTCCTTTTCTCCATTCTCCCAGAAAATCTCGCCTCCGTAGACCAGCAAGCGGATGTCCTCCGGCAGAATCTCCAAAAGCCGGTGAATCCGTTCTGCCGCCTTGGCCCCGTTCCCCCGGCATCTGTCATACCGGGCCTGTTCCAGTTCCAGGTAGGGATGCTCCACCGGAAGATGTTCTAAAGTCTCCAATGTCTTTTCCGCCGCATCCAGATCCCGGCCGTCAATCTGCCTGCAGAGATCGTAATAGTGGTACAGGAAGGTATCGTAATCCGCATCATCCGCTCCCTCAAACAGCTCAAACGGAAAATTGTCATTGCTCTGGCACTGGTGCATGACAAAATCTATAAAATTGGGATGGAATTTTTCCACCAATTCCTCCCGCTCCTCCTGGAGATTAAATGTCTTGTCAATCATCTTCCACACATCGGTGGTCACCCGGTAGCTGTCCGCCAGGAAGCCAAGAAGGGTATCCCTGGCTTCCATACTGGTATCCAGATCGAGGCAGAGCTCATCCTGCAGGATTTCCTTCCAGCACTCCAAATCCAGTCTATGGGAAAGAGAAAAATAAACCTTCTTCACCTTATCCATCCAGAATTCCAGCGGAGTCTCCGGCGCTTTCTTAAGAGCCTCCGGCTGTTCTGCATAAGCAGCGGCCGCCTCATAGGCTTCCCGCAGACGTTTAAATCCTTCCGGATCGTCTTCCGGGTTTACCTTTACCAAAAGACGCCGATAGGCATCTTGTATGGCCTGTTTATCCTTTGTCTCCTCGATCTCCAGTATGGAAAAACTGATCTTTTCGTCCATGGTATCCCTTCCCTTTCTGCGCTGGATTTTTGCCTGTTTATTAGTATAGCACAAAACCAGGAAATTGTGAACGAAAAATGCAATCATTCTCTTTTGCCGGTCTCCTCCGACAGGCGGAGTCTTAAAAACCGCTTTTTCAGCTGCCGTAAATTCAGGGGAAACAGGGGATAGATATAGCTTTTTCCGGCAATGGTCTTATTTCCCGCAATGGCCACGATGGTAATCAGAAGCCCGGCCAGGAATCCCCACACATCGAAAAGAGCCGTCAGGGCCAGCATAATCAGACGCATAAATTTCAAGGCGTAGCTCAGCTCATAACTGGACTGGGTATAATTTGCAATGGCCACAAAAGCCATATACATCATCACCTCCGCATTGAACCAGCCAGAGTCTACCGTAAACTGCCCCAGAACAATACCGGCCACCACGCTCAAAGGAGTGCTGAGCATGCTGGGCGTGTTGACCGCCGCCAGCCGAAGTCCGTCAATAGCCAGTTCCAGCATAAAAAACTGCCAGACGATGGGAACATTGACCGGATCTTTGATCTGGATAAAGGACAGCCAGGACGGAATCCACTGGGGATTCTGGAACAAAAGCAGAAATACCGGGGTCAAAAATAAGGTAATCAGCGCAATCAAAAACCGGGACAGCCTGAGATAAGATCCCGTAACCGGAGGAAAATAATAATCATCCGCCTCTTCCACAATGTCAAAAATGGAAGTGGGAACAATCATAGCCTGAGGGGAATTGTCTACCAGGATTACAATATTCCCTTCCAGAATGGCTGCAGACGCTGCATCCGGCCGCTCGGTAAACTTAAACTTCGGAAAGGGATTGAACCACTTCCGCTCATAAATACACTCTGCCAGGCTCTCCTGGTTCATGGTCAGGGCATCTACCTTAATGGCATGAATTCTCCCCCGGATCTCCCGAAGCAGCTTCCGATCCACCCGGTCCTCCATATAACACACCACAATATCCGTCCGGGAGGTTTTCCCTGCCGTCAGAATTTCCATGGAAAGCCTGGGGCTTCGGATTCTCCGCCGGATGAGCGCCGTGTTGAACACCAGCGTCTCCACGAAACCGTCCTTGGAGCCCCTGAGGGCCTTATCCTTGGAGGGCTCGTCCACGCTCCGCATGGGATACGAACGGCAGTCCAGTCCGATACAGGCGTCATAACCGTCAATCAGAAGGCAGGTCACGCCAGACAGAAGATTCTGCAAAAGCAGGTCCACCTGGTCAATGGCTGTCACCTCCACATAGGGCATTACATGGTCCACCATCTGCTGCGCCGTATCCGGCAGCTCCTCCGGCTTCAGTTTGTAGAGAAATTCCAGAAGTTTTTCCATAATAGCCTCTTCCAGAAATCCGTCAATAAAGTAAATGCAGGCATCTTTTCCTGCAATGGTAATGCCCTTCCGGATCAAATCGAAATTGGTATCCAGATTTAAAATTTCATTGAGACGCTTCACATTCTCGTTTAGATTTTTAGACAGCTCTCCCATCTCTTCCGCTCCTATATGAAAGTTTTTCAGATTCTTTCTTAGTATGAGAAAATTCAAGAAAATCTATACTTCCACTTCTGATTATGCTATAATGTGGGCGTTGTTCTGATGCCGGAATCTGCGCACCAAAAGAAAAGGAGCTGTTTATAAAATGGAAAAGAAAATACTCTTTGTTGACCTGGACGGGACCCTGCTCACGGATTCCAAAGAAATTACCCCGGAAAACCTCCGTGCCATCCGCCGGGCTACCAGCCTTGGGCACGCCGTGGTGGTTACCACCGGACGGCCTCTGGCCAGCACAGCCATCCAGGTAGAAAAGCTGGGCCTGACTACTCCGGGCTGTTATGCCATTACTTCCAATGGGGCTCTGATTTACGATGCCCATAGAAAGGAAACGATTTTTTATCAGGGGGTGTACCGGGACTGTATCCGGGAAGCTTTTGAGGAAGCTTACAAATTTCACATTCATCCCCAGACCTATTCCAAACAGGGAGCCCTCTGCGAACGCGACGATGAGGAAATGCAGTACTACTCCGCTTCCACCCTGCTTCCCTACGAGGTGGTGGAAGATGTGACCGCCGTTTTGGAGGATGACCCCATCAAGCTGCTCTTTATCGATCTCCGCGACCGCAGCCGTCTGGAAGCCTTCCGCGCACATATGGAGCCCTGGGCCAAAAAGAACCGCATTGACATGTTTTTCTCCTGCGATCAGTATCTGGAATTTCTCCCGGAGGGCATTAACAAGGGCAGCGGCGTCCGCTTTATCTGCAGTCATCTTGGAGTTCCCCTGGAGAACACCTTAGCCGCAGGGGATGCCGAAAATGATATCACCATGCTGCAGGCCGTCCACACGCCCTGCGTAATGAAGAACGCAGACCCGGAAATGTTTTCCTACGCCTCCTACATTACAGAGCGGGACAACAACCATTCCGGGATTGCGGAAATCATTGAGAAGTTTATACTGCAGGAAGGATAAAACTTCCGAATCTGCGGAAAACCCAAAAGCGGTGCACGGAATTTCATCCATGCACCGCTTATCTTGTTCTTATGTAGCAAACTGCAGAAGTCCGATTACTCTACCACAGTATATCCGCTGCCGGTCAGAGCTTCCTTCGTTGCTTTCAGGGAAAGAGCACCATCTGCATTTCCTGTAATCTGCAGAAGACCCTGCTCTGCCAATTTCGAAACTGCATCGCCGGTGGTGTCAATCTCAACATTGATGGTATAGGTTCCCTCTCCGCCTTCTCCGGTAGCCGTTACGCCATCTACGGAATTGTAGGAGTTCACCATTTCATCATAAACCGCAACCAGGGTAGTCTGCTGTGTTTCGTCAAAGGAGGACATATCCAGCTCGATAACTTCTTTCATCTTCTGAATCTTGTCACCTTTTGCCTCCAGGGTCATGGTATCAACCATGGTAAGGCCGTTCTGCTCCTGCTCGGAACGAAGAACCAGGGTCTGCTCCTTGCCGCCGCAAGCGGTCAGGGCCAGTGCCATACAGAGTACCAATAAGCTGCTTACAATCTTTTTCATACTTTTTCCCCTCTCTTTTCTTAGAAAATAGGTTATTTCTTTTGCGCCCGGGACATTTTCTTCTTCCCGGCGACCACTATAGTATAGCACTCTTTCTGCATATTGTCTATCCCTATTTTCTTAAGATTTTTATACTTTCTATTCTACCGGCTCCTCCGGAATAAACACCCGGCTTTTCCCTGTCTCCGGCGTCTTTGTCTTCTCCATAGCTTCCGCAGCAAAACAATCCTGGGAATTTACGGAAACTTTTCCCCTGCGGTCCACCTTCACATACGTATCATCCGGCTGAAGCACATGGGCCTTCACGTTGTCCTCAAGCTCCGTATCCAGAATGTGCATTACTTCCCGCTTCAATTCCTCCCGCTCAATGGGGAACAGAATCTCCACCCGCTTTTCCAGGTTTCTGGGCATCCAGTCTGCACTGGCGCAGTAGACCTCCTCCTGCCCGTTGTTGTAGAAATAGAAGATCCGGCTGTGCTCCAAGAAATTTCCTACAATGGAGCGCACCGCAATATGCTCGCTCACCCCCGGGATTCCCACCCGCAGGCAGCAGATTCCGCGGACGATGAGATCTATCTGCACGCCGGCCGCGGAGGCCTGGTAGAGAGCCTCGATCACTTCCCGGTCACAGAGAGAATTCATCTTGGCTATCACACGGGCCGGCTCTCCCCTTCTGGCGTGTTCTTCTTCCCTGTGAATCAGCTGCAGAAACCGGTCCTTCAGCCACAGGGGCGCCAGCGAAAGCTTGTTCCAGCCTGCCGGCTCCGAGTAGCCGGACAGCATATTAAAGACTGCTGTGGCGTCCTCTCCGATGGGCGCAGAGCAGGTCAAAAGTCCCAGATCTGTATAAAGCTTTGCTGTAGAATCGTTATAATTTCCCGTCCCCAGATGTACGTAGCGGCGGATACCGTCTTCCTCCCGCCGGACCACCAGGGTAATCTTGCTGTGGGTTTTTAAGCCCACCAGTCCGTAGATTACGTGACAGCCCGACTTCTCCAGCATCTTGGCCCAGAGAATATTATTTTCCTCGTCAAAACGGGCTTTCAGCTCCACAAGTACCGATACCTGTTTTCCGTTCTCCGCCGCCTGGGCCAGGGCCGCAATAATGGGAGAATTGCCGCTGACCCGGTATAAGGTCTGCTTGATGGCAAGAACCTTCGGATCCGCGGATGCGTCCCGCACAAATTTTACCACGGGATCAAAGGTCTGGTAAGGATGATGTAGAAGCACGTCGCCTTTTCGTATCTCCTCAAAGATGTCGCAGTCCGGCGGCAGCTCCTTTACCGCTGCGGGCACATGCCTGGGATTTTTCAGGGCGTCAAACCCGTCCATGCCGTACATTTTCATCAGGAAGGTCAGATCCAGAGGACCGCTGATCTTATAGAGGGCATCTTCCTTGATATTCAGCTCCTTGCGCAGAATTTTCAGCAGGCGCTTATCCATCTTGTCCTCCACCTCCAGGCGGATGGCCTCGCCCCACTGGCGCTTTTTCAGCTGTTTCTGAATCTCTTTGAGCAGATCTGCCGCCTCGTCTTCCTCGATGGTCAGATCTGCATTGCGCATCAACCGGTAGGGATGGGCGCAGACAATGTTGTAGCTTAAGAAAAGCTGCTGCATATTCCGTTCTATAAGCTCTTCCAAAAGAATTACCACCTGGGTTCCGTCCTTGGCGTCAGGAAGCCGCACAATCCGCGGAAGCACCGACGGAACCTGCACGGTAGCAAACTCCAGTTCATCCGTTTTCTCGTTCTTCTTGGAAAGCAGGGCGCCGATATTGAGGGATTTATTCCGTATCAGCGGAAAAGGCCGGGAGGAATCCACCGCCATAGGCGTCAGCACCGGATACACATGCTCCCGGAAATACCGATCTGCATACTTTGCCTGCTCCTCGTCCAGATCTTCATGCTCCTGAATCACCGTCAGCCCGTGCTGGCGCAAAAGAGGCAGAAGGGACCGGGAATAGGTGGAATACTGGAGATTTACCATATTCCGGGTGGCCTCCGTAATCTTTTCCAGCTGCTCCTGGGGCGTCATCCCGGCAATGTCTTTCCTGGTATATTTGGCATGCACCATATCTTTTAAGGATGCCACGCGGATCATAAAAAACTCATCCAGGTTGGATGCGGTAATGCTTAAAAACTTCAGGCGTTCAAACAGGGGGAGTGTCTTATCCCGCGCCTCGCTTAACACCCGCTCATTAAATGCCAGCCAGGAAAGCTCCCGGTTGCTGTAATATTCATACTTGGTATATTCCGTCTTTTCCACGCTCTACACCTGCCTTTTCTGCCGGATTACAGGCCTGATACTGAAAATAGTCTCAAAAAACTCTGCTTTGTGGGAAAACAATCCCTGCTCCAGGGTAATATCCTCCACCGTATCCACCACCACCAGAAGCTCCCGCTCCTTTAACGTTACCTTCACATTCTTGAATTTCTGCTTGTGGCTGCGATCCATGGAATTGGCTACCCGGAGAATGGCACTGATCTTCGCAGTCAGAAGATAGTCATTCCGGTCAAGCCTGGAGCCGATGGCAAATTCCTCAAAAGACACAAACTCCTCCGTATTGAAGCGGATGGCACTGGCGATAATCTCCCGTTCCCGGTGGGAAAGCCCGATAATCTCCGTAGACATCACAATCTGATAGGAGCACTCCGCCGTATGGTTCATGCTGATATACTTTCCGCAGTCATGAAGCAGAACTGCAATCTGGAGCAGCAGGCGGTCCCGCTTATTCATTCCGTGAATCCGCTTCATCTTGTCAAAAATCGTCAGCGCCAGATATTCCGTTCCTGCCAGATGAGTCTTGTTGCTCTGATACCGCTTGGCAATATTTTTCGCCGCCTCGAGAATATCATTCTCAAAATTATGGACGGGTTTGAAAATTTTCTTTTTCTCCGCATAATCATAAGCAAGACCGTCGCTTAAGTTCAGTCCCGGAATCCAGATAGTCTCCGCACCGGTCTCTTCGATCAAACGCTTGTAAATAATCAGCGCTGGAAATACCAGGGAAATATCATCCGATGCCAGTCCAAGTTTCTGGGCCATCTCCTGGGGCGTCCTGGCGATCACCTGCCGATAAAGCTCCTGATACTCTTCCCGGGTAAAAGAACGGTTTCCAAACCCGGTCCCCTGGTTCATAATATGGTTGAGGTAATCCCCCACCAGAATCATATGTTTGATTTCCCGATCCTTTAAGTATAGACGCTTATAGCTTTTCAGCTCGTTATTGATCATTTCCTCGATAATGTCCGCAAAATGGGTCGTGCGGCTCTCCACATCTGCCAGCCGTTCCCGGATCCGGAGGGTTCCCACCCGCAGGTTTTGCGTAGATACCAGAGCGTCTTTATCAAACAGGGAAATCTGGATGCTGCCGCCGCCCACATCCACAATAGCCGTTCCCTTCTGGATGATTTTCTGAAAGGACTCCTCGTTGGATGCAATGGACTTATACCCAAGAAACCGCTGCTCGGAGTTGCTTAACACCTCTACCACAAGACCGGTGCGCACCTGGATCTTATCCAAAATCAGAAGGCAGTTGGAAGTCTCCCGGATGGCGCTGGTAGCGCAGGCCCGGTAATCGTCCACCTGGTATTCCTTCATAATCCGGGTAAAATCTCCCAGGACCTGACACAGCTCCTCCAGCATCTCATTCCCGATCTTTCCCCTCCGGTAGGCATCTTTCCCCAGCTCAATGCCGTAGCGGACATAGTCAATCTCCCGGATACCGTTTTTCGGCGAAAGCTCCATAATTTTCATTCCTACCTCGTAGGAACCGATATCAATGGCTGCAAAAGTTAGGATCTGCACGTCTCACACCCTCCCTGTACTTCCATGGCCTCCCCGGTCCGCATTGCCCAAAGTGTTCGTCTCTTCAAATTCCAGCTTCGGCTGATGCTCCACAATCCGGAACTGGCAGATGCGGTCATTCACATGAATCACCGTATCCCGCAGGGCGTAAGCGGCCATAAACCACTGATCGTTGTCTCCGCAGTAACTCTCATCAATAATACCCGTGTGGTTGGTCTGGATAATACCAAAATTCTTAAATGTACTGCTGCGCGGAACCACATGGGCCTCATAGCCCTTTGGCAGCTCCATGGCAACCCCCAGAGGAATCAGCCGGAATTCTCCGGCTTTCATGGAAACCTCTTCTGCCGCGCGCAGATCGATCCAATCCGATTTTCCTCCGATATACGTTAGTCTTTCGATTTTATCTGTAAAATATTTGATGCGTATAGTCTTAACGTCCGACATCCTTTCTCCTCTTTCCCTGCCGCAGGCAGCAGCACTTCCGGCTTAAAACTTAATCGTCTCCAGGATTCCCGTGCGGAGCAGAGTCAGAGCCGCCACCACGGCGCTTTCCCGGATCTTTGCCCGGTTTCCCGTAAAATGATATTTTTCCACCCGGAGGTTTCCCTTGACAGAAACCGCAATGTAGACGAGCCCCACGGGTTTCTCCTTCGTCCCTCCGTCCGGCCCGGCGATTCCCGTGATGGCTACCGCCACATCGGATCCGGTAGTCAGGATTGCTCCCTTTGCCATCTCCTTAGCCGTCTTCTCACTGACGGCTCCAAATTCTTTCAGAGTCAGCTTTTTCACGCCGATCAGTTTCCGCTTCGCCTTATTGGAGTAGGTGATAAAGCCCTGTTTGAGTACCTCAGAAGCCCCCTGCACATTTACCAGACGTCCTGTAAACAGCCCTCCGGTGCAGGACTCCACCGTAGTGAGGGAAAGCTGCTGTTCTTTCAAAAGCTGCACCACCGCCTCCTCCAGGGTCGTCTGCTCATCTGTAGTATAGATATGTCCCCCGAACCGGACTTTTAGCTCCCGGATCACCGGCTTCATCAGCTTCCTGGCTGCCGCCTCATTGTCTGCCTTAGCCGTGAGGCGCAGATGCACTTCCCCAATCTTGGCGTAAGTGGCTATGGTGGGATTGGTCTGGGACTGAATCAAATCCGCAATCATGGTTTCCGCCTTGCTCTCGCCGATGCCGCAGATTTTGATCATCTCCGAGATGATAACCTCCGGCTGCTTCTTGTTGAGATAGGGGAAAATATCCTTTTGGAACATAGGAATCATCTCATTGGGAGGACCCGGCAGCAAAATCACAATCTTTCCCTTCTCCTCCATAATAATTCCCGGCGCCGTCCCGTTGTCATTGTCCACAACCATGGAACCTTCGGGGACCAGGGCCTGCTTCCAGTTATTGTCTGTAATCTCCCCAACGCACCGCACATCGAAAAAGCCCTGGATGCGCTTCCTGGTATGGGCGTCTTCCACCAGTTCTTTCCCCA
>OFFT01001853.1_pt1 | contig 11874 bp, 12 predicted proteins | sample 1521581 | NCBI WGS metagenome assembly OFFT01 (sample SAMEA3504084, study PRJEB24116) | mouse gut metagenome | biome: mouse gut; feature: mouse-associated habitat; material: faeces | place: Denmark | collected 2011
AGAAGAAGAGGGAGCAGAGGAACCGGGAGGCGATGGAGGAAAAGGGGTATACGGAAGAGTCTTATGAGGAATGGAAGGAGAACGATATGAGGGATGAGCTGTTTGCGGAGGATACGGAGGAACTGGCGGAGAAGAGGATGCTGCTGGGCGTATTGAAAGACGCACTGGATGACCTGCTGCCGGAAGAAAGGGAGATAGCGGAGAAGGTATTTGGGGAAGAAATGAGTGTTTATGAGTATGCAAGGGTCAGCGGGAAGAACCGGCGGACGCTGGATTTCCGTAAGAATAAGGTGCTGGAGAAACTGCGCCGCTTCTTCCGGGAGCGGGGGATAGATGTGTGATATCCGGGCATTCGACAATATTTTTTGTTTATGTCGAATGGTTTTAAAAAAAGTTTTGTAATTTCGTTGCCTATTTTTAAAAATATGTCATTACGGCAGTGAAGGGGATAGATGCGACAGCCCCGGAAAGGAGGAATGGAGCCTATGGAAAGAGAGAATACGCAGGAGCTTATTGGTATCCTGCAGGCGATCAGCATTGTCGCAAAGAGCCTGGCGGTGAAGCTGGTGCAGATTGAGAAGAGTGTCCAGGCGTATGAAGCCGGTACGGCAGCAGTGGCCGGAAGGCGGAAAGCAAAGAAAGGATGGAAGTGGTGATGCGTAAGAAGGTGTTTATCTGCAGCCCTTTCCGTGGGGACATGGAGGGGAATGCGAGGAAGGCGGTCGGGTACTGCCGGACGGCCTGGGAAGAAGGGGTCCTGCCTGTTGCGCCGCATCTGCTGTTCCCGCAGTTTCTGAATGAGGGGATCGAGGCGGAGCGGCAGGCGGGGCTTGCCATGGGGCTGGAACTGCTCCTTTGCTGTGACGAGGTGTGGGTGTTCGGGGAGGCCACGGAAGGGATGGCTTCGGAGATTGCCTTTGCCGTGGAGCATGGGATTGAGGTGCGGTTCATGGAGCCGGAAGGCATGGAAGGAGGCGGCGCTGATGGAGATGGTGCTGGTGCTGACGCATCTGACGGGGAGTGAGGAGCTGGACCGGCAGAGGGCGGAGGAATACTGCCGGTATGCGGCCCATAAGGGGAAGATTCCGGTGAGCCCGTTTTTATGTTTCCACGGCATTTTCAGGGATGAGCTTGGGAGCGCGGTGGAGGGCATCCTGGTCTCCAGGCTGATGGAGAAGGCGGACGGGATCTGGGTGTTCGGCTTTGAGAGGGGCGAGCGGCGCAGGCTGATGGAGGCGGAGGTACAAAAGAGGTACGGGGAGAAGGCGCAGTATTTCAGCCGCCCGGAGATCGGGAAGGAGATGCTGGTGTGTGCCATGTACTCCGAGGAACTGATGGAACGATTGGAAGATATGGAGGGATTACAAGATGGGAAGTGAATTGTTGAGGATCGCGGACGGGTTTTCCATGGTGGCGGACGGGATTAGAGGGCTTGCCGGTATGGAGTGGAATGGTGCTGTTGATATGGCAGGGAAGGATGCGGCTGTGCCGGGGAGCGCAGGAGCCGTTGATACGGACGGGAATGCGGAAGCGGATTCCGGGGCGGCAGGTGCTTCGGATGCCGGGAAGGGGCAGAAGGCCGGAAAAGAGGATAAGAAGGCTGCTGGCTCCGGGAAGGAGAAGGCTGTCGCCATTGAGGACGTGCGGGCGGTGATGGCGCAGAAGACCCAGGAGGGGAAATCACAGGAGATCAAGGACCTGCTGCAGAAGTACGGTGCGGTGAAGCTGTCTGCGGTGAGCCCGGAGCATTACCCGGCGCTTTTGAAGGAAGCGAAGGTGCTTTGATATGGGGAGGCATGCGTTATTGTCGGCGTCTTCTTCCAGGAGGTGGTTGAACTGTACGCCGTCCGCACGGCTGGAAGAGCAGTTTGCGGAGGAAGCGGGGAACAGCGTGTATGCGGAGGAAGGGACTGCCGCCCATGCCCTTGCGGAGCATAAGCTGAAACGGAGCCTGAAACGGCGTTCCAAGCGTCCGGTGTCGGATTACCAGTGTGACGAGATGGAGGAATGCACGGACGGGTATGTGTCCTATGCCATGGAGCAGGTGGAGCTTGCCAGGCAGGAGTGTAAGGACCCGGTGGTGCTGATCGAGCAGAGGCTGGATTATTCGGCCTATGTGCCGGAGGGGTTCGGCACGGGGGATCTGCTGATCGTGGCGGACCGGGTGCTGACGGTGGTGGACTTGAAGTACGGGAAGGGCGTTGCCGTGGATGCGGAGCGGAACCCGCAGATGATGCTGTATGGCCTGGGGGCACTGGAGCTGTTCGGGGCTATCTATGATATTGATACGGTGCGTATGACGATTTATCAGCCCCGGCTGGAATCGGTGAGTACCTGGGAGATTTCCGTACCGGAATTGATGGAGTGGGTGGAGAAGGAATTGAAGCCGAAGGCGGCGCTTGCCATCAATGGTGAGGGTGAGTTCCGGAGCGGTTCCTGGTGCCGGTTCTGCAAGGTGAAGGATACCTGCAGGGCCAGGGCGGAGGAATATTTGAGGCTGGCGCAGATGGAGTTTAAGGCGCCGGCGCTTCTGACGGATGACGAGATTGCGGAGGTGCTGAAAGTGGCGGACGAGCTTGCCAGGTGGTCTGCGGACGTGTATGCCTATGCCCAGGACGAGGCCGTGACCAGGGGGAAGAAGTGGAACGGCTTCAAGCTGGTGGAGGGCAGGAGCTGCCGGAAGTATACGGACGAGGAAGAGGCGGCGGAGGCGGCTGTGGCTGCCGGGTACACGGATATCTATAAGAAGTCGCTGATTGGGATTACGGAGATGGAGAAGCTGCTTGGAAAGAAGAAGTTTGCGGAGGTTCTTGGGAAGCTGGTGTATAAGTCGCAGGGCAAGATCACGCTGGTGCCGGAGTCGGACAAGAGGCAGGAAGTAATGGCAGCAACCGCAGAGGCGGATTTTAAGGAGGAAGAATAAAATGAGTAACGAAAATATGAACCTGACAAAAGTGATCGTACCGTGCAGATTTTCCTATCTGCACTGCTGGGAGCCCAACGCGGTGAACGACGGGGACCCGAAGTATTCGGTGTCGGCGATTATCCCGAAGTCGGACACGGAGACCATTGGGAAGATTAAGAGGGCCATTGAGCAGGCGAAGAAGGATTCGGTTTCCAAGTGGGGCGGGAAGGTCCCGGCGAATTTGAAGCTGCCCCTGCGGGACGGGGATATTGACCGTCCGGAGGATGAGGCTTATGCGGACAGCTATTTCTTTAATGCAAACAGCAAGCAGGCGCCGCAGGTGGTGGATAAGAACGTGCAGCCGATCCTGGACCAGTCGGAGGTGTATTCCGGGTGCTATGGGCGGATCAGCGTGAATTTTTACGGATTTTCTACCAATGGCAATAAGGGGATTGCTGTGGGGCTTGGGAATATCCAGAAGCTGCGTGACGGGGAATCCTTGGGCGGGAGGACGAGCGCGGAGGAAGATTTTGACGCGGTGGAAGTGGACGAAGAGGAAGATTTCCTTGGGTAGATGTATCAGGGCGGCGGGAGACTGCCGCCCGTTATGAAGGAAGTGGAACATGAAAGAAATCTGGAATGACATTCCTGGATTGGAAGGGAAATATCAGGCAAGCAGTAAAGGAAGGATAAAAAGCCTTGCCAGGGAGATTCATGTGGTAAGCAAGCTGGGGAATGGATTTCAACGGAGAATACGGGAGCGTATTTTAAGTCCTGGTAATCATTCAGCGGGCTATCTTTTTGTAAAACTAGACAGAAAGAATAGAGGGCGGCCAGTCCACCAACTGGTGGCTATGGCTTTTATGGGGATGCCGCCGGAAGGGATGGAAGTACTTCATGCCAATGGCAATAAGAAAGATAACCGTATTGAAAATTTGAGATATGGTACTCATTCTGAAAACAGCATTGATTGTTATTTCCAAGATAGAAAAATCGGAAGGGGGAAGGTTACGATGGAGCAGGTGTGTGAAATACGGGAAAGGCTCCAAAACGGGGAGAGCGGAAAGAGTATTGCGCAGGCATATGGGGTTTCAGACTCTACAGTATCAAGGATTAAGAGAAGGGAGAGTTTTGGATGGCTGCCGGAAAACCTAAGATTTTAGAAATGGATATTGAGACGTTCAGTGATGTGGATTTGATTAAGTGCGGGGTTTACGCTTATGCGGACAGCCCTGCTTTTGAAGTCCTGCTGTTTGCCTATTCCTTTGATGGTGGGGAGACCAGGGTGATAGATCTGGCGCAGGGGGAGGAACTGCCGGGGGAAGTTGCGGAGGCGGTTTTTGACGGTTCTGTGGTGAAGACGGCGTTCAATGCGAATTTTGAGCGGACGTGCCTTTCTAAGTATTTCGGGAGGTATCTTCCGCCGGAGTCCTGGCACTGCAGCGCGGTCCAGGCGGCGGTGCTGGCGCTTCCCCGGTCTTTGGAGGACGTGGGCGCGGTGCTGGGGCTGGACGAGCGGAAGATGAAGGAGGGGAAGGAGCTGATCCGGTATTTCTGCGTGCCTTGTAAGCCGACGAAGGCCAACGGCGGCAGGAGGCGGAACCTGCCCTGCCATGCGCCGGAGAAGTGGGAGATGTTTAAGAGTTATTGTGTTCGGGACGTGGATGTGGAGAAGGCCATACGGAGGAAGCTGTGTAAGTTCCCGATACCGGAGGGCGAGATGGAGCTGTACCGGCTGGACCAGAGGATCAATGACCGGGGCGTGCTGGTGGATATGGGTCTGGTACGGCAGGCGGTAAAGTGTGAGTGTCTGCATAAGGAGGTTGTGACGAGGCGGGCATATGAGCTTACCGGCTTGGAGAATCCCAATTCCGTGGCGCAGTTGAAGGGCTGGCTGGGGGAGAACGGGGTGGAGGCGGAGAGCCTGTCCAAGAAAGCGGTGGCGGAGATGATCGGGGAATCGGACGGGGAAGTGGAGGAACTTCTGCGGCTCCGGCTTTTGATGGCGAAGACTTCCGTGAAGAAGTATGAGGCCATGGAGCGGTCTGTCTGTTCGGACGGGCGGGTGCATGGTTTATTGCAGTTTTATGGGGCGAACCGGACCGGGAGATGGGCGGGGAGGCTGGTGCAGGTCCAGAATCTGCCCCAGAACCATATTGAGGATTTGGAACTGGCGAGAAGGCTTGTGAGGGAGGGCAGGTTTGAGGATGTGGAGATGCTTTATGATTCCACGCCGAAAGTGCTTTCCGAGCTGATACGGACGGCGTTTGTGCCGGAGCCGGGGTGCAGGTTCGTGGTGGCGGATTTTTCTGCCATTGAGGCAAGGGTGCTGGCGTGGCTTGCCGGGGAGCGGTGGAGGCTGGAGGTGTTTTCTTCCCATGGGAAGATTTATGAGGCTTCTGCGTCTGCCATGTTCCATGTTCCGATTGAGGAAGTGACGAAGGGCTCCTCTCTGCGGCAGAAGGGGAAGATTGCGGAGCTTGGCCTGGGATACGGCGGGGCGGCGGGTGCGCTGGTTTCCATGGGGGCTTTGGATATGGGGCTTTCCGAGGATGATCTGCCGCCCCTGGTGGCTGCATGGCGCAGGGCGAACCCGCATATCGCGCAGTTCTGGTGGGACGTGGATAAGGCGGCTGTGGAGGCCGTGACGAAGAGGGCGAAGACACGGGCAGGCAGGATTGGTTTTGAGTATCGGAGCGGGATTCTGTTTGTCATGCTGCCGTCCGGCAGAAAGCTGGCGTATGTGAAGCCCAGGATGGCGGTGAATAAGTTCGGGCGGGAGGGCCTGACTTATGAGGGGATTCTGGAAAATAAGAAGTGGGGACGGATTGAGACCTACGGGCCGAAGCTGGTGGAGAATATCGTGCAGGGGACGGCCAGGGACCTGCTGGCGGAAGCCATGCTGCGGGTGGAGAGGAAGGGCTATCCCATTGTGATGCACTGCCATGATGAGATCATTGCGGAGGTGCCGGAGGGCATGGGTTCCGTGGAAGAGATGTGTGAGGTGATGGCGGTGCGGCCTTCCTGGGCGGAGGGGCTGCCGCTGCGGGCGGACGGGTATGAGTGCCCGTTTTATCAGAAACAGTAGGAGGACGTTTTCATGGGGTACAATGATGCGGGAAGAGGGACAGGGGGTATGTGTGTATGAAGGTTTATGTTTCTACGGGCAATTCGAGGATGGAGAAGCGGTGGAACGGCGGGGAGATGGAGCTGGAGGATTTTGTCCGGCGTATTTCCCGGACGATACGGACGGCGGAGACGGTGGAGCAGTACCGGAAGCTGTCCAAGGCGAGGCAGGATTCCATCAAGGACGTGGGCGGCTTTGTGATGGGGAAGTTAAAGGGCGGCAGGCGGAAGAAGGACTGCGTGGTGTTCCGGTCCGCCCTGACGCTGGACATGGACCATGCCGAGGCGGATATCCCGGAGCGGATGGAGATGTTCTTTGATTTCCGGTGCCTGATCTATTCCACGCATAAGCATACGCCGGAGGGTCCCAGGTTCCGGCTGGTGGTCCCGCTGTCCAGGAATGTGTCGCCGGACGAGTACGCGGCGGTGGCGCGGAAGGTGGCGGAGGACATCGGCATGGAGATGTTTGACGATACCACTTATGAGCCGTCCCGCCTGATGTACTGGCCGTCCACGTCTGCGGACGGGGAGTTTGTGTTCCGGGATATCGAGGGGGAGATATTGAACCCGGACACTGTGCTCTCCAGGTATAAGGACTGGCGGGATTCTTCGGAGTGGCCGGTGAGCGGGCGGCAGCAGGCGGTGGTACTGCGGGAGATGAAGAAGCAGGCGGACCCGCTTTCTAAGGAGGGCGTGGTCGGGGCGTTCTGCCGGACGTACAGCATTGAGGAAGCGGCGGAGGTGTTCCTGGCGGACGTGTATAAGCCGAGCGCCATGCAGGGGCGGTATGATTATGTACCGGCGGATTCCCAGGCGGGGGTGGTGGTTTATGAGGGGAAGTTTGCCTATTCCCACCATGCCACGGACCCGGCCTGCGGGAAGCTGATGAACGCTTTTGACATGGTGCGTATCCATAAGTTTGGGGAGCTGGACGTGAGGGCTTCGGAGGATACGGAGGCTTCTAAGCTGCCGTCTTTTAAGGCGATGAGTGAGTTTGCGGTCAGTGACGAAAAGGTGAAGCTGACGCTGGCGGAGGAGAGGGCGCAGTCTGCCCGTAAAGAGTTTTCTTCGGGAGATGACTGGCGCAAGGGGCTGGAACTGGACCGGCAGGGGAAGGTGAAGGACACGCTGGACAATCTGGTGCTGGCAATCCGGCATGATGAGGGCCTGCAGTCCATCGCTTTTAATCTGCACCGGGACGGGATTGATGCTGGGGAGAGCCTGCCCTGGAAGCAGATCAAGCCGGGGTGGAATGATTCGGATTTTGCGTCGCTTAAGGTTTATCTGAATAAAGGGTACGGGGTATATGCGCCCACGAAGACGAAGGATGCCCTTCTGGCTGTGGCTTCGGAGCGGGCATACCATCCGGTGAAGGAGTATCTGGATGCCCTGCCGGAGTGGGACGGGGTGAAGCGGGTTGACACGCTGCTGACGGACTATCTGGGGGCGGAGGATTCCGCATATACGAGGGCGGTCATCCAGAAGACGCTGGCGGCGGCCGTGGCAAGGATCTACCAGCCGGGGACGAAGTTTGACAGTGTGCTTATCCTGAACGGCCCGCAGGGGATCGGGAAGTCCACGCTTTTTGCAAAACTGGCGGGGGCGTGGTTTTCGGACAGCCTGACGCTTACGGACATGCGGGATAAGTCCGGGCCGGAGAAGCTGCAGGGGTATTGGATTCTGGAATTAGGGGAGCTTGCCGGGATGAAGAAGACGGACGTGGAGACGGTGAAGTCTTTTCTTTCCAGGGTGGATGACAAGTACCGGGCCAGCTATGGGCTGAATGTAGAGAGCCATCCAAGGCAGTGCGTGATCGTGGGCAGTACAAATACGGAGAGCGGGTTCCTGCGTGACATTACCGGGAACCGGCGTTTCTGGCCGGTGCGGGTAAACGGTGAGAGTGTGAGGAAGCCGTGGCAGATTTCCGGGGAGGATGTGCTGCAGGTATGGGCGGAGGCGAAGGCCGTCTATGAGAGCGGGGAGCGGCTGTACCTGGAAGGGGATGTTGCGGCCATGGCTACGTCCGAGCAGGCGGAGGCTATGGAGACGGATGACCGGGAAGGGCTGGTGCGGACGTATCTTGACACGCTCCTGCCGGAGAACTGGGATTCCATGAGTTTATATGACCGGAGGAATTTTTTGAACGGCAGCGAGTTTGGGGAGGAACGGCAGACGGGTACGGTGCGCCGGACGATGGTGTGCAACATGGAGATCTGGTGCGAGTGCTTCGGGAGGGAGTCCTCTGCGCTGAAAAAGATAGATTCCTATGAGATCAGCGGCATCATGCGGAAGATCGAGGGCTGGGGGAAATATACGGAGACGAAGAACGGGATGTCCGGCTTTCCAATCTATGGGAAACAGCGGGCATATGTGCGGGAACAAGACAGGAAATAGACGGAACAAGTCTGCCTGTATGGGAACAAGCCGGAACGGAACGAGCGGAACAAGAGGGAGTTTGTTCTGACGGTAGTTCCCGTACAGGGGATTCCGTAAAATCAAGGGTTGCGGGGCGGTCTGGAACAAGGGAACAAGAATCTCTTAGTGGGGTATGGGTAATAAGAAAAAGAAGCATATAGGTACGTGTTATATACACGTATAAGGTATAAGGGATTTTTTGTATCCATGTTCCGGGCTTTGTTCCGTGACGGGACGGAGGTGTCTGGATGAGGGAGAGTGAGATTGAACGGCGGCTGGCTGTATCGGTGAAAAAGATGGGAGGCATGGCGGTGAAGTTCGTTTCCCCCGGCTTGGATGGGGTGCCGGACCGGATTATTTTGCTGCCGGGAAGGAAGATTGCCTTTGTGGAGCTAAAGGCCCCTGGGAAGAAGACAAGGCCGTTACAGGAGAAGAGGAAGCGGCAGTTGGAGGGCCTGGGCTTTCCGGTTTATGTGATAGACAGCCTGGGACAGATCGGAGGTGTGCTGGATGAGATATGTTCCGCATGAGTATCAGGAGTATGCGAAGGAGTTTATCATCAGGGAGAAGGTGAGCGCGCTGTTTTTGGACTGCGGGCTTGGGAAGACGGTGATCACGCTGACGGCGGTGTGGGAGCTTCTGTTTGACTATTTTGATATCCGTAAGGTGCTTGTGATTGCGCCTCTGCGGGTGGCGAGGGATACCTGGGGCGGCGAGCTGGAGAAGTGGGAGCATCTGTCCGGGATCGGGCTGTCAAAGGTGCTGGGTCCGGAGAAGGAGCGGCTGGCGGCTTTGGAGGATTATGACGCTTACCTGGCAGGAATGGAACAGGAAATGCAGGAGTCAAAGAAACATTTGACAAAACTTTGCACGAAGGCTACGGAGATAAGGAAGCGTTATGGGGAGATGCTCTCAAGCGCTGTCCGGGAGCATCTGGTGGACTTGAATTTTCTCAATGTAGCTTTTGAGATGCGTTTTGACACCCTGGGAGATTTTACAGCAGGCGGACTGGACGACGCAGAATTTTTCATTTCCACCAACCCTGGCGAGCCGCTTCGTCCCTTGATGAAGATTGCTTCCGGCGGCGAGCTGTCCCGGATAATGCTGGCTGTAAAGACGGTGCTTGCGGATAAGGATGATATTGACACGGTGATTTTTGATGAGATCGACACGGGGATCAGCGGCAGGACGGCTCAGAAGGTTTCGGAAAAAATGATGCTGATCGGAAAAAACAGACAGGTGATCTGCATCACTCATTTGGCGCAGATTGCAGCTATGGCGGACAGCCATTTCCGAATTGAAAAACAGGTAAAAGAGGGAGAGACGAAGACCCAGGTGCGAAGGCTTAATGAGAAAGAAAGTATTGAGGAACTGGCCCGTATTCTGGGAGGCGCGGCTATCACGGATGCAGTGATTAAAAATGCAGAAGAGATGAAGCGTCTGGCAGAAGCCAAAAAATGTTAGATTAGAAAAGAAAAGATTCCGCATACTAAGAAAGGATGTAGAGAATGAGCTACATCCTTTTTTGTCTGTGGCCCCAAAGAGGCCCGGACCTACGATTTTACGCAGAGGATGTGGAAACATGGATGTTAGAAAACGATACCGCCGCTTCCTGACCGGACTGCTTGCAGCAGGCCTGCTGGGACTAGGCGCTTTTCACTATATGGAGGTGCGGGATCAGATCCCGGATACGTATACGCAGACCCAGGGGGAACCGCGCCCCAGCAGCCCGGGATTTTTTGTGACGGAGGAGATCGGGCCGGGTGTGACAGAGGCATCGGTCAATGCCTATGCCCAGGAGAACTACACCATTTCTTACAAGTATCTGGGTATTTTTCCCTTAAAGGAGGCCCGGGTGGAGGTCTTAAAGCCTGCCTATGTAATTCCGGGCGGCATTCCCATCGGCATTTATATGGAGACCAATGGAATTCTGATCGTGGGAACCGGAAAGGTGACAGGAGCGGACGGGCTGAACTATGAGCCGGCCCTGCGCATTGTACAAGGAGGCGATTACATCCAGGCCGTCAATGGTGAGGAGATCTGGGACAAGGAGGAGCTGATTGAACGCATCAATCAGGCGGGAGGCAATCAGGTTGTACTGGATTTGGTGCGAAAGGGCGAGCGGATCCAAGTGAAACTGGAGCCGGTACAGACCGGGCAGGGCGAGTACAAGCTGGGTATCTGGGGGCGGGACAACACCCAGGGAATCGGAACCCTGACCTTTCTCACTAAAAAAGGGGAATTCGGAGCCCTGGGCCACGGCATTAACGATGTGGATACGGGGAGCCTTTTGGAGCTCCACAAAGGCTCTCTCTACGATACGAATATTGTGGATATCAAGCGCGGGGAGAAGGGAACTCCGGGTGAGCTGTCCGGCATGATCCGCTACCGGAACGAGCTGGTCTGCGGGGAGATCAGCGAGAACATGCCGGCCGGCATCTTCGGAACCGGATCGGAACGGCTCTGTGAGAAAATTTCTCTGGAAGAAATGCAGGTGGGCTACCTGGGGTAGATTGAATCGGGAGAGGCGTGGATCCGCAGCTCCGTCAGCGGACGGATGCGGGATTACCGGGTGGAGATCCTGGAAGTAAACAGGAACGAGGCAGACGTGAATAAGGGAATCATCCTCCGGGTTACGGATCCCGAGCTTTTGGAATTGACGGGGGGCATTGTACAGGGCATGAGCGGAAGTCCCATTTTGCAGAACGGAAAGATTGTGGGGGCTGTGACCCATGTGTTTGTACAGGATTCCACAAAGGGATTTGGAGTATTTATTGAAAATATGCTGGAACATGTAGACTCTTAAGACATTGCGTCGAAATGTGTCTGCTAGTGTCTGGAAATGGAGAGCGAATGGGAATTGCAGGCCGAAAGTCCTCACGCCTATAATAAGATTATCAAATATCAAAAAAGAAAGAAGACACGTATGCGGGGAAATACGATGTTTGGAGGACGTTATGGAGAAGCTGAATGTAGCAATCGCAGATGACAATGAGAGAATTGTAGAGATGTTAAATGTTATGATCCGGAATGAGAGCGGGATGGAGATCGTGGGAACGGCCGGAAACGGCGAGGAAGCCGTTGAAATGATACGCCGGAGTACGCCGGACGTGGTGCTTCTGGACCTGATTATGCCCAAGATGGACGGGCTCGGGGTCCTGGAAAAAGTCCGGGAGGACAAGACATTGAAAAAGATGCCAGCTTTTATCGTTATTTCGGCAGTGGGCCAGGAAGATGTGACAGAGGATGCTTTTGCCCTGGGGGCAAATTATTATATGATGAAGCCCTTTAACAATGAGATGCTTCTGGGCAGGCTTAGGAGCATCCAAAGCAAGGGGGATCGGAAGTTAAGCCCCGTCCGGGTGGGAAATGCCGCGGAGCGCCGGCACAGCTACGAGACCCGGGATTTGGAAACGGACGTGACCAAT
>OFFT01001861.1_pt1 | contig 11834 bp, 8 predicted proteins | sample 1521581 | NCBI WGS metagenome assembly OFFT01 (sample SAMEA3504084, study PRJEB24116) | mouse gut metagenome | biome: mouse gut; feature: mouse-associated habitat; material: faeces | place: Denmark | collected 2011
GACGGCATGACCGTCAATAACGCCGTCTCCGATTCCCACAGCGTCCCCACCCACAACGAAATCGTTGATGACGCCATTGTCAACCGTCAGGGTGCGACCATCACCTCCGGCAGCAAGCTCTACAAGCTGGGCTACAGCTCCAGTGGTGTGCCCGATCTCAACGGCAACCTGAGCGCCGCCGAGGTCTTCTACCGCAACCCCGATCCCAACGTTACCAGCACCACTCCCTGCTACCTCAACGAGCTGTGGGATGATGCTACCAACACCTTCCACACCAACGTTCCCCGCAACGAGGTCCTGGTCCGTTACGATGACAACGGCAACGTGATTTGGGCCATCTCCTTCCGTGAGTTCCGCTCCGTCAACAGCAGCAACGTCGGTACCCGCGACCTGGCTCAGACCGTCTGGTACAACATGCTGCCCGCTCCTACTCAGGAGACTGGCGAGACCAAGTTCATGGGTATCTACGTCAACAAGACCGGCGGCGATGGCACTATTGCTAACCCCTATCAGAATACCATCACCCATGCTCAGGCCGTTGAGGCTGCTAAGCAGGCTCTGATGAAGGTCGTGGATGTCAAGTCCACTTCCGGCTCTGTGGTCACCTACACCCTCCAGAAGCGTGTTGCTCCCAGCTCCGTCTGGACAGCTGTTGGAACCACCGACAAGGAGCTGATGGATGAGGCCCAGTGGCTGGCTAAGACCAACGAGCAGGTGATCTATCAGCTTGCCATCACTCTCAACCAGGGCACTCCCATTGTTTACAACCTGGTCAAGAATCCTGCTGAGACACAGGCTGTCCTGACCTCTAACAGTGCGAACTTCACGGTTAATCCCTACAACAACGAGATCGTCATTGTCAACCCTAACCAGCCCTGGCCGATCACCGACTTCCTTGCTGCTTTCCAGGTTTCTGGTGGCGCTACTGTCGAGTGGACCTTCACCCGCTGGAATGGCCAGACCTTCACTGCTACTGGTGTCGGCGCTGACGCTGTGATCACTGGGATGCCCACCGGTACCACCACCAGTGAGCTCAAGGAAATCTCCGCGATCGTTACCTCCCAGGATGGAAAGGTCGTGGCACAGTATGCTACCGCTACAGGTTTCGTTCTCGTCACAGTTAATCAGAACATCCACGTATGGGATGCCAAGACGAATACCAAGCTGAACCCCTATACCAGCAATGGCGGGCCAAGGGAGCACAGGTATACTTCGTCACTTACGGCGAGGGCAAGTTCAACGATGGCACCAAGGACATCACGGCTACCATCGCGGATTCTGTGAGCACCTCTGAGACATATCAAGTGACCGGGGCTGTCACTGTGACCTTTATTGCGAACTCCTCGCTGGCTCCCACTGCGGTGATCGTCACCGATGACAGCCGGATCACGCTTCCCGCTGTTACCACGATCCAGGGTACTCCCAATGACACCAACACCGTTTGGACCGCAACCTTCGATGGCATCGTGGTCGCCGATGGCTTTGAGCTCGTCACCCCCACTCCGGCCCAGCCTGCTGACCCCTGGTCTGCTGCTGTGACCAAGAACGCGGACGGTACCTTCAAGGTCGTGTTCACGATGAACGCTAGAAACGCCAACGTTTACTCCGCGCTTACTTCTGGTAAGAACACGACAATGAATAGTGCCTCTATCCAGGCCGGGATCAAGAATGACAAGGATGTCGGAGGCCAGATTACGAAGATCGTCGATACCAATGTCAAGGTCATCGCGGATGAGGCGAACGCCAAGTACTACCTGTCCGGCACCCCCAGCAAGGTGTACACTCAGAACACTACTGTTACTGATGCGACCGAGCTGGAAGGTCTGCGCCAGTTCTGGTTCGGTGAGAGTGACCAGACTGGTGGACAGGACGGCAATGCTGCGCTTACTGCTATGAAGAATACGTACAATGCTGACTTCGCCATTATCCCGATCAGCACTCCTAATGGCGTTCTCTTCTTTGCTGTTCGCGAAGGGGGTCCGACCTCCAAAACCGTGACTGCCAAGTGGAACTACGATGATGGCTCCGTTGCTACTTATACAATGGATATCGATTTGAGCGGAGTGACCTTCTAATAAACTCCTAGGCAGTTTCCTTCCAACGCAGGAGACCCCCCAAGGCTTCGGTCTTGGGGGGTCTCTTTCTCAAAAAAGGTTCTCAAACACATCATCCAGCCGGATGACGAGGTCATCGAAGAGGTGGCAGCAGAACGCAGCGGGGATAGCCTCCCGTTCCTCCTCCGGCAGTTCCTGGACCTGCCGTGTGATGTTGTAGCCCTGGTTTACAGACAGGTCTCCGCTGTCCAGGGCCTCCTTCACGGCGGAGGGGGCGTGTTCGTCGATCTGCATGACCTTGCCCATGGTGACCTCGCCAATGCCAACCGACTCAGCCAGCTCTTTCCTCGTGCTGACAGGAGGGAGCGATTCTGACAATGTTGTCAAAAGCGCTCCCTCTCCAGATTTGTCTCCTCCGGCCGCAGCCTGATTGGCCCTGGCCTTCGCCTCAATATCCGGCCTCAGCTTCAGAGCGATCTTACCAAGCTCCCACTTCTCCAGATTGCGGCGGCCCCGCTGGTTCTCAATGGCCCAGCGTTTCGCCTCCAGCAGGTCCTCAAACGAGAACACCGCCATTTTATACGGAATCCCGTGCTCCTCGCACAGCCGCTGGCGGTTATGTCCGTCGATGATGACCATATCCTCGTTGACAATGATGGGGGCGTAGCAGCCGTTTTCCAGAATATCGCGCTCCAAAGCAGAAAACTGCTCTCCGCTTAACGGCGGGAGCAGTTGTTCCATCTCCGGCAGAACGACAGGGGTTCGCTCAGAGCTGCTGTATTCAGTTTTTGTGTTTTGCATAGTACATCTCCTTCAGTTTGATTTTGCAGGTCATCGCCGCAAATTGCCGTTCTACCCAATCCGGTTCCTGACAGGCAACCCTGCTCGGCGCTGTGTCGTGTTGCTTCCCTTGGCCCGCTCCCTCAAACTGAGATCATGACAGGCTTCCCCGAAAAAGTATCTGATTGGACGGTCATTTACTTTTACCCCAGACACAAAAGCGTGCCTGGGGTGCAGCGATAAGCCTGTAAATGATATCCAATCTCTTTCGAGAAAGCCTGTTATAATGAAGACAATTATTTAAAATGTCTTTTCCAATCAATTGCTGTTGTATGTAGTATAACGCCAATTGGTGAATTTGTCAAGATGATAGAAGCACAGGTTGACAGCGTAGCAGCTGATAATCTGGAAAATTTATATTGCGGAAATTACAAAATTCATGTATGATTATAGTTAAATATGGCGAAACCGCACAGATGGAGGAATAGTCATGGCTGACATGAAGAAGGAACAGGAACGCGATGAGCTCCACCGGGCAATCTGGGCGATTGCTGATGAGCTGCGAGGTGCGGTGGACGGCTGGGACTTTAAGAATTATGTTCTTGGCACAATGTTCTACCGTTATATATCTGAAAATCTGGAGAGTTACATCAACCGGGGCGAATGGGATGCGGGGAATGCGGATTTCCATTATGCCGATATGCCGGACGGCGAGGCTGAAGAAGCGAGGGCCGGACTGGTGGAAGAAAAGGGCTTTTTCATCCTGCCCAGCGAGTTGTTCTGCAATGTCAGGAATAACGCACCCCAAGATGAAAACCTGAACGAAACCTTGGAGGCAGTTTTCCGCCATATTGAGGAATCCGCCAAGGGCAGCCAGTCTGAGAGCAGCTTTGCAGGTCTGTTTGACGACTATGATGTGAACAGCAACAAACTGGGCGCGACAGTGGCCAAACGCAACGAAAAGCTGGTTAAGCTCCTCAATGGCGTGGCGGAGATGAATTTGGGAGAGGTGAAGGATCATGATATTGATGCCTTTGGCGATGCCTATGAATATCTCATGACCATGTATGCCTCCAATGCAGGAAAATCCGGCGGCGAGTTCTTTACCCCTGCCGATGTGTCTGAGCTGCTGACCCGCCTTGGAACCGTGGGCAAAACGGAAATCAACAAGGTCTATGACCCCGCCTGCGGTTCCGGCTCTCTGCTGCTGAAAGCGGAAAAGGTGCTGGGTCGAGACGCCATTCGCAACGGCTTCTTTGGCCAGGAAATCAACATCACAACCTATAACCTCTGCCGCATCAATATGTTCCTCCACGATGTGGGCTTTGATAAGTTTGATATCGCCTGCGAGGATACCCTGACCGCGCCCCAGCACTGGGATGACGAGCCTTTTGAGTTGATCGTCTCCAATCCTCCATACTCCATCAAATGGGCGGGGGATGATGACCCCATTCTGATTAACGACCCCCGTTTCTCTCCTGCTGGAGTGCTGGCGCCGAAGTCTAAAGCAGACCTGGCCTTTATCATGCACTCCCTGTCCTGGCTGGCCTCCAACGGAACGGCGGCTATCGTCTGCTTCCCCGGCATCATGTACCGGAGCGGCGCGGAGCAGAAAATCCGGAAGTACCTGGTAGATAACAATTTTATTGACTGCGTGATTCAACTCCCGGCCAACCTGTTTTTCGGGACAAGCATCGCCACCTGCATCATGGTGTTAAAACGGGGCAAAGCAGACAACAAAACGCTGTTTATTGATGCCTCCGGCGAGTGTATCAAGGTGACGAACAACAACCGGTTGACGGCGGAGAACATCCAGCGCATCGTGTCTGTGTTTGCCAGGCGGGAGGAAATCAAACACTTCTCCCATCTGGCGGAGTACGGCGAGATTACAGAGAACAGCTATAACCTGTCCGTATCCGCTTATGTGGAAACGGAGGACACCCGGGAGAAGATCGACATTGTGAAGCTCAACGCCGAGATCGAAGCTATCGTAGCGCGGGAGCAGGTGCTGCGGGATGCGATTGCAAAAGTTATCACAGAAATTGAGGTGGGATCATGAAAAATTTATTTATTGACTCCAATATATGGCTATCGCTCTATCATTTTACCAACGATGACCTTGTGCAATTTGGGAAACTTAAGGAATTGAACGGAACAGATATCAAGCTGTTTGTCCCGCAGCAAGTTTATGATGAAGTTAAGAGGAATCGTGGGGCAAAACTCAAAGAGGCATTTAAGCAATTTGAAATTAGACCGATTCAGTTTCCAGTTTTTTGCAAGGATTATGAAGAATATGAGCAGTTTTCTAATGATTATAAGAGCATCATTCAACGACATAAGGCCTGGAAAGAAAAGATTGATACCGACATAAAAAATCAATCTTTGCCAGCAGACAAAACAATTAATGAAATTTTTGAAACAACTACATTGTTAGAATGCGATTCGGTGGTAGAAAAAGCGTTCAATAGGTATCGAATTGGTAATCCTCCAGGGAAAGACGACAAATATGGAGATGCAATTAATTGGGAGTGTTTGTTATCATCTATACCAGATGGAGAAGATTTGTACTTAATTAGTTCCGATAAAGATTATCGATCCGATTTATTTGACGATATGATAAATCCATTTCTCGAAGAAGAGTGGAAATGCAAAAAGCATTCAAATATTTTCTTTTACAAAAATCTGGTTCCATTTTTGAACGACCATTTTAGGGATATTCAACTGAGGAGTGAGCAGGAGAAGCAGGAGCTAATTTCAAAATTAACACATAGCCCCAATTTCTTATCGACACATGGTGTCATTGCAATGATGTGCAAATACGATGGATGGACAGAGTCACAAATTGAAGATATATGTTTAGCAGCGGAAACAAATTCGCAAGTTGGTTGGATACTTGGCGATACAGATGTTTTGGATTTCTATAGCCGTCTACTTTCAAGGGTGAAATATGAAGATTTAAGCGATTGTGCTACGAGCCGAGTAATGGAGACAGTGTTTGTTAGTGTTTCTCAAAGAGAAGCCGAGACAGAGGCAGATTATAAAGCCGAGGCCGATGAGGCCGCAGAAGAATTTTTTAGGCATTAAATTTTACCAGTTTTATATAGTGCGGAGGATAAAATGAATAAACTGGAGCAACTGTTAAGTGAGCTTTGCTCGGATGGGGTGGAATATAAAAAACTTGGTGAAATTGCGACAGACATATATCGGGGTTCTGGAATCAAGCGGGAACAGATCACCCCAACAGGAACTCCCTGTGTTCGTTATGGAGAAATTTACACGACATATGGGATCTGGTTTGATACGTGCATTTCACATACCGATGTCACTATAATCAACAGCCCAAAATATTTTGAGCATGGGGACATTTTATTTGTAATTACTGGGGAAAGCGTTGAAGATATTGCAAAATCCACCGCATATGTAGGGCATGAGCGATGCCTTGCAGGAGGAGATGTTGTTGTCCTGAAACATACACAAAACCCTAAATACCTCAGCTATGCTCTGGCAACGACAAATGCGCGAAAGCAAAAAAGCAGCGGTAAGGTAAAAAGCAAAGTCGTTCACTCCAGTGTTCCGGCTATCAAAGATATTGTCATCCCCGTCCCCCCTCTGCAAGTGCAGAGTGAAATTGTCAAGATTCTTGACAATTTCACGGAGCTTACAGCGGAGCTTACAGCGGAGCTTACAGCGGAGCTTACAGCGAGAAAACTTCAGTATAAGTATTATTGTAAAAAAATATTGAAGGAGGGGAAAAGTGCTGTTTCTACACCAATACGAAACTTGGGAAAGTGGACTGGCGGGTGCACTCCATCTATGGCCGAAACTGTATATTGGGAAAATGGAACGATTCCATGGATATCCTCTAAAGACATGAAAGTAGCAACGCTATTGGATACACAGGATCATATTACGGAGAAAGCTCTGGAAAGAACTCCAATTAAAATGTTGCCAGCAGATATCGTCGCTATTGTTGCACGGTCAGGAATCTTGAAGCATACTCTTCCAGTTGCTTATATTCCATTTGCGACAACGGTAAACCAAGACATTAAGGCATTGGTCACAGGTAAAAGCATTTTACCACGATATGCATATTTTGCAATCTTTGCGTTTAGCGATGACATATTGAAAAAGGCCAAAAAACAAGGCGGGACAGTTGACTCACTGGATGTGAAAGCCTTTATGAACTACGAAATTCCTGTTCCAGTTATGGAAGAACAGCAACGCATTGTTAATATACTGAATCGTTTTGACACCCTCTGCAACGACCTAACCTCCGGCCTGCCTGCCGAAATAGCTGCCCGCCAAAAGCAATATGAATACTACCGGGACAAATTGCTGACATTTGAGGAGAGGACATAAACATGGGAAAAGAGAAAAAAGCTGGTGTGATTTACATCCTGACAAATCCGTCTTTCCCAGACTATGTAAAAATAGGCTATGCGACAGATATTGAAAAAAGATTGGCACAGCTTAATCGAAGCGAGTGTATCCCTTTTGCGTTCCGGGTCTATGCGATTTATGAGGTATCGGCCCCGCTGCAAGATAAAGAACTGCACAGCCTGATTGACCGTCTGAACCCCGAACTGCGGGCAATCGACACCTTTGATGGGAAGACCAGGACAAAGGAATTTTACGCTATGTCTGCTGAAGACGCTTACGCGCTTCTGGAGAGCATCGCCAAACTCAGCGGCACCATGGATAAGCTGCGGCGGCTAACGCCGGAGGGACACGAGGTTTTGGATGAGGAAGTGGCCGCCGAGGTTCAGGCTGAGGCAAAAGAGAGAAAGGCCCCGTTTTCATTTTTCAAATGCGGGATCAATATTGGGGCTGAAATCGTTTTGGTTGGCCGTTCCGATATTGTCGCTACAGTAAGTGATGACCGCCAAATCGAGTATGAGGGACAAACTTATTCTTTATCCTCCCTTGCCCAGAAAATATTACAGACAGCCTATCCGTTGCAAGGCCCCGTTCATTGGACCTATCAGGGGAAAAAGCTGCGCGACATCCGTGAGGAAAGGGAGGCGCAGGGCCTTTATCAATAGCCGGACAGATGAGGTGAAACCATGTCATTTTTTAACATCGTTGCCGCCAGCAATGAAAGCACGGTAGTTGCTGAATATACTCCCGAATCTGCCCGCTCCGATGCCTATCAGAGCGAGGCGGAGCTGGAACGGGAATTCACCCGAATATTAGCCGCACAAGGTTATGAATATCTGGATATTCATACGGAAACTGACTTGGTAGCCAATCTTCGCAAGCAGATAGAACAGCTTAATCAGTATGTATTTACGGATAGTGAGTGGGAACAGTTTTTTTCTGATTGCATTGCTAACAATAATGAGGGCATCGTAGAGAAAACTCGGAAAATTCAAACAGATCATGTCCAAGTGCTTCATCGGGATAACGGCATGACCAAAAATATCTCTCTTATTGACAAGAAAAACATCCACAACAACCGTTTGCAGGTCATCAATCAGTATGAGGTGGGCACGGCGGATGGGGCTAACCACGACAACCGCTATGACGTGACTATCCTGGTCAACGGCCTGCCCCTCATCCATGTGGAGTTGAAGCGCCGGGGTGTAGCCATCCGGGAAGCGTTCAACCAAATCAAGCGGTATCAGCGGGACAGCTTCTGGGCTGGCTGTGGGCTGTTTGAGTATGTGCAGATTTTTATAATCTCCAACGGAACGCACACCAAATATTACTCCAACACCACCCGTTCCAGCCATGTGAAAGAGATAAATGAGGCTGGTAGGCGGAAATCAAAGAAGACCAGCAACAGCTTTGAATTTACCTCTTTCTGGGCAGATGGAAACAATAAGGTTATTGCCGACCTGATTGACTTTACCAAGACCTTTCTTGCCAAGCATACCATTTTGAATGTGCTGGTTCGGTATTGCGTGTTTACCTCGGAAGATATGCTGATGGTCATGCGGCCCTATCAGATTGCGGCCACAGAGCGGATCTTGAGCCGTATTGAGGTTTCCACAAACTACAAAAAGATGGGGAGCATTGACGCAGGCGGCTACATCTGGCACACCACCGGCAGCGGCAAGACTCTGACCTCCTTCAAAACGGCGCAGCTTGCCTCTCAGCTCCCCTACATTGACAAAGTGCTTTTCGTGGTAGATCGTAAAGACCTGGACTACCAGACCATGAAGGAGTATGACCGCTTTGAGAAAGGGGCGGCCAACAGCAACAAATCAACGGCGGTTCTGCAGCGGCAGTTGGAGGACACAAAGGCCCATATTATCATTACGACCATCCAGAAGCTGGACAACTTCATCACGAAAAACAGAGGCCACACCGTATATGGAAAGCATTGCGTCATTATCTTCGATGAGTGCCACCGCAGTCAGTTCGGGGATATGCACGTGAAAATCGTCAAGGCGTTCAAGAATTATCACCTGTTCGGTTTTACTGGGACGCCGATTTTCGCCAAGAACGCCGCAAAGGGCAAGCATCTGGAGTTACTCACCACCCCGCAGACCTTCGGCGACCAGCTTCACACATATACTATCGTGGATGCTATCAACGATGGGAATGTCCTACCCTTCCGCATTGACTATGTGGATACGGTAAAAAAGAAGGACGATATCAAGGACAAGGATGTCCGGGCTATCGACATTGAAAAGGCGATGGGCGCCCCGGAGCGGGTGCAGGAGATTGTGAAGTACATCTTGGATCATTTTGACCAGAAAACTAAGCGCAGTAGCTATTACTCTTTGAAAGGCCAGCGCATGGCCGGCTTCAACTCCATCTTCGCAGTTAGCTCCATCCCTATGGCAATGAAGTATTACGCAGAATTCAAAAAGCAGCTTGCCCAGCAGAACCGGCAGTTCACGGTTGCCACCATTTTCAGCTATGCTGCCAATGAGGACGATCCAGATGATGTGCTGGGTGACGAAGGTTTTGACACCGATGCTCTTGACCAGACCTCCCGTGACTTTTTGGACAGCGCAATCAGGGATTACAATGCGGCATTTAACACCAACTTTGATACCTCCGCCGACAAATTCCAAAATTATTATAAGGATCTGTCCATGCGGGTGAAAAACCGGGAAGTTGATTTACTGATCGTGGTCAATATGTTCCTGACCGGCTTTGACGCCACTACACTGAACACCCTGTGGGTTGACAAAAATCTGAAAATGCACGGATTGATCCAGGCGTATTCCCGGACGAACCGCATCCTCAATTCCGTAAAAACCTATGGCAATATCGTCTGTTTCCGGGACTTGCAGCAGGCCACCAATGATGCCATCGCCTTGTTTGGGGATAAAAACGCCAATGGTATCGTGCTGCTCAGAAGCTTTGCGGACTATTATAACGGCTATGAGGATGACAACGGCAGACATCACCCCGGCTATGTGGACTTGATCGCAAAGCTGGGATCGGAATTCCCTCTGGATGCGGAAATTGTTGGAGAGCAAGCGGAAAAGGACTTTATTCGACTTTTTGGCAGTATTTTATCTCTGCGAAATATCCTGTCCTCGTTTGACCAGTTTGAAGAAATGCAGACTCATGCCGCACGGGATTTGCAGGATTATCAAAGCCGGTATATCGACCTGTATGACAAATATCGCCGGAAGGACGCCGGGGATAAAGAGAACATCAATGACGATATCGTCTTTGAGATTGAATTGATCAAGCAGGTAGAGGTCAATATCGACTATATCCTGATGTTGGTGGAGAAGTACCATGATGGGAACTGTGAGGACAAAGAAATCCTATCTACGATCCGCAAAGCTGTTGATGCTAGTATCCAACTCCGCAGTAAAAAGGAATTGATTGAACAGTTTATCCGTCAGGTCAATGTGGAGAGTTCCGTCCAGGGCGATTGGCGGCGATATGTTTCGGAACAGGAAGAATCTGATTTGGCGGAAATTATTGCAACTGAAAAACTCAAGCCGGAGGAAACCCGGAAATTCATGGAAAACGCATTTCGTGACGGAGCCATTAAAACCACTGGTACCGATATTGATAAGCTGATGCCGCCTGTTTCCCGTTTTGGAGGAGGAAATCGGTCAAAAAAGAAACAGGGCATTATCGAAAAATTCAAAGCGTTTTTTGAGAAGTATTTTGGGCTTGGCATTGCGGATTTTATAGATAGCTAACTATATGTACATCAGAATGGAGCCGGTATATGCAGACAATATATAGAACTCATTTAGATGCACTCCACCAGTGGATCAATGAAATAAACTCTTATCTTAGGCAAAACATAAATTTTATTATAACGCCAAGCATCGAAGCTAATGTTTTGAACGGAATTCAGTGTATTGCAAACTGCATTAATCTTGATTACCCTTTTTATTCTGCACAGCTCTACAGTATATCCTCTCAACTGTTTATTAGAAACCAACCACCCAGGTTTCAACCTAATCCAGCGTTGAATGTAACGATGTTTTCGGAACTCTCCGTAATTGAAAGGCATCTTTACAGTGAACCAATCAATATTCAATTTTTCTCAAAGATACATCCTCGCATTCAACGGATATCGGGTCCACTGTATGCTGATGGTCACTTTCCTTCAGCCGCTGAAAAAGCAATGAAAGAAGTAGAAAGCCGTCTGCGAGAGTTATTCTTAGAACTAAAACCAGGAGCCTCTCCGCCTCCGAATGCAGCAGGACTGATTGGTGCTCTTTTAAGTGAAAAAGGAGTATATACTTTTGCAAACGACACAACGGCGAGTGACCGCAATTACCGTCGCGGGATTCAATCTTTATTTGAAGGAGCTTTTGCCGCATATCGAAATCCAGCATCCCATGATAATCTGTATATTTCTCAGCGAGAAGCCTTGGAGCAGATTTTTTTGGCAAGCCAAATGATGTATGTGTTGGAATCAGGGGCACCAACTACAGCAAACGGGCAGCAATCATCATGATTGTTGCCCGTTTGTCCTGCTCTGAACGGTAGTTTTGTTGTTGTCCTTGTGCGGGGTAGCCCTTGCGGCTCTAAGGGGTGGTTGTGGTTGCGGAGACAGGACTTGAACCT
>OFFT01001867.1_pt1 | contig 11794 bp, 10 predicted proteins | sample 1521581 | NCBI WGS metagenome assembly OFFT01 (sample SAMEA3504084, study PRJEB24116) | mouse gut metagenome | biome: mouse gut; feature: mouse-associated habitat; material: faeces | place: Denmark | collected 2011
TTTCAGTGGACATATACCGGTAAGCCCTTGGTCGCTTAAATATCGACGAAATTAAGGGACGCAACACTAGAGCCAGCAAATCTTGTGCTTCAATGGTGGATATTGGCTTTTTTCCCAAGGCCGGAAAGATGTATTTTTTAAAGTTATAGATGAGTCTGCGGCGATGAGCTGGAGTATTCTGGGTGGTCTGTGTTTCATACCATTCAAGCGCAATGGCCTTGAAATTATTGGCCTCCTCGGCAATCCGTGCTGCCCGAAGTTCTTTTTTATGCTGTCCGGGGTCGATGTCTCTGGCAAGCAGTTTTTTGGCTTCGTCGCGCCGTTCTCTGGCTTCCTTGAGTGATACCGTGGGGTATTCGCCGAAACTGAGCAGCTTGCTCTTACCGTCAAACCGATATGCCATCCTCCAGAGTCTGCTTCCGGTCACGCTCACATAGATGAACAGGCCACCACTATCGCCGTACTTCTTCGGTCGGTCGGCTGGTTTCACATTTCTGAGAAAGGTATCCGTCAACATGCTATTTCTCCGTTTGCGAGTTTTTGCGGAAATAATTTTTTCCTGATATTTCAAATCGTTATACCAAGGCATTTCCGCGTGTGGGTATTCTCTCTGTAATTCTTGGTATCGTGGCCGCGATACCCTCTTTTATACCCGCAAACTTTAACGATGTAAGGTGACTTCATTGGACTTTGTTGCACACTAATCAAAGATTTTTCCTGTAAAATCAATATAATTTGGATTTTATTGGATTCACGGATACCTAAATATTGTGCCACATCCGTGCGTCATACGTCTGTTTTGTGGCGTAAGTGTATATCTGTACAGAGAATGTATCGGGATCGCGCTCGTAGAACATATTCCCCTGACGGATAATGCGTCCATTGCGTTGCTCCAGATCAGACGGTCGCCACGGCGCATCCAGATGATGCGCGGCCACAAGACGTTTCTGCACATTCATGCCCGCGCCCATCTTTGCGGTTGAGCCGAGCAGGATACGAACGCGTCCGGCGTTCATATCACTGAACAGTTTTGCTTTTCGTATATCCGTGTTGGCATCATGGATAAAGGCGATTTCCTCCTGGGGGATGCCCTGGGCGATCAGCTTCGCTTTTATATCGTCATAGACGTTAAATTTGCCGTCCCCCTTGGGCGTGGACAGGTCGCAGAACACTAATTGGGTCCCCCGAATGTCCATGCTGTTCCGCCACTCGGTGAGAACATTCTTGACGCAGGCGTTGACCTTGCTGTCTGGGTCATCCGGCAAGAGGGGGTTCTGTAAACGCTGATCCAGAGCCAGCTTGCGCCCGTCAGACGTGATCCGCAGCATATTGTCCACGGACGGGTCCACCAGCCTGTTACGCACAGCGTCCGCCCGGTCAGCCAGCTCCGCCACCATCTCCTGCTGAAACTTGCTGGGTTCGGTGGTGACAGTGATGGGGACAGCCTCCGGGGTTGGCAGTTTCAACATATCCGCCGTCTGAATATCAGCAGCCTCCTTCCAAATGCTGATAAGCTCCGGGAGATTGTAGAATTTGGCGAACCGGGTCTTGGACCGGAATCCGGTTCCCTCCGGTTTCAGCTCCATAGCCGTCACCTTCTCACCAAAGTCCGCCGCCCAGGAATCAAAGTGACGGTGGCCGTTCCGTTCCAGCGTGTCAAATTGGAGGTAGCGCATCATGGTATGAGGTAAGCACCACATGGGCACTCCCTCCCGAACCGTGCGGGCACCTCTCGATGCACACGGCTCTCCGTACTGTTATCGTTTTACGACTTCATCGAATTGTGAATTTCTGCATAGCAGGACGGGCAAACAGCCAGGGTCTTGCGGTGCCGTTTGCGCATAAGGATTTCCCACTCGTATTGCCCTGTAAGGTCTTTTAGCCGCCTGACCTGGTGCATGACCAAGCCGCCGCACTGCGCACCGCACAATTCGCACTGTTTAGAGCGCAAGCGGGTGGCAAGACTGTTAGGCTTGCTGTACTTTTTGTAGATGTCCAGAATATCCACCTGCCCCAACTGCGGCTTATCCTGTTTGCGGAAGCCGTCATGATAATAAATCGCTTCTTTGGGGCCTGCCTTGGTTGTGTACGGCACTGTAAATTCGCCGTCTTTGACATACCTCTCTTTAATTTTCCTGACTTGACAGCGGTACTTGGAACCAAAGGTTTTCAGCATACTGTACTTCATCAGGCTTGAAAAATGATTCAAGGTGGACACATTTCCGGCTAACGAGTAGTAGTTGTAATAGCCGCGCACTTCCGAGTTATAGCGGCTGAGAATTTCAATATCCGTCCTGTTCATGAGTTTCCCTCTTGACATGGCTTTCCAACGTTCTTTACCCGATTTATCCTTACTGATTCGGATTGCACCCAGTTCCAGCAGCTTTGCCGCCCATTTCTCGTGGGGCATACGGAGTTGGACAACGCCATAGTACACGCGCTGCCGCTTTCCGTTTTTCAGCCGCTTGATATCCTGACTTCTGGAAACATAGATGTCATAATTCAGGAATCTTGCGCACTGGGCTGTATTGGTGATTTTGGTCTTTTCCGCCGACAACGTAAGGCCCAGCTTTTCCTTGAGAAATACTGCCAGGTCTTGCTTGAGCCGTTCCGCGTCCTCTCGACTGCCAACAACTCCAATCAGGAAGTCATCGGCATAGCGGACATATTGCAGGGACTTGTAGCTGGTTTCCCGAAGCGGATGCGTTGGGAGATTTCGCTGTTCTGCCCGCATTTGCCGGAGAATCCGCGCACGTTTCTTCTGTTCCTCTGCACTCAATGTGTTCCAGACTTTATCGTTTTTGGCCTTGTAATGGAAAATTCTGCTTGCCATATTACGATGGGCTGGATTCACAGTGCGTGTCGGTTGGCTGAATTTTTGCTTATATTCCTCCATATACTTGTCCAACTCGTTCAGATAGATGTTGGCAAGAATGGGACTGATGCCTGACCCCTGCGGAGTGCCCGTGTAGGTTTTGTGGTATTTCCACTGTTCCATATATCCGGCTTTCAAAAATTTCCACATCAGGCCGATAAACGCTTCATCCTTGATTCGCCTGCGGAGAATTTCAATCAGTACATGGTGGTCAAAGCTGTCGAAACACGCCTGAATATCGCCCTCCACGAACCACTTTGCGCCAGTGAATGTGCTCTGAATTTTGACCAGCGCGGTGTGGCAGCTTTTTCCGGGGCGGAATCCGTGAGACACATCGGAAAAGGTCGGTTCATAGATGCTTTCCAAAATCATTCGGACTACTTCCTGCACGAGCTTGTCATCCCCGGATGGAATGCCAAGCGGCCGCTTTTTCGCCGGATTGTTCTTCTTGGCGATATAGGTGCGGCGGGCAGGTTTCGGGCGGTACGAGTGGTCCTTTAATGACGCGATAACTTTGTCAATGCGTTCCAGGCTCATACCATCGGTGGTTACGCCATCTACCCCCGGCGTCATGCTGCCGTCATTTGCGTAGATATTTTTGTAGGCCAGCAAATAAAACTCCGGGTTGTACAAGTTGCGGTATAGCCGTTCAAACTTGTACTTGGGATTTTTCGATTTATCGCTTAAACTATTCAATACATCAGTGGGATTTCGCATAGTGTCTCACACACCATCCTTTCATTTTTGTATTGAAGAAACAGACTGCTTCCCTTCGCCATGTGAGCGGCTTTCCCGCTTCCGTTTTTACGGCTATCCCTGTTGATTCAGGGTTCTCAGACTACTATGGAAGCTGTGTTGCCCTGCCCGCTGGCTGCGGGGTTAGGCAATCCCCAGTAGCATATATCAAATGAGCGTTTCGCGTTGTCGGTAAAGGGGTTTTCCCATGTGACGTTCGCCATTTCCCTCTATCTGGAGGTGCTGCATCCTGAATATCGCACACCTGCCCCTATATACATGGCAGGTGCCAGGATGTCGTGTGTTTCAGTTCCTTTCACACGTAGACGTAGATATTTCCCAGCTCTGGCTGTCAATCAAGCAGTTTAGCTTTCATCCTCATACGCGAATTTTCATCCCTATATAAAGCAGTTTTAGAAACTTATTATCTGCGCTATATCCGCTGCGATTACAGCGACACCATGCTGCACTCCCCCTTGGGTTTCCCCTTCCGGATAAGGTGTGGGATGACGGGGTATTTTTTCACCTGCCTTTCTTTGATACCTTTCTTCCCGCCGCTTGCTCAAGGCGGCATTTGATATATGCCCTTATGGGCGCACATATAACTCTACCATACTGTTGGAGATCGGCGTCCCTATATTTACACTTTAGTCACTATCTATTGGATGATAGATGTTACCTAATCTATCCAAAATCGCAGGTTTTTGAAACAAACGAGTACAGTTGCTGCTGGAGGTTCAACCCGCAACGCCGCCCAGGGCGGTGTCTGCGGCGTTCTGTGCCCCGGACGGATGTAGCCGCGCTATATTCCCGTCCGGGGCGTTTCTTTATTGTCACTGCACACATATAGGCAATAGCGCCGGTGGCGCTATCGCCGCAAGTCCCCCGGAGGATACAGCAGAGCTGCACCCTCCGGAGGACTTATTTTTTTGCCCTTTTGCGTCCCCTAATACTTTTTTTCGCTTTTTCATACAGTACAAACGTGCGATAAATGGCGGCTTTTCCCGCCACGCCTCCCCCTGGGGTCCCCTCCCGATTGCACAATTTCGGGATGGCCCCAGGTGGTTCGGCGGCGGGAGAGGTGCCAGCGTACACCCAGCCCCAAAGTCTCCGCCGGGATGATGCCGAGGTGATTGCGGAACGGGAGCAGGGGTCTCGCTGCGGGGTGTCCGTCCCGCTCTGCGTCACAGGCCCCACAACTGCCGTTGCGGTCCCTGCGGCTTGACCGGGCCGCGTCCCAGTTCCCCCATGCCGGCCCTCGCCGTCAGGAGGACCAGGAACGCTACCACGTCCACTGCGCGGAAATCGCTTCACGGTTTGCTGCGCAAGCCCTACGATTTCCGCCCCTCCGCTCGACCCCTGCCGGGGGGAGGAAACCCGCTGCCCTGCAAAGGAGGCAGACCCAATGGCAAAGAAACGCATTACCACCCTCTATCCCCGCGACAAAAACGCACTATCAGCCCTTGCCCGTTGTGGCTATGTCAGTCGGGAGCAGTTGGGGACATTTCTCCGTGAAAAGCGAGTTAACGCCTACTGCAAGGACGGATTAGTCGAGAAATCCGTCTACAGCCGCCCCGGAGCCAAAGCGCAGGACATAGAGGTCTACCGCCTGACCAAAGCGGGGCGGGAACTCTGCCGCCGGGAGCTGTCCCTGCCCACCTACTGCGCCCAGAATCCCGCCCATGACCTTGTCCTTGCTGACCGCTACTTTTCCCTGTCCCAGTCCGAGCGGGAGACGTGGAGGACCGAGAACCAGAGCCGGGAGGATGTCTATGCGGAAATCCGGCAGCTGCGGGACCAGGGGGAGGAAGAGCGTGCGGGGGAGCTGTGGGCAAAGCTGCAAGAGGGACGGCTGTCCATGCCAGATGCCGTCTATACGCGCTCTGACGGTGTTTCTGTGGCCTATGAGGTAACTACCGGCAACTATGGGCAAGAGGAAATCACCGCCAAAGTGGAGGCGGCGGAGGCCCTGGGCGCGGAAATCGAATTTTCCCGCGCTTAATCATGAAAGAAGGTGATGAAAATGCTGCAAATCCAAGAAAAAACCGTGGTCTGTCAGACCCACAAGGCCCTGTTGTATCTCCTGGTCCGGTATGGAAACGGCGCGTTGCCCCTGCCGCTGCTGCGGACGCTGGCGGTACAGATGCGCTTGTACCCCAACGGGCAGGCGGTCAACAAGGCTGTGCGGGAGCTGCGGGAGGCCGGGGTACTGGACCGGCAGACGTGGGTGGATAACAACAGCGATCTCATTCTTGTGCGGAAATTCGCCCTGCGCTTCCTGTTCAACAAAACGAGCCAGGAAATCGCCACCCCACAGCGGCCCCGCACCATGGCCCCCTATATACTTCAGGCCCGCAAGGTGGATTGGCTGCTTGGCGCAATGGAGAAAAAGCACCTGGATACATTGATGTCCGTAGAGACATTCATGAAAAAACATGCTTGCAGTCTCTTTTGCCGTCTGCCGATGCTCCCGGCCTACTACCGGGACTATGCCGGAGTGCTGGCGCGGGAGAAGCCGGGGAACTACCGGGAGCAGCTGGCCCGTCTGGAGGGGGAGCCGCAGACCAACCCCGGCCCCACCCTGGAGCAGCTGCACCGGCGGGGCATTTACATCACCGGCATCACCCCCCAAAAGAGGACCATCCAGCTGGTGTCCTTCCCCGGACGGGAAATGGGAGCGGAAAGGGTGATGGACTGGACCATAGAAGCCCATCAATGGGCCGTTTCGCTCCTGCCCTATTATCATACCTATCATTTCCTCTGCGCCCTTGACGGTCCTCACAGGGAGGCTCTGAGGGCCGCCCTGACGGCAACCGCGCCCGACACCACCGCAACCGCCTATTGGGATTACCGGCTCCAGGGGGCAAGGCTCTCCGGTTCGGTCCACATCGGCGTAACCGACAGCGATTTCGCGAAAAACTGGTGCGGCAACGTTCGCCGCACCGGAATCTGAAAGGAGTTTCTTATCATGTTGAACTTTGTACCGTTCCCACTCCACTTTGTCTCTGCGGACCATGAGGAATTTTTCCACCAGGCCGTCCACGCGACCGGCACCGCCTACCCGCCCGCCATTGCCGCCCTCTATCTCCTGTCCGCCTGCGCGGAGACACGGGAGCGCGTCTGGGAGGTACTGGACCCGGACGGCAACATCAAGGACGATTGCTGGGACTGCTGGCAGGACGAGGACAGCCGCCGCTGTGTGGCACTGGCGGTCAATCTGACCGGCGGCGGATCCTATCCCGTCCTCTCCCCGGCGTACCTCTACGATACCCCCATTGCCCCCGTCCTCTGGGCGGCAACGGAATTTTGGTTCCGCAACCGGGACATTGCCTGAGCCATTTTAGGGTATACCCCCATTTTGCACTAAAAAGAGGGCGAAAAGCAGTCAAAATAGACTTGCTTTTTGCCCTCTTTTACATCTTGTAGGTCAATTTTAGGCCCCATTTTTACAGAAAGGAGGCGGATTTTGTGTCTAAAATCGCCTATGTCCGGGTCAGCACCCAGGAGCAGAACGAGGCCCGGCAGCGGGAAGCCCTTGCCGCCCGTGGGATTGATAAATGGTTCGTCGAGAAAACCAGCGCGAAGGATACCGACCGCCCGGAGTTTCAAAAGATGATGGACTGGGTGCGGGAGGGGGACACCATCTATATCCACGACCTTTCCCGGATTGCACGCTCCACTCTGGACCTACTCAATTTGTTGAATGTCCTTACGGAAAAAGATGTTTCCCTGGTTTCCGACAAGGAAAACATTGATACCGGCACAGCCACCGGAAAGCTGATTATCACGGTGATTGCTGCTATCAATGAGTTTGAGAGGGCAAACCTGTTGGAGCGCCAACGGGAGGGAATCGCCATAGCCAAACGCCAGGGAAAATACAAGGGGAGAACCCCCGTCACCATCCCAGACCTGCCCCGGCACTATGACCGCTACCAGCGGCGGGAAATCAGCAAGGCGGCGTTGGCGCGGGAGCTGGGGATTTCCAGGCCCACGCTGGACCGGCTTTTTGCCGGGTATGAACGGCAGAGGGAAGGGAAGCGGGGTTGACAATCATCCCGATAAACTGGAATTTACGAATTAGTAATCAAATCACAAAATGCTTGTATTTCATCAATTCTATCAGCAACTGCTTCTTTGTATTCTATAGAACACAATCCCAAATGACCTCTCGCTTCTATTTCCAAATGTCCGTAAAAATGTTCTATACTCCCGATTATCTTTTCACATTCTGGCATACTGGGGCCGGTTCTTAAAGCAATAGTGAATCCTATCTTCCCACTTGAAATGGCTGCATGTGGTTCATGTGTGTTACACCAAGGCGTACATCTATCTATAAATACCTTAAATTGTCCTGGAATATCCGCCCAATATGATGGTGAAACAGAAACTATTCTATCAGCCCATTCATATTGCTCCACAATTTTTTTCACATCATCTTCTTGAAAACATTCGGCTGTTTTGTGACATCTTCGACACCCTTTGCAATATTTAACCTCATAATCATCTATGCACAGAGTTTTAACATTGTTTCCATCATTTACATACTCGCTTACCAGTTTGACAATTTCAGCAGTAGCGCCATTTTTTACGGGGCTACAATTAATAACCAAAATATTCATATATCCCTTACCCTTCCAAATCCCGATTTATCGAGCTAAGATGATAGGAGTATACCACTACCACAAACAACTTTCAAGCCCAACATATCGCAAGGAAGCCCCCGCCCTGCTGGGCGGGGGCTTTCGTTGTCTCTACGGACATTCACGGTATGAGGTAAATGTCCCTAGGGACATTCAACATAAACAATAAATGTCTTTATTGACATTCAAGCTTTATGCAAAATGACGAATAAAGGCGGATTTGCGGCGGAAAATTCGCCATTTATCATAAATCTATTTTCGCAAAAAAATTGATGGTATGGGACAAGGTGCATATCATATACAGCCACCCCGGACCGGGACCTTTTCCGCCGGGCGGGGGGCGGGCCTATCCTAATCTAACAGATGTCTGGGGGAATGTGTCAACTTTTTCAAATCACGTTAATGATAGGGCCATTGTAAGCAGCGGAAAGGAATTGAGCAACGGAATGGAGGTATTACAATGGATACAATAGTATTTTTTCGAGTTTATCATCACTGGGAGGACCCAAAGCCATATATAGCGCTGAAAGGAAACCCTGCTCCTGATGGGTGTAAAGCGTGGATTCGCTCGCTGAAAGGAACCAGGAGCCATATCTGCTGGTTCAAAATTCAATGTCATGAGTTCATCGGATACAGCACTGCAACGGAGCGGGACATAGCATATTTGCGGTCCGTTGTCGATGAATGGCTTGCCCGCGCCGGTCTTTTCCTCGATGATTTCACCCTGGGGCGCATTGACTACGACTATAATTTTTATATGTCTCCCAATGAATTTCGTGTATTGATAACGACCATGCAGCAGCTTTCTAAACGAATTATGCGGATGAATAAGTGGCGCTCTGAACAGAAGCCTACCGTCTACTACCTTAGCAAGTCACGCCATGCTCAGTTTTACCGCAAGGACCTGGAACGCATGGCGAAAGACTTACCTGTCCGCGAGGTGGAAATCAATCTGTGCAGGCAGGAGGTTCAGTGTCATGCGGCGCGGATTAAGTATATGAAGCGGGAGTACGGATTAGTCCGGGACTGGGAAAACTGGGTCACTCCGGAAATGGAGGCCGAATATCTGACCACAGCGGAGCCGGTTTTTCTGTCCGGTGATTTCTATTCGATGGACGGAGCCGTTGACATTATCCAGGCCAGCGGATTAACCCCATGCCACAAGAAGCGGCTGACAGATATGCTTGCCGTTATCCAAAGCGGCACTATGGACGCACTGAAAGGCTACGCTTCCCGCAATACCGTCTTGAAATATCTGACTATGTTGAAAGATTTGAACGTCAATCCGCTGACGATTAAGACCGATTTTGAGAGCAATCCATTCGGAATTACATACATCGCGAATCCTTTCTGGGGTACTCATACAAAAGGCGGTGCAGGGGTATGACGAACTTAGCTGTCGCATATGCTCCTTTGAAAGGGGCCGATAAAATGCAGATATTGCCGTCATATAGCGAGAAAAAAATTGGTGATACAACCTACAAAGTCATCAGTATTTTTGCAGAAAACGGTTCACTAAAAGACATTTATGAGAAATTTATTATAAATTCCGAAAAAGAGATGACTACTCGCAACATATAGTGTATAATATATTGGTAACAAATAGAGCCGCTATATGTTGTGCAACGGGAGGATAAAAATGATTGCACAACGAACATATCAGGTTGGAATATATGCGCGTCTAAGCCGGGATGATGAACGGTTTGGCGAATCTGTCAGTATCGAAAATCAAAAGCTGATGTTGACGCAGTACTGTGAACAACAGGGCTGGACGATTGCGGATTACTATGTTGACGATGGTTGGACAGGTACAAATTTCAACCGTCCAGACTTTCAGCGTTTGATTGATGATGTACAAAACAAGCAAATCAACCTCGTTATCGTGAAGGATTTGAGTCGTTTAGGACGTGATTACATCGAGGTAGGGAGATACACGGACTGCGTTTTTCCCTATTATGACTGCCGGTTTATTGCATTAAATGATGGCGTTGATACCCTCCGGCAAAACGACGATGTAAGCATGATTATCAAGAATGTTTTTAATGACATCTACGCAAGGGATACGTCAAAAAAGATCCGCGCCGTCCGCAAATCAAATGCGGAAAGCGGAAAATTCATGGGACAAAAGGCCCCATATGGCTATCAAAAATCGGCTCAGGATAAGCACAAGCTGGAAATTGACCCGGTTGCCGCCGCAGTTGTTCAGCGTATTTTTTCACTCCGCAGAGGTGGAAATGGTTATCAGATGATTGCCCGAATTTTGAATCAAGAAGGGGTTATGCCGCCATATGACTATCATTTTAGCAGTCGTGGAGAGGCGAATCCTTACCCCACAAATCATCTGTGGAGCCGTGAAACCGTTAAGAGCATTATACGCAACGAAGCATATATAGGAAATATGGTGCAGCTCAAACAAGGCAGCATTTCCTATAAGGACCACCGGCAGAAGAACAAACCAAAGGAGAATTGGGTTCATGTGGAAAATACCCATGACCCAATCATTGACATGGACACATGGGAGGCCGTTCGCGCTATGGATGGTGGAGGGTTTAAGCCTCGCGTGACAAATAACGGCGTTGTGGGATTATTCAGCGGCTTTCTGCGCTGTGCGGACTGCGGCTATGGCATGAAGCGGAATGTATCTCATAAAACCAGAAGCGGCGGCGTTGTAAAGGCATACGTTTCCTATCTGTGCATTAACTATAACCAGAGCGGAAAGGTTGCCTGTTCATCACACGCGATTTCAGAAGAGCCGCTAAAAGCGGTTGTCCTGCATGACATCCAGGAAAAAATCGCCATGATTGACATAGACGAAGCGAGCATGATAAAAGCAATCCAGTCCCAGCGGTCTAAAATCTCCAAGGACGCTTATCAACTGCAACTTAGTGAGCGCACCAATTTGGAAAAACGGCTAGGCGAATTGGCCAGGCTAATCCAGGCACTATACGAGGACAAGGTCAGCGGAGAGGTTCCCCCCAGTGTTTATGCCAAGCTGATGCCCCGATATGAGGCGGAAACGCAGGAAAAAGAGGCTCGGCTAAAGGAAGTGACTGCGGAACTGTCTGCGGTCCAGGAAATAACATCCGAAGCGGAAGACTGGGTTGCCCGGATGAAGCAGTATCGGGATGTAAAAGAGCTGAGCCGGGAACTGCTTGCCAACCTCATTGATAAAATAGAAATCGGCGAATCCCATATTGTTGATGGACAAAAGCAGCGGGAAATCCGCATACACTACAAATTTGTAGGCTGGATTGGATAAGGTGAACTGTCCGCCTTTAACGGTATTACTCTTTCGTCCCCTTCGGGCAGGATGACCCGGAGGCCAAGCCCAGCTCCCTGGTGGCGGATTTTTCCAAGCTGCCGGAGACGGTGGACGCCGCCCTGCGGGGGGAGCAGATCCAGCCGGTTTTGCTGCGGTAAACAAAAGGAGGCCCGGCCTATGCCGGACCTCCTTCCGTTTTCTCCTCACAGCTCCCGCATCAGGTGAAAGGTCTGCATCAGCTGGACGGACCCGTAGCCCCACTGGTTGTTGGGGGACTGCATA
>OFFT01001872.1_pt1 | contig 11775 bp, 10 predicted proteins | sample 1521581 | NCBI WGS metagenome assembly OFFT01 (sample SAMEA3504084, study PRJEB24116) | mouse gut metagenome | biome: mouse gut; feature: mouse-associated habitat; material: faeces | place: Denmark | collected 2011
CCACAATCAGGGAAGACGCGCACAGAAAGCAGAAAGGCTTTCTCCAGCCTGCCGTCACGCACACCATCCAGCCCAGCACAAGCGCGGCAATCATATTCAGCATATCCGCCCCCAGCTCCCCGCACATCAAAGTGAGCTGCAGGATGCCATGGGTCACGCAGCGTCCCCCCCAGTTCAGGAAATGCCAGACCTGGCTCTCTATCACGTCCCCCAGGCCCTGCAGAGGGCGGTCGGCGGCCAGGTTGGTGGCATACCAGAGGTCGTCCATCATGAAGGGTATCCGCCTGTGGCCCAGCCACTCCATGACGGCCAGAATCAATATGCCCGCTACTATCGCGGCGGTTGCGCAAAATGCCCTGTTTTTCTTTTCCATATGCTCACCGGACTCCCCAATCCTTACATGCTCCATGTCCCGAACCGCCATGCCGCCCTCCGCTCAGTCATGCCTCTCCCCCTGGCTGTCATAGGTCTCGCAGAACCTGGCCGAGAAGGAAGGCTCCTCCCCCGCCACGTACAGATGGGAGATGTCGCCGAAAGCGCTTACGCGGAAAATGGCTTTCCCGGGGCAGCGCTCCTCCGTGTAGACCGTGGTCACAGAGGAAGGGGCGGCGCAGAGATGGTGCCAGAGTATCATGGGGGAAGTGTTCATCAGATGGCTCAGCAGCACGCATTCCATGCCAAAGTGGCAGAAGAAGACAATCGTGTCGCGGTTGGGGCGCTCCGCTCTGTAGAAATCGCCCTCCCGGACATAGCCATGCTCCGCCAGCACGGCGTCGAATTTCTCGACTACTTCCGCGTAGGCTTCTCCCACTCTGCCCTCCCGCATGATGTCCGTATCCGCCCAGCCCTCCCGCCGGAAATAGGCCTCCTCTGCCGTCCAGTCCTGAGGCAGCCAATCCCATGCAATGCCCCGGCTCCCCTCCGCCACGTCGGGCCTTTTGATGCCGGGCCAGAATTCCCGCAGCCACTGGCACTCTATGGCTGTCTTCCCCATCTTCTGCAGAGTCAGGGAGGCCGTGTCCTTTGCCCTGCCCAGGGAGGACACGTAGACTTTCGCCACCTCCATCTGTGAAATCCTGCGGGACAAAAGCTCCGCCTCCCGCCATCCCTTTTCCGTCAGGGAGTCCTTCTCATAGTCCGGGTCTCCGTGCCTGATAATCAGCAATCGCATGTCTGTCCTTCCTCCTGTTCTTCCCCCGCCTCGCCGAAGAACCTGTCGCAGAAGCGGTTCCATTTCTCTTCGTATTCCCCGTGGCTTAGAAGCGCCAGATCCGCGGGCGTATATACGCCGCGCTTCCTCGCTTCCTCCACGAACCTGTAGACCCAATCGTCCGATGTCTCCGCCACGGCGCGGACATGCCTCCAGCCCTGCGCGACCGCGTAGTACAGCCGCGTGTGCCCGTCCAGGGAGATAAATCTGTCCTCCCAGGGCAGCACCTGGATGATGATGTCGTCGGCCTTGTGGATGAAGCTGCCCACTGCCCGGACCTTGTCCTCATCCACGTAAAACTGGGAGGGCTGAATCTGCTCCAGCCCAAGGGTCAGGAGCCGCGCCGGAGGATATTCCCGGACGACTATGCCTTTTTCGTCATAAAACCGGGTAATATGGGGCGTATAGAAGCGGAACCTCTCTATGACCTGTCCACAGGCCTCCGGGCCCGCCCCTCTGATGACGGCTTCGCTGTCGGATATGATCTCCACCTCACAGGGCATGCCGTCCGCCAGAAAGCAGCCGTGCTGGCAGAGCACCCGCTGGGAGAAACGCCCGTCCCGGTAGGTGTCTATTCTTTCGATTTCCATAAATTCCCCTCTTTCCTTCCGAAATCCGGCGGTTCTCTGTCAGCTCTGGCCGCAGATTTCCAGTCCTGCCCATTATAGCATCAATGAGCCGGCTTTTCCATTCTTTTTTGCTTCCTCCCGGAAACCCGGAGCCTTTCACCGGCCCGCGGCAGGCCGGGCAGCGCCCCGAACCGTTGCGCAGGCCTTTTCCAAAAAGCGGCTGTCAGGACAGAAGCTCGCGCATGATGCTTCTCAGGGAATCGCTGTCCAGATATTCCAGCATGTCCTCTATGGATTCTTTCTTTTGCGCCTTTCGTATCGCCAGCTCCTCCAGTTGCCTGTCCTCCATGTACTCATAGAACGCCTCCACAGGGTTGCCCGCCTTATGCTGCCCCAGCGCCAGCTCCCCTATGTCGTCATTGTCCAGGTATTCCAGCATGTCCTCTATGGACTCGCCCCTTTCTATCCTGCGCTCCGCCACCTCCCGCAGGGTCTCGTCGTCCAGATACGGGTAGAAGGCTTCGATGTGGTCTCCGTTCTTCAACAGCATGCTGTCTGCCAGCTGCTCCACCTGATCCGGCCGCAGTATGGGAACCGCGGCCTCCAGCTCCTCTTTCGACACCTCGTTGTGCTCCACATATTCCTGGATGCCGTCCTCCATGGCGCTGTGGAGGAGCTCCACCCTTCCGTCCAGGAGCTCGTCCACCGTGCAGTCGAACAGGGCCGCCAGCTGGGGCAGCTTGGAGATGTCCGGCATGCTATTGCCCCGCTCCCAATTGGACACGGCCTGGAAGCTTACATCCATTTTGTCTGCAAGCTCTGTCTGCGTCATATTCCGTGATTTTCTCAATGAGACGATTTTTTTACCCACCTGTTTCATATTGAACATAATCTTACCCTCGCTTTGAATGTTTGAAAAAGCTTTTTCTGAATGGATTGTAACACAGAAACCCGCATCCTTGCTATAAAGAAATGCTTGAATTTCAGCCATCCCCATGATTCAAGCAGCCCTTGAAGGGATGGCTTCCATCCAAGGCTTCCAATAAAGCTCCCGCAAAGCCCGGGGAATGCACCCTGGCCGTCCAAAAAAGGCCCTGCAGGCTGCCATGGGTCGCTCCCCCGGCAGGCCGCTGCAAGGCCTTTTGTACTACAATTTAGTAATTATTCTTTCCCTGTCAGGCAATGCTCCGGGCACCGGAACCGGAAACCTTCAGGCACCGGATGGCGTTCAGCACCGCCAGCACCATGACGCCCACGTCCGCGAAGATGGCGATCCACATATTGGCCAGGCCCACGGCCCCCAGGAGCAGGCAGGCCGCCTTCACAGCCAGGGCGAATACGATGTTCTCATAGACGATGGCCAGGCATTTCCGGGAGATCCGTATGGCCAGGGCCAGCTTCATGGGATTGTCGTCCATGAGCACGATGTCCGCCGCCTCGATGGCCGCGTCCGACCCAAGGGCCCCCATGGCCACGCCGATGTCCGCCCGGGACAGCACCGGCGCGTCGTTGATGCCGTCCCCCACGAAGGCCAGGTTCTCCTTGGGCCCTTTCCGGGTCAGCAGGGATTCCACCGCCTCCACCTTGTCCCCGGGCAGCAGCTCGCTCTTCACCTCGTCCAGGCCCAGCTGCCCCGCCACATGCTCCGCCGTGAGCCTGGCGTCCCCTGTGAGCATGACGGTCTTCTTCACGCCTGCTGCCTTCAGGGCGGCGATGGCATCTTTCGCCTGCTCCTTCACCACGTCGGCTATCAGGATATAGCCCGCGTAGGCTCCGTCCACCGCCACATGGACGATGGTGCCAATCTGCTGCGTCTCTTCATAGGGCAGGTTCAGGCTCTCCATGAGCCTGGCGTTTCCCGCCGCCACGCTCACGCCGTCCACCAGGGCTTTCACGCCGTGGCCGCTGATCTCCTCCACATCGGACACGAGGGAGGGATGGAGCTCTCTGTCGTAGGCTTCCTTCAGGCTCTTGCTGATGGGATGGTTGGAGTAGCTCTCGGCGTAGGCCGCCAGCTCCAGGAGACGCTCCTGGGCCGCCTGCCAACCGCCGGCTGCCGCGGAACCGGTTTCCTTCGAATGATGTCCACCATCAGCTTCCGGCCCTGTCCCTTCTGCCTGCGTCCATCTCCCGGCTTCCCGAGCCTGCCCTGCGCTCTCAGCTTCCGAGCTGTCTTCCCGGAGCCCCATCGGCGCCCCCTCGCGGGCCTGCCCAAGCTTTTGCGCGAATTCCGCCGCCGGGCAGATTTCCGTCACCTGGAACACGCCCTTGGTCAGCGTCCCCGTCTTGTCGAAGACCACATACTTCGTCCTGGCCAGGGCCTCCAGATAATTGGAGCCTTTCACCAGTATGCCGCAGGAGGACGCCCCGCCGATGCCCCCGAAGAAGCTCAGGGGGATGGATATCACCAAAGCGCAGGGACAACTGATGACCAGGAAGGTCAATGCCCGGATGACCCATGTGCTCCAGTCCGCCGGGTTGCCCAGGAGCAGGTTGACCACCGAGGGAACCACCGCCAGGGCCAGGGCGCTGTAGCAGACGGCAGGGGTATAGTATCTGGCGAACTTGGTGATGAAGTTCTCCGTCCGGGCCTTCTTCATGCTGGAATTCTCCACCAGGTCCAGGATCTTGGACACTGTGGACTCCCCGAATTCCTTCGTGGTCCGGATCCGCAGCAGGCCCGTGAGGTTCACGCAGCCGCTGACGATCTCCTCCCCCTCCTTCACCTCCCTGGGGACGCTCTCTCCGGTGAGGGCGCTGGTGTTCAGGGTGGAGCTTCCTTCCGTCACGATGCCGTCGATGGGTACTTTTTCCCCGGGCTGCACCAGAATCACCGTGCCCACCTCCACATCGTCAGGATCCACCTGCTCCAGGTTGCCCTCCTGATCCTCGATGTTGGCATAATCGGGACGGATGTCCATGAGGGCGCTGATGTTCTTCCGGCTGCGCCCCACGGCCACGGCCTGGAACAGCTCGCCGATCTGGTAGAAGAGCATGACCGCCACGCCTTCGGCGAACTCGCCCTCCAGCCCCCTGCTCTCATTGTAGATGCCCAGCAGCATGGCCCCCACCGTGGCCACGGCCATCAGGAAGTTCTCATCGAACACCTCCCCGTGGCAGATGCCCAGCACCGCCTTGCGCAAGATGTCATAGCCTATGATGAAGTAGGGCACCAGGTACAGCGCGAACCGCGGATACCCCTCCACGGGCACGAAATGCAGCGCCACCATGAGGACTGCCGCTGTGATGATGCGGTACAGCACCTTTTTCTGTTTTGTTGTCATGTCGTTATCCTACCTTTCCATTATCAATCCGATTGAAAGAAGAGCCGCCTTTCTCTGCCGCCACATGCACACCGGGTTCAGGCTTTCCCCAGCCTTCTGCACGGTTTGGAGCCGCCCAAGTCTACACGATATGGGCCCGAACGCATTCTCCGGCGCGGAATAGAGCATCCCGCTTTGCCGTAGACATGGCCAGCCCCCCTCTCCAAGCGTTTTCCTATATGGCACATATTTTCCTATGTGACGCAAAAGAACCGCCGAAGCGATTCTTTTGGAGGCCGTCCCTTTAGTCCAGAAAAATCTCGCAATCGTCCTCCACCTTCTTGCAGGCCTTGCGCACGGACTGCATCACGTTCCTTTCATCCGCGCCCTCCGCGAACTCCACTTTCATCTTCTGGGTCATGAAGCTGACGGTGGCCCCCTGGACGCCCTCCACCTTCTTCGCCGCTTCCTCCATCTTCAGGGCGCAGTTCGCGCAGTCTACCTCGATTTTGTAGGTTTTCTTCATAAGTCCTGTCTCCTCCTCATTTTGGTTTTATAAGAATGGATGTTTTTCATATGAACTATTGTTCATATGTTTATATTACCATATTTTCAGGGGATGTCAATACCTGATTGAAAAAATCATCGCTGAAAATCATCCGGTTATGTAGAGCCATGCCATCAAGATTGTCTTTTCTTTATGAAAAATCTTTTCTTTATGAAAAAATAGAGCATATAGATCCTAATCCTCTATATGCTCTAACGCTATTGCCATATTAGGTTTTGACTCCCATGATTTCATTCGCCGCAAATGCCTTCAATCATGCTTTATGGAAAGCTTTCCATAAAGCATGGACCACAGCATTAATTAGTGCCTCCCTCATGGGAACCGGTTCAACCAGATTCTTTTCCACTCGTTTCGTATTGGTCACCTTCGCTTTTGTGGTATTCTCTATCTTCATTTTTTCGAGGACATTATTTGTGGCCTTAATCAGCGAACAGTATCCATACTCCTCATTTTCAATCAAATCCACTTTGTCCGTCCCTGCATACTTCGCAATCTTAATGGATACTCCGTTTTCGTCTGCCAGCAAATAAGCGATATAATTATATTTCCCATCCGGCGCAAGCAGTTCAAGGCTATTGGCAAACTTTACGTTCAGTTCAAGCCCCCGCTCCTCACTGCGCCGGTATCTCCTTCGGCCGCTGCGCCGTCTCCAGCAGCAAGTTCCCCCGGATGTCGATGACGGGCCCGCCTGTGCCCTGGATGTACTCCTTCGTGATGGTGACCCGGCCGATGTTGTCGTCCTTGGGTATCTCGTACATGATGTCCAGCATGAAGTCCTCGATGATGGAGCGCAGGGCCCTGGCCCCGGTGTCCCGCTCCATGGCCTTGTCCGCGATGGCCTCCAGGGCCTCTTCCGTGAACTCCAGCTTCACCTCGTCCAGCTCCAGGAGCTTCTGATACTGCTTCAAGATGGCATTCTTGGGCTCCTTCAAGACCTTCACCAGCATGTCCCTGGTGAGGCCCCGCAGGGTGAATATGATCGGCAGGCGGCCGATGAACTCCGGAATCATGCCGAACTTCCGGATGTCCTCCACCGTCACCTTGGAGAGGATGTCCCTGTCCTTGTCGTACTTGTCCTTCAGCTCGGCGTTGAAGCCGATGCCCGCGGTCTTGTTCAGCCGCTGCTTGATGATCTCCTCCAGGTCCGGGAACGCGCCTCCGCAGATGAACAGGATGTTCCTGGTGTTCACCGTGGCCAGGGGCACCATGGCGTTCTTGCTGTTTGCCCCCACGGGCACCTCTATCTCGGCGCCCTCCAGGAGCTTCAGCATCCCCTGCTGGACGCTCTCGCCGCTGACGTCCCGGGTGTTTGTGTTCTTCTTCTTGGCTATCTTGTCGATCTCGTCGATGAAGATGATGCCCCGCTCCGCCTTCTCCACGTCATTGTCCGCGGCCGCCAGGAGCTTGGACACCACGGATTCGATGTCGTCGCCGATGTAGCCTGCCTCCGTCAGGGAGGTGGCGTCCGCGATGGCCAGGGGCACGTCCAGGAGCCTGGCCAGGGTCTTCACCAGGTAGGTCTTGCCGCAGCCCGTGGGGCCGATCATGAGCATGTTGGACTTCTCGATCTCGATATTGTCCATGGTGCCGGTGGCGACACGCTTGTAGTGGTTATAGACCGCCACGGAGATGACCTTCTTGGCATAGTCCTGCCCCACCACGTACTCGTCCAGGCTGGCCTTGATCTTATGTGGCGCTGGGATATTGCGGATGTCCAGCGCAGGCGCCGCGTCGGCTTCCTTCTTCTTTTTCTTGATTTTCTGTTTGTTGGGGATGCCCCCGTCCCCCCGCAGGTCCGCCAGGTTCACGAAGCTGATGTTGGGGAATCCCCCCTGCTTCGTCATCTGGTCCAGCTCGTTCTGGAGCTGGGGATTGTTCAGCATCCCCTGGTAGTCGAACTGGCTCACGGTCTCCATGGTCTTGTGCATGCAGTCGCTGCAGACGCAGATATTGTTGGGCAGCTTGAACATCTTTCCCGCCTTGCTCTCCGGGCGGCGGCAGATGAAGCAGACATCTTCATAGTCCTTGCTGTCGCTCTTTCCCGCGTTCTTGGTGGCGGAGGCGTCTTTGTGCCCTTCTGTCAGGTCGGCCTCTTTCCCGGCCCCGGCCTCTTCCGCCTGCCTTTCTTCCTTCTTTTCCTCTTCCTCATATATGTCTGACATAGTCTGGTTTCCTCGTTTCTGCGCGATTGTACCATCCGCGCTACCCTTAGTATACTGGAAAATCTGTATCTGCACAAGTGAACTTTTTCTAAAAACCGTTTCCTGGGGGCCAAATGCCCTCAGCCGGAGGCATTCGCCGGACAAAATGCATGCCGAAAGCCCGGACAGGTCTCCCAGCCCGGGCTTTTTCCTTTCTCGTTTGGCGGCCTCAATTCTGAGGCTGGCTTCCCAGTGTGACTTCCAGTTCCACATCCTCATACCGTCCGTCGGCAAAACGCTTCACCGTCACCTTCAATGTCTCCCCGGCCCTGTAGTAGCCTACCAGCTGTTTCAGCTCGCTGCGGGTGGAGACCCTCTGGCCGTCGAACTTGATGATGATATCGCCGTGCTGGATGCCGGCCTGCTGCGCGGCAGTCCCTTCCTGGACATTGATCACGAACACGCCCTGGGGGATGCCCAGCATGGCTGCGATCTCATCCGTCACGTCCTGCATCTCGATGCCCATGTAGCCTGCCTCTTCCGCCGCCACCTTTTCCGTCCTGGTCTGGCGCTCCAGAAGGTCCGCGATGATGGGGCTGGCGGAACTGATGGGGATGGCGTAGCCCATGCCCTCTACCTGGGAGCTGGCTATCTTGTTGGAATTGATGCCGATGACTTCGCCGTTGATGTTCAGCAGCGCGCCGCCGGAGTTGCCGGGGTTGATGGCTGTGTCAGTCTGGATGAAAGTACCTACGGTTCCGTCTTCCATGGTCACTTCCCGGTTCAGGGCGCTGATGATGCCGCTGGTGACAGACTGTCCGTAGCCTAAAGCATTCCCGATGGCGATGACGGGCGTGCCCAGCTTCAGGTCGTCGCTGTCACCCATGGTGGCGATGGTGATGGCGCTTTTGGTCTCCTGGGACAGGTTCTCCAGAGGAACCGCGATGACTGCCAGATCCATCTCCGCGTCCGTTCCCTTAATATAGGCCTGGGCCACGGAACCATCGATGAAAGTGACTTCCAGGGTATCCATGCCCTGTACCACATGATTGTTGGACACGATCAGAAGCTCGCTCTCGTTCTCCGCCACGATGATGCCCGATCCGCTGGACGCGCCCTGCTGGCTGTACTGCTGCCCCCAGAAGGTGGTCCCGGTCTGGGTGTAGTTGTTCACGATGGACACCATGGCCGGCATCACATCCTCCACCACATTGGAGATGTCCGTGTTCACATAGGTGATGTTTTTCACATTCTGCATCCAGGCATCGGCGAGCCCTTCGGGAAGTCCTGTCTGTGCGTCCTCACCGTCATCCGTGAGGCCGGCGCCCTGTTCCTCCGTCTGGGAAATCCGCTCGAGGCCGAACTGCACTACGTAGAACCCCGCCCCCGCGAACAGGCCGAACAGCAGACCCAGTCCCATGCTCAGCAGCACCTTCCGGAAACCGCCTTTCTTCTTTTTGCCGCCGATGCCCGCGGGCGGTTCCATGGCCTTGTTATAATTGGCGTCTGTCTGATAAGTCGTGTAGCTCCCATTGTCAGAATTGGAATAAATATCGTTCTCGTACATAATGCTTACCTCCTCCTGAAAGAATCCTCAGCCGAACCTTTCTTGTTTCATCTCTATGTACTAGAGTATATCCGGCAATTGTGTTAAAATTGTGTTTTCCTCATGAAAGAATCGTGAAATCTCCCCAGTACTCACGGTTCGCGGTGATCTTCAGGATCAGCCCCCGGGGCAGCATCCTGTAATGCTTCCCCAAAAGATATCCGGCATATTTGAAAGCGCATTGTGAAGCGTATGGAGTACCTTTTGTACAATATGAGACAGCCTTCGATCCGGCTACCGATAAACGTAAGTCTCCCTGTTTCCTTTGTTCGTGGAATCGCCGGAAAGCTTTGTTTACAGTTGCCAAAGAGCATGGATGTAATAAGATAGCCTTGGGGCATCACATGGATGATATTCTGGAAACATTGCTGATGAATATCACTTATCAGGGAGCATTTAGCACCATGCCTCCCCGTTTGGTGATGAAGAAGTTTGATATGACGATTATCCGTCCGATGTGTTTGGTCCACGAAGCTGACTTGGTAGAGTTGGCGGCTTTACACAGTTATCAGAAGCAAGTAAAGAATTGCCCTTACGAATCACAATCCAGCCGGAGCGATATGAAAGGGATTTTGCGGCAACTGGAGGAGATGAATCCGGAGGCCCGTTACAGTCTTTGGGGAAGCATGACGAATGTACAGGAAGAATTATTACCGGATAAAATAGATTAATTAAAATCGGTTGTTATGAAAGGAATATATACAATTTTGTTGCTTATCGTATCCAATGTCTTTATGACTTTTGCTTGGTATGGTCATTTGAAGATGAAACAGGAATATACTTGGTTTGCTTCTCTTCCGTTGATAGGTGTAATTGCTTTTAGCTGGGCAATTGCTTTCTTTGAGTATTCGTGTCAAATACCGGCGAATCGTATCGGGTTTATCGGTAATGGAGGCCCGTTTACATTGATGCAATTAAAGGTGATTCAGGAAGTGATAACTCTTGTCATCTTTACGGTGTTTACTACTGTTTTTTTTAAAGGAGAGGCACTGCACTGGAATCATTTGGCTGCATTCGTTTGCCTGATAGCGGCAGTGTATTTTGTGTTTATGAAGTGAAAAGATATTGTTTGTCAAATCCTATATGAATGTTTGAAAATTAGACGCTCTGTTTTACCCAAACAGAGCGTCTGTTTTATATAAATAGAGAGGGTGTCCGAAAAGGGTACCCTCTAACTTTTTTCTTTTTTTGTGATTTATCCAACAACTTATAAAAATGCCCCTCATGAAACTCAATTTTCTCCCTTTATCAGTCTTATAATCCTTTCCATCCCTCCCTTTCTTAGCCTTTTTCTGCTTGCAGATCATTTTTCCGATGTTAAATGCAATAGCCAATATTCCAAAGTCCATGACAATCTTCTCCAAGCCTTTATGCCTGAACCTCTTGTACTCTTTATTCCATTTTATTTGCCCGAAGACCGCTTCCACCTCCACCAGTCTTTTGCTCCTATGTTCAAGCCCTTTTGGTGAAGTGAGTTTCTCACGTGCCAGTCGCTTGTACCGCCTTAATTTATGATTCACCTTGATCTCCCTGTTTCCTCTCCCTTTGTGACATTTATTTTGTAGGGGACATCCCTGACAGTTCTTAGCACGGTAAACACTTATTTCACTTTCATATCCATTATCATTGACAGCCTTTATCGTGTAGGCAAATTTCATATACTGTCCCATCGGACATACAAAGTAATCTTCCGGTTCGTTATAATACAAATTATCTTGTTTGGAGATGTCACATTTCCATTTTTTTGTTTGTTCCATATGAAAATAATTATATTTCACATAAGCGCTTATACCGAAGCGTTCCATAAACTCATAATTTTCCTCACTTCCATATCCGGCATCCGCACAAACCTCTTTCATGAACCGGCAGTATCTCATCCGGCCATACAATAGAAATGAAATCAACGTCAACGTATCACCCGGATTGTGATAGAAAGCATAGTTTGTTATGAACTGGTTTTCCGTGGATATCTGTAGATTATATCCCGGTTTAAGCTGACCGTTCCTCATGTGGTCTTCTTTCATGCGCATAAAAGTCGCATCAGGATCTGTTTTGGAATAGCTGTTTCTTTCCCCCATTATTTCCAAGTGTTTCTCATATTCCTGCAGCTTAGGTAAGTACTCCTCATTAAGCTTTTTAATCTGACGAAGTTCACGTTTATTGCGGTTCTCCAGATTAATGGCATCTATTTTTTCTTTCAGAGCATGGCTGTCAATAGGAAGAGTTGATTCTCCAGGAGCGGTGTTGTCACCGAGAATACCCTCATCAATTTGAGAAAGTATACATTGAATCTTATTTTCCAGACGATCCTTATACTTTTCCACACTTTTGCGCCAGACGAAAGTATAACGGTTGGCTGCCGACTCCATCTTGGTCCCGTCGATATATTGTTTTTCCAGGCTGATATATCCCAACTCA
>OFFT01001874.1_pt1 | contig 11775 bp, 9 predicted proteins | sample 1521581 | NCBI WGS metagenome assembly OFFT01 (sample SAMEA3504084, study PRJEB24116) | mouse gut metagenome | biome: mouse gut; feature: mouse-associated habitat; material: faeces | place: Denmark | collected 2011
TGATTGTTGTTACAGATAAGACGCTGAAGGAAAGTCTGGTTGGAGAGGGTCAGCTGGGTAAGGTCGTTGTAAGAGCAATCCACATACTGAAGATTGGGGCAACCGTCGACACTTAGAGTGGTAAGGTCATTGTAAGAGCAAACGAGGTCGAGAAGAGCCTGGCAGTCGCGCAGACCGAGGGTCACCATATTGTTGTCGGAACAGATGAGAGTGGAGAGCGAGGGCAGACCTGAGACAAGGAAATTGGAGATCTCATTGTCGTCACAGTTGAGGTTCTGAAGATTCTCAACTCCCGACAGGGTGAGAGTAGTGAGTTTGTTGTAACCGCAGTAAAGATTCTTCAGAGCAGTACATCCTCCTACATTAAGAGACTCAAGGTGACAGCCCTGACAGTTAAGGGTCTGTAGGTTATAGGAATTGTTGAGTTCAAGCTCTACAAAGAGATTGTTTGAAATGTTAAGGCTCTTTAGAAGAGGGGTGTTGCTGAGAGAGAGATCCGTGAGACGGTTCTTGTAGAGTGACAGATTCTGGAGGACACTGCAACCATCGAGGCTTACCTCAGTGAGCTTATTACGACCGGCGTTGAGCTGCTCAAGAGCTACGCAGTCGGACACATCGAGCGAAGTGAGGTTGTTACGTGACACATCCACCTTGGTGAGAGCTTTGAAGCCTGAGAGGTCGAGAGATCCGGTAAGCTTCTTGTCCTTCCACTGGATAGCAGTCACGTGTCCGTTCGATACTGAGACACCTTCAATGGATGCTACCGAGTTAGGGCTTGCTTTAAGAGCACTGGCATTGTGTCCCTCGGCGAGAAAAGCCTTGAGCTGCTTCGCCTCATTCTTGTCAAGATTCTGAGCAAATGCGGTCATACTTCCAAGCACAACTGCAATGATTAATAACGCTTTTTTCATAAAACAATAGTTGTTGGTTGTGTTAATTTTATTAGTCTAACACTGCTAACCGACAAAAGGTTTTACTCTCGTTAAGAAAAGTTTTTTTAGCCTTATTACAGCATATTGAGACCCATTCTCACATCAATAAAAAATTTTCAGATCCCCCATCCTTTCATATACCCCAAAAGCATCCAGCTGTTTTTACTATACCCTCAATAGTCAAGGTCTCGAAAATAATTCGTAACTTTGCAATATGCCATATGCATGCACTGACAAAGACTAATCTATGTAAGTAATAACTTATATCCATCATATTAAGTAACTTCCCTGTAAACACAAAATAGTTTGGTCGCTTGTCAACTCTACTCGGAAGTTCTTCTTTTCCAATATGACAATAAAACCATTGACATTCATAGACCTGTTTGCTGGTTGTGGCGGACTATCGTTAGGATTTGAGCAGTCCGGATTTAAGGGGGTACTTGCCATTGATTTTTGGCAAGACGCTCTTACGACTTATTCATATAATCGAGAACATTCCAAAACTTTATGTGGGGATCTGTCTGCTATTTCACCAGATGACGTCAAGAATGAATTCAAAATTTCTGATGTTGACGTTATAATTGGCGGACCTCCTTGTCAAGGTTTTTCTGTGGCAGGGAAACGAATCATAGATGATAAACGAAATGAACTTTATAAGTCATTTGTTAACTTTGTGCGCGTTTTCAGACCCAAAGCATTCGTAATGGAAAATGTTCCAACAATTCTCACCATGGGGAACGGAATTATTCGAGATGCCATTTTGTCTGATTTTACCGATCTGGGATATACTATTAATTATAAGGTTCTTACTGCATCAGATTATGGAGTTCCACAAAATCGAAGAAGAGCTGTTTTTGTAGGACTACTTGGTGGGGAGATTTATAATTTCCCAACACCTTCGATTGATAAACATATATCATCTTACGAAGCTTTGAGTGACCTCCCTGAAAATTCTCAACAAGATGGGTCTTCTTATATTTGTGAACCAATGTCAGAATTTCAGAGGTTAATGCGTAAGTATAGCCGTGGGGTATATAATCACAACATAACGATTCACACGGCACGGACACAAGAAATCATCGCAATGGTTCCTGATGGTGGAAATTACAAAGACTTACCAAAGGAATTATGGGATACCCGCAAAGTCCATATAGCCTGGACGCGGCTCAATAGCAAGAGACCAAGTTTCACTATTGATTGTGGGCATAACCATCACTTTCATTATAAATTCAATCGAGTGCCGACAGTCAGAGAATCTGCACGCCTCCAAAGCTTCCCTGACTCCTTTATTTTTTTAGGGAATAAGGGGAGTCAACTCAAACAAGTCGGAAATGCCGTGCCTCCTCTACTTGCTCAACAAATCGCTCTCCAACTCAAAAATTATTTATGATTTATCGTCCCGAAAATCAATATCGCTGTACTATAATTCGTGGTAAGTCTCAGACCGAGATGGAAGACCTGCTGCCAGTATATGCCAATATTGTTCATAAATATTGTCCATGCAATGAGGAAGCTTTCCGCAGATCAGCTTACTCTGATTTGTCATATGCTCTATTCCATGTCAGAGACTTTACTTCTCTATCTGATAATAATCTCAAAACCGTCAAGAATCACTACACCGAGATTATGGGGGTGCTTCTGGGATTATTCTATCCTAAATTTGACCAAGACACTAACGAGACCATAATCCACGAGTCTGACTCATGTAAATTTCTTATTGACAATAGCGACTTTCCTACATTTTTCAAGAACCTTTGCTTGAACTTTCAGTTCCCTAATGGTGAGAAGAAAGCAACTGTTGTTAAGTCAGAAGTGGAGCTTGGCATAAAGTTAAAACCGTTCTGTTTTGTAATAAAGCTTTTATTCATTGCTCAAAACAACAAACAACTATTAGCAAAACAAGAAATTGGCTACTACGCGCTAAACAATCTTGATGTATTACATGGAAATGTGTCTGCTCAGGAGGTTTTCGATCACATAATGGATGACCGCAAAAATGGCATCAAGCGCAACAAACTGACAGGCTCAAATGAATGGCAACATATAAAAGAACAATTCAATCTTCTTGAATTAGCCAACCTAATTGAGCATGATTCTGAAAGGATTTGGCTCAACTCCGATGAATCCAATGCTATTTCATTGTTCATAAAGAGTCTCGACGAACCATTTTTCAATGTGGATGCTTACGATCTCTCAACAATTGAAGGTCGTAAACTAATGGTCCAAGAATGGAAAGAATATAACGGACAATTCCATAGTGAATTTTTAGACATTGCTTTGACAGGTCTGCCCATATCCAAGCGTGAAGAACTAATAGCAAGAAAATCCGCTATTAAGTCAACAACAGATTTAGGAGATGAGGGTGAAGCTTTTGTATTCAGATTAGAGCAAGATAGAGTCAGAGCTTTTAAAGAACGTCTTGTAAACAAAGTCCTTCTATTAGGAAAAACAAAAGGTCTTGGTTACGACATCGCATCCATTGAAGCTGACGAGAACAAGCATAACCCAGAATTTGCTCGTTACATAGAAGTTAAAACTACTAAAAGGACTACTCGTCCCTCATTCAATCTGTCATGGACGGACTCATTGAACATAACACGAAAAGAATGGATTGCTGCAGAACAATTTGGTCCTGCATATAATATTTATCGAGTCTATTTTACTAAAAATGAAGTGATAGTGATTCGTATCAACAATCCTTTTGCTCTTTCTAAAGAAGGTAAAATCGAAGTTATTCCCACCATTTATCAAATGGATTTTGGTTCAGACGTCATTGAATCGCGTTACCCTTTATAGTTACCCTTTTAATATGCTGAAAGTTGCTTCATTATTTTGTGGTTGTGGAGGTTCTGACTTAGGGCTGTTGGGTGGATTTACTTATCTTGGTCATCACTATCCACGTTTAGATTTCGATATAGTATTCGCTGTAGATTTTGATAAATGGGCAGTTGATACTTACAATCGAAATTTTCTTCATCATGCTGTTTGTGCAGATGTTTCAGATATTGATTTTCATACAATTCCAGATGTAGATGTGTTAATTGGAGGGTTTCCATGCCAATCATTCAGTACCGTCAATCCAACAAAGGACACCAACGATGAAAGAGCCAACTTATATAAACAAATCGTTCGTTTTCTACGAGAGAAATCTCCAAGATTTTTCATTTGTGAAAATGTAAAGGGGCTCATAACACTCCAACGCGGAGCAATCATACATAAAATTGTTTCTGAATTTGAGAGTGTGGGCTACAAAGTTCAATTCAAACTCATGAAAGCTGTTGAATTTGGGATTCCACAGAAAAGAGAGCGTGTCTTTATTGTAGGTATTCGAAACGATCAAAACTGTGAATATTCATATCCTCAGCCAATAAATACTTTTGAAAATGCAGTTCCTTTAAGCACTGTTATTGAACGACTGGATATTACTGAACAGAAATACTACTTTTCTGAAAGGGCTGTACAAGGCATGAAAAATGCCAAAAATAATATGAAACGTGGATTATGGCAAGACTTGAATGGTCCATGTCTTACCATAACTTCTCATTTGGCAAAAATCAGTATAAACTCTCGCGATCCGTTACTGTTGGTAGATCCAGCAAAAGAACTGTATCGTCGCTTTACGCCTCGTGAAGCTGCCAGAATTCAATCTTTCCCTGAAAATTTCATTTTAAATAACTCGGAATCTAAATCATATAAACAGATAGGCAATGCAATACCTCCTGTTCTAATGTGGCATATCGCAAAATCTCTACAAGATGCTGCTATATACAATGCAGAAATGCAACCTGAAGATGAGGCATCATCATATTTTATCTCTAAGATCTTCGAGCCAACTCAAAATCTATTTAATTACAACTCCAACCCATTCACAGAGACTCTTTTTAATGAGCCTACATCTCCTTATGGGAAAAAAATTGTATATTAGATAAAATCTTATAATTCTTTATTACACTAAGGATTAATTGATCGGAGCAAGCTATTTCAGAAGCATTTAGTCTTTTCAGTCATGCATTTGACAGGAAAGGTTAATGTATGTGTCCATATGTATTAGTAGATACGGAAAATCAATAGAATTTAAAGCTGTTTTCATAATTACTCAATTCTGTATGAAGTATTTCTGTTAGCAATAATATGCGTATTGCTGTTTTTTATACATTGGAATATCTGTGTTATAGGCATATTTTTCGTACCTTTGCAGGAAAGTAAAATGTATTGGGACTTTAAATCTAAAACAACCATAAAATGAAGAATTGCAAATATCGTGGCGTGGTGGTGCCTATGGTCACACCTGTCACAGAGGATGGCATGCTGGATGTTCCGGCTATAGAACGAATAATCGAGTTTTTCGCACAGAACAATGTGGCACCGCTCCTAATGGGCACCACAGGTGAAGGCAACAGTGTATCAGCATCCGACGGACTGCTAATGGTAGAGACCGCCGTAAAGGCCTCTAAAGGACGAATACTGATCTATGCCGGGCTCACAGGCAACTGCTTTGCCGAACAGTTAAGACAGGCAGAGGCATACACCAAAGCGGGAGCCGACGTGATTGTAGCCACACTCCCTTCCTACTATGCCTTGACTGACGAACAGATGTATGGATACTACAAGACTCTTGCCAATTCCATCACAGGCCCCCTCATGCTTTACAACATACTGGCAACAACCCACATGACCATACCGGTCGAGGTTGTGAAACGTCTTGCCGACCATCCGAATATTGTCGGGCTGAAGGATTCCGAACGCGATCTGGAGCGTATGCAGCAGTGCATCGCCATATCCCGGGACCGAGAGGATTTCGCTTACTTCTGCGGATGGGCGGCACAGTCAGCCTACTCGCTGTCGATAGGTGGTGACGGAATAGTTCCGAGCACAGGCAATTACGTACCTGAAATGTTCAACGACCTGTACCGCGCCGCATCGGACGGAGACATGACCACCGCCAACCGCCTACAGGACGAGACCAACGAGATAGCAAAAATCTATCAGGCAGGGCGCACACTGGGACAGTCACTCACCTGCCCTGTAAGCTGCTTTCCTTCGATCTGAAAAGTAACACACAGGATTCAAGAGAGCTACTCAGATCCTAAGGGTTTCTGCGAGCCATGGATGCTCATGCCTCTCACACGTCTTTCAGCTGAAGAAGAGCAATCCATCAAGTCAAGACTATGAATGATATACATTGGATAGACTACCTCATAGTCTTTGCTTCGATTGCATCGGCAATCGGGGTAGGGGTATATTTCGCCCACAGGCAGAAAGACACAAGCACTTACTTTGCAGCCGGCGGTAAAATTCCGGCATGGGCTGTAGGCATGTCGATATTCGCCACTCTGATATCAAGCGTGACATTCCTTGCATATCCGGGAGCCGCTTATGCCGGCAACTGGATACTTCTTGTCCAGGGACTCATGGTGCCTCTGGTGCTGCTGGCACTCATAGGGGTCATAGTGCCATTGTTCCGCAAAGTGGTGAAGCTTTCCACCTATGAGTATTTCGAACGGCGATTCGGACTTTTTGCCCGCATGTACAGCTCGTTCGCTTTCACTCTGGGACATTTCTCCAAGGCAGGCACAGTATTCTTTCTCGTGTCTATGGCATTGGCGACATTTCTTGATTTCAACATCTACGCCATAGTGATAGTGCTGGGCATCACAATCATCATCCTTACACTCCTGGGTGGCATGGAAGCCATAGTATGGATGGATGTCGCCCAAGGAGGCCTGCTTATAGGCGGAGGTGTGATATGCGTGATATTGTTACTGTTTCTTCCCGAAGGAGGCCCTTCAGAAGTGTTGCGCATAGCCGGTGAGTACAACAAGATTGATGTTGGTCCTTATGACTGGGATTTCACTCAGCTCACATTCATAGTCATGGCTCTTAACGGTATATTCTACGCACTGCAAAAATACGGTACGGACCAGACCATCGTACAGCGTTATCTTGCTGCCAAAAACGACCGGGATGCCAAGAAAGCGGCCTATATAGGAGTTATGATGAGTGTCCCCATCTGGACCATGTTTATGTTCATAGGCACATGCCTGTTTGCGTATTATCACACATCCGGAGCCCCTGGCCTGCCCGACGGACTGAAAGCCGACGAAGTGTTCCCTTATTTCATCAGCAACCAGCTCCCGGTAGGCATACGTGGACTTATAATAGCCGCACTTGCCGCAGCTGCCATATCAAGCCTCGACACAGACCTGAACTGTCTTTCTGCCATAGCTGTACAGGACTACTAAGCGGGCTTCAAAAAATCAAGCACTGATCGCCAACAGCTCCGTTTCGGACGCATTATGGTAGTGCTGTCTGGTGCAGGAGCCGTCGGAGTGGCCCTCCTCTATATCTCATGGGGAGGAGAGGGTGTACTGGGCGCACTGTTCTCACTGTATGCCATATTCTCGGCCGGCATTGTGGGAATATTCCTTCTCGGACTGTTCAGCCGCCGTGCCAACAAACAGGGACTATACATAGGCATAGCAGCATCGGTGCTATTCACCGCCTACGCAGTCCTGACCTCCACCAAACTCGACCTTCACGGAACAGGTATCAAAGAGACTATCCTTGACCTCGGCTCCTGGAATTTCACACAGCACAAATATATGCTTGGTGTTTACAGCCATCTTATAGTGCTTGTGGTAGGTTATATGGCAAGCTTCCTGTTCGCAGCCCCGCTTGCCGAGAAGGAACTGACCATATACGGTTATCTTGAAGACAAGAGAAAAGAAAAGCAAATGGATATCGAACCAGCCTGATATCTGTCAAGTTTTTGATTTAAAATAACAGTCTATAAATGAAACCAATCACAATCTTGCAGCCACAGAAAACCGTATTCGGTTCAGGCTGCATACAGACATTTGTCGACGACTATCTTTCACTCGGACACAGACGCCTTTTCATCCTTACAGCCCCCCCGATACTCCCTCTGATTGAACCGGCTATCAAACAGCTGAAAGACAATGGCGTAAACGTCGAAGTGTTCCAAAATATCCTTGCCGAGCCGACTCTCAACGACTTCAACACCATACTCAGTATCGCTCGTGAATTCCGAGCCGACAGTGTAGCCGGCATAGGAGGAGGATCGGTGCTCGATATCGCCAAACTTGTAGCAGCATTCATCGACAGCGATCAGAAGGCTGAAGATTGCTTCGGCACAGGATTCATCAAGAAGAAAGGACTGTGGCTCGCATGTCTCCCCACCACAGCCGGAACTGGGAGCGAAGTGTCACCCAATGCCATCCTTCTTGACGAACGCGACAAACTCAAGAAAGGAATAGTAAGCCCTTACCTGCTTGCCGACACTGCTTATGTCGACCCAATGCTCACAATGACCGTGCCTTCCAAGGTAACAGCCGATACAGGCATGGATGCTCTGACACACTGCATTGAGGCTTACACCAATAAGTTTGCTCACCCTGCGGTGGACATCTACGCTCTTCAAGGCATAAGACTGATAGCAGCCAATCTGTTGCGTGCGGTCAAGGACGGCAGCGACATAGAGGCTCGCGAGGCTCTCGCCCTCGGCTCTCTCTACGGCGGACTGGTGCTCGGTCCTGTCAATACAGCAGCGGTACATGCCCTCAGCTATCCCTTGGGAGGTGAGTTCCATATACCTCATGGACTATCGAATGCAATACTGCTCCCATCGGTCATGAAATTCAATCGTTCTGCCAATCTCCGTAAGTATGCCGAAGTGGCTATAGCCTGTGGCGCACCTGTCGGAAAGGACGACAATGAGACCGCACAGAATGGTGTAGACTTCATATGCGAACTGTCAAAGGCTGTCGGCATCCCACAGAAACTCTCAGACCTCAACATCCCTCAGAGCGCGGTCGACGGCATGGCAAAAGCTGCAATGGAGGTTCAACGTCTGCTCAAAAACAACCCTCGTGAAGTCACAGAACAGGATGCAAGGGACATCTACAACTCTCTTTACTGATATGAAACCGATCTTAGCTGTCACCATGGGCGATCCTGCCGGAATCGGCCCTGAGATTGTGGTGCGTGCCCTCAGCCATAAGGACACTTACGAGAAATGCCGTCCGATAGTCACAGGCGATGCAGCAGTGATGCAGGAGGCTGTGAGCCGTCTCGGCTATGATTTCAAAATCAATGCAGTGGGACGCATTTCCGACGCAAAATTTGAACATGGCACAATCGATGTCTACGACCTGCATTGTGTAGACATGAGCACATTCCGATTCGGAGAGGTACAGGCACAATGTGGCAACGCCGCATTCGTAAGCATAAAAAAAGCCATCGAGCTTGCCATGGATAATGAGGTGGACGGGACTGTCACAGCTCCGCTCAACAAGGAGGCTCTTAACCTTGCCGGACACCACTTTGACGGCCACACTGAGATATACGCCACATTCACCGGCACCAAGAAGTATGCAATGATGCTTGCCGATGAGAACATACGGGTGATACACGTATCCACCCATGTGCCTCTGCGCAAAGCATGCGACCTCGTGAAGAAAGCCCGCATCATTGAAGTCACCGAACTGATTGCCGACGCGTGCCGTCAATTCGGCATCGAGAATCCGCATATAGGCATTGCCGGACTCAATCCCCACAGCAGCGAGAACGGCATGTTTGGTGACGAAGAAGCCCTTGAGATAATTCCGGCTATCGAAGAACTGAACGCCCGCGGATTCAATGTCGACGGTCCGGTGCCGCCGGATTCGATCTTTGCAAAAGCCAAATGCGGGAAATATGACGGCTGCGTGGCAATGTATCATGACCAAGGGCATATCCCACTGAAAGTATGTGCTTTCAACTGGAACAAGGAGACCGGAAAGATGGAGAGCGCAAACGGTGTCAACATCACCCTCGGACTCCCGATAATCCGTGTCAGCGTGGACCACGGCACCGCATTCGACGTAGCCGGCAAAGGTATAGCAAGCGATGATGCGATGGTGCTCAGCATCGATTATGCCACACGGATGGCAAAATACCGCTTAGGAATCAAAGAATAATGATTGCCGTTATAGCCGACGACATCACAGGAGCAGCCGAGATGGCGGGCATAGCCCACCGTCTCGGTCTCTCTGTAAGCATGTCGACCAATCCTAAGGATCTTCCACCATGCGATGTGTCAGTCATTGCGACCGACACCCGCTCCATGACCGAAACCGAGGCTGCTGAAGTGTCCGCTAAAACTGCTGTCGCACTGGCGGATATGAATTCTGTGGAACACATATTCAAGAAAACCGATTCCGCTCTCAGAGGGCACGTAGTTGCAGAACTGGAAGCATTGCTGAGATGTTCCCAATACATACAAGCACTATACATACCTGCCAATCCATCAAAAGGAAGAATCATTCGTGACGGCGTATATTATATCAGCGGGACACCTCTTGATGAGACAGACTTTTCTTTCGACCCTGAATTTCCGGCACTCTCTTCAGTTCTTACCACGCGGTTTCCAGATGCCGGAATGAAAAAAGTGCTGTTTGCCGACGCTGTGAGCGAAGAAGACATAAATAAGGAAGTAGACAATGCCGACGGCTATACACTTCTTGCGGGAGCCGCCGATCTGTTCACTGCATTTCTTAAGAAGCATTGCCGGTGCAACACTGTCGCTCAAAAACGACCTGACATCAATCTTCATGACGCTCTTATAATATGTGGCAGCACACAGAGCCGCCCTATCGACTGCAGCGTAGATACGTTCCATATGCCCACCGACCTTTACGAAGGGACCTCAACCCCTGACAAATGGATCAAAGAGCTCTCTGGCAAATACTCCATATCCCATTCCATGATACTTGCAATCCGCGACCGTCATCGCATCGGGAAAGAGAGCGCAATATATCTACGCGAGACAATGGCTGAAACAGTGCGTGGCCTTACAGATATCCACACTCCGCGCGAACTCATAATCGAAGGGGGTGCCACAGCCTATGCCTCATTACAGAAATTGGGATGGGACACATTCACCATCACTGACGAGATAGCCCCCGGAGTGATACGCATGCGTGCCCCCAATGGAACACATGTCACCATGAAACCTGGCAGCTATCCTTGGGGCGGACTTTTCCCCAGTAAATAAGGCTGAGACATCACATAAAAAAGACGGGACCTGCTCACGCAGATCCCGTCTCATCAACTTAGAGAATCGGATTCTCAATGCAAACACTGAGAATCCGGCATATCATACATATTTAATATCCATTGGTACCAAATTCATTAGGATTGGCGATAGCATCAAGGAAGCTCTGAGGTATCGGGCGAACAATGTGCTTTGCCTCATCAAAGAAAAGGATGTCAGGATTGGTGGCGGCAAAGAAACTCTTTGTGAGCTTGCCACAACGCTTCAGGTCATACCAGCGCACCTGTTCACCAGCAAGTTCGCGCGCACGCTCCTGAAGGATGAAATCGATGGTCATATCAACCTGATTGACCTTCATCTCAGCCTGACGTCCTGTCACAGCAGCACGGTCACGTAGAGGCTGTACGTATTTTAGAGCTTTAGCTTGGTCATTGCTTGCGCGGAGTGCAGCCTCGGCTGCCACAAGATATATCTCTCCGAGACGTATCACAGGGACATCACCCTCCCACTTCTGATTGTCCTTTATCCACTTAATGGACGAAAACTTATTCATTGACGGATAAGTGTTCTTATATATGGAGCCTAAAACAGGATCGGTGGTCTCTGTCACCCATTTTCCGTCAGCAGTAAACATATCGGACGGATCAACACACACAAACGGAAGCATAGCTTTCTCTGCCGCCGACATAGTATAGTTAGGGGTCAGCACGGAAATTCCGTCAAGCCATCCGTCACCATTCTCGTCCACCATATTGCAGTTGCCGGAAGAATTGTTCTGATAGAACACAG
>OFFT01001875.1_pt1 | contig 11771 bp, 10 predicted proteins | sample 1521581 | NCBI WGS metagenome assembly OFFT01 (sample SAMEA3504084, study PRJEB24116) | mouse gut metagenome | biome: mouse gut; feature: mouse-associated habitat; material: faeces | place: Denmark | collected 2011
CCCCAGCCAGTAGCACAGGCTGTAGTGCCCCTTCCTCATCAGCCGCAGATACAGCCGGATTGAAAGGGACAGCTTGTCCATGGTGTGATGCTCCAAAGCCTCCCGGACATCCGGGGCCTCGCAGACGGCTGCCACGTTTGCCGTTACAGCCCTCCGGCCGGCCCGGTAGTTCCGGTAAATCTCGTTTTTCACTGCCAGAACCGTCATGCTCAGAAAATCATTGCGGATCTGAGGCCCGAAGTCATAAACGCCTTTCTCCCGGCTGATGGCGTTCAAGCGCTCCGAGAGCAGCCGCACCTTCTCCATATAGGCGCCGTCGTATCTGCCTGTCATGGACTTTTCGTTGATCCAGTAATGGTAAGGATAATAACCGGGTATCACACAGAGCTTCCGGGTATCCAGAAGCACCGGAAAGGTAATCTGCATATCTTCCCCCAGGGCTACCTGCTCGCGGCAGTACTTCATATTCTCCTGAAGCAGTTCCTTTCGGAAAAGCTTTGTCACGCGGGCCGGCTGGAGCGTCCTGCCGAAGAAGCAGCCGTCGTTAATCAGAACCGGAAACAGCTGCTCCAAGGCTTTCCGATCGTACACTTCCTTCCTAAAATTGGAAATCTCTTCCCGCTTGGGAATCTTAGGATCCTCAAAATCAAACACCAGGCCGCACACCACCAGATCTGCATCCTCCTGCTCCGCCGCCCGGATCATGCGCGCATACATATCCGCCTCCACCCAGTCGTCGCTGTCCACGAAGCCTACATACGCGCCTCTGGCCAGCTCTACGCCGGCTTTCCAGGCAGAGGTCAGGCCGCCGTTCTCCTTGTGATGCACCCGGATGCGGCCGTCCTGCTTTTCATACCGGTCACAGACGGCCCCGGAACCGTCCGTGGAGCCGTCGTCCACCAAAACAATCTCCAGGTGCTCCGCAGTCTGAGCCAGAAGGCTGTCCACGCAGCGTTCCAGGTAAGGTTTTACATTGTACACGGGAACCACAACTGTGATTCTGCATTCATTGTTTTCCACTTTCACTCTTCACCCGATTCAGAAGTTTTCGATATATGCCCGGACAGGCCAGAAACATCCGGTAGCCTATCCGCGTGCGCAGGGAAAAATTTCCGTAGGGCTTTACCCGCGCCAGTCCCCTTCGGATCAGCTCCCGGATATGCTGCTGCTCCTTTTTGCCCTCTCCGAGAAAATCCTGCCGCTCCAGATAAATATGGATGCTGCTGTCTGCCAGATACTTTAAAGCAGGAACCATCAGTTCTCCATAGCCCTCCCGCTCATAAAAGTCAACCCGTTCCTCCATAGCAGTCACCCAGTCCCCGCGCCGGGGATGAAAGCCTCTGGTAATGCTGGAGGGCGATATAAAATATCCGTACAGGGCGGCGTCCACATAAACCGCCTGCTCTGCCCTGTGAAAGATCCGGTAAGTAGTGGCCTCATCCTCATGAATCCGGCCCTCCGGATAGCGGATGCCGTCAAACAGTTCCCTCCGGTAGAGCTTGTTCCAGGCTACCACATAATAGACGCCCTCCGGCCCGTACAGCCCGGCCTGCATCTGCCGGCCCGTAAGGACCCGGAGTCCCCCTTCCTGCTCCCGGGGAACCGCCTCTCCCCTCACATATGCAAACCGGCACAGGGCCAAGTCACTTCCCGTACCCACGCAGGCCTCATACAGCCGCTCCACAAACTCCGGGACCAGGTAGTCGTCCGAATCCGTAAATACCAGATAAGAGCCTTCGGCACAGTCAATTCCCGCATTGCGTGCTCCCGAAAGCCCTCTGTTTTCCTGATGAATCACCCGCACCCGCCCGTCCTTTCGGGCATAGGTATCACAGATAGCAGGACAGCCATCATCGGAACCGTCATCTACCAAAATAATTTCCAGATTTCCATACGTCTGTGCCAGCACGGAATCCACACAGCGCTCCAGATATGCCTCCACCCGGTAAACAGGAATAATCACTGAAATTAAATCCTTCATGCTTTAAACCTTTTCCCTTCCCCGGACTGCCCGCAGCAGCCTCACCGCCTGCGCCCGGAGAACGCAGAGCAAATAAGCCGTCCGCACCTGCCCCCGGTACATAAAGAAATGGATCAGCCGGTAATCCGCCTGCCTAAGAGCTGCATTCCGGCCCGCCTGTCTAAGCTCTTCGTCCCTGCTGTATTCTTTAAGCTGCGCCAGCTTCTCCCGGTATGACAGCTCCCGGTCAAAGGGCAGGCTTTCTGCATAATCCAGAACCTCCTGAACCAGTCGGGCATTGATAATCCCGCTCTCGTCCCCGTGTCCCGTCAGTTCCCGGTAAAAGCGCCCGGCTTCCCTCCAGACCAGCTTGGCCAGGGAAAGCTTGTCCTGCCTCTTCCGGCTGGACAGGGTATTGCCCCCATCCTCCTGGATATAATGGTACAGTGCATCACTCACAACGGAAATCCCGGCTGAGCGCCGCAGATAATCCAGATTAAACAGGAGATCCTCTCCCAGGCTTAAGCTCTCATCAAAGGTTCCCGCCAGTTCCCTGCGGAACAGCTTATTCCAGGGCATATTCAGATACCCCTGCCCGTAAAGCCGCAGAAAACGTTCCCCCTGGGTCTCCGGAACATCTTCCGGGACCTTAAGCACATCCCTTCCCACATAGTGATGGTGAAAGCCGCAGACTGCCAGATCCCCGGCCTCCATCTCTCTAAGAAGCCTCTCCGCCAAATGGGCGTCCGCAAAGTCGTCGCTGTCCGCAAAAAGCAGATACTCTCCCCTGGCAGATCGGATTCCCGCATTCCGGGCTGAAGAGACACCTCCGTTTTCCTTATGAATCACCCGGATCCGTTTATCTCTCCCGGCAAAATCATCGCAGATCCGGGGGCAATCGTCCGGGGAGCCGTCGTCCACCAGAAGAATTTCCAGATCCGTCTCCGTCTGCCCCTGCAGAGACTTCACACACCGGGCAAGGGTCTTTTCACTTTTATACACTGGTACAATCACACTGATCACGGCGCCCTCCCTGTCCGGCTCCCTTCCTAGCGGTGAAGCCTCTTCTTAACCTGTTCCAAAACCAGCTTCCGTTCCTCTTTCCGCAGAACCACAAAAAAATTCACCAGCAGGGCCAAGACACCTGCCCCTGCTCCTGCCCCCAGAAGTGCTGCCCAGCTGTCAATCTCAAAGAAAACCTCAAAGGGAAACGCAACCAGGCATACGGCGCCGATGGAAAGCAGTCCCAGAAAAATATCTCCGTAAAACGTATGCCATTTCACCTGCAGGCAGCGGGCCGCATAGATAGGCGTAAAAACCAGATTTCTTAGGATTCCGTACACGGCGCTGGAGCCCGCGATGGCGTAAACCCCCAGGTCCGTATACTCCAGCAGAAGAAACACCGTAGCTGTAGTAAGGATTCCGCTTAAAAGAATCACCACAGCATTGAGCTTTACCCGTTTCGTAATCAAAAATACATGGTACAAAACCTGGATGCTGGCGCTGACAAAGAGTGTCCCCATGCTCAGCATCGCCAGAATATACAAAACCTCCGGATCCTGCGTCCCGCCAATCCAGAGGCGGAAAAAGGATTTTCCGAAGACGGCGACAAAGGCAATGGGAATACTGATAATAAAAATCATAATCCGATCTGCACTGGCGATAATATCCAAAAGCTGCTTTTTGTCCTCTTTGGCGTAAGCAATGATCATCTGGGGGTTGAAGACTCCTGCAATGGTTCCCATCAGGGTATTGATCACCGTCGTCACCTGAGTGGAAACGGAAATGGTAGTCATGGCCGCCGCGCTGATCATAATGTTGGCGATGGAGGTGTTCAGCCCGTCCAAAAGAAGCTGGCCTAAGCGGGTAACGGAATTCCACGCCCCCAGGGAAACCAGCTCTCTCACCTTTCCCCAGCGGAAATTCCGCCGCTTCACCTTCATTTCCGGCAGAAGCTTCCTGGTAAAATGCAGATTCACAGCCGCCTGAATCCCGGTGGAAGCCACAGACGCGCAGCCCACGTACCAGAGATAGGGACGGAAGAAGCAGTAAGCCGTCAGAAGGAAAACCAGACGTATCACTTCCCCCAGGATGGTGGCAACGGAGGTCAGCTCCAGACGGTCCTTGCTGTACGGCGCAATGCCGAAAACGGAAGTGACAATGCTGATCAGAAAATTCAGAAACGTAAAAAAGAAGAGCATCTGCACATCCGGCAGGCTTGCCTGGGCCGGAACCTGGAATATATGCCCCAGATACACCACCACAAACAAGGCGGGCACCAGAAACACCAGGGCCATCAGCACATTGGCAAAGAAGACAGAGGAAAAATATTCGTTTGCCTCCTTCTTGTCTCCCCGGTGAATGTGTACAGTGATAAAGCGGCTTGCCATGGTATTCAAAGCCGATACCACAATCTGGGCCGCCTGTACAAACTTATTTGCAATATCCGTAAACCCGTAGGCATTGGGAATCATGCGGTCAATCACTGGAAGCAGGACAAAGCCCAGCAGCATATTCACGGTAAAGGCCAGAAGCTGGGCCGTCATATTGATCGCAATCCGTTTCTTATTCATTCTATGGTTCTCCTACAGCACCAGCACTGCTTTGATAAGATACATCACCGTCAGCAGCTGGCCTATAAAGCCTGCATACATCAATCCCCGCTCCACGGGCTTTTCATACATCAGCCGGGCATTCCGCCCAATCAGTAGCAGTGCGGGCATAAAGGGAATAAAATAGCGTCCCTGTACGCCTTCAATCGAAATGTGATCCTTCGGTGTCCAGGTTAGCAGCATTCCGGCCAGGATGATTCCCGTACAGGCCAGGCAGACAAAGGATATCCACCATTTCTGCCAGCTCTTCACATATAAGGGCTCCTCCTGGTTTTTAAAGACAGAAAGAACCAAAAGCAGCAGAAACAGCATGGGAATAAGCTGCGCGATTTCTATCTCCACCCAGCCCATTTTCTGGCCTACCAGGGACTCCAGATAGAAAGACGTCTTATCGCTGAGGGTATTGGCCAAAATCCGCACCAGCTCCAAAGGCTGGGACAGAAAGTATCCCAGGGTATAGCCGGAGGTCGTAGAGGATCCCACGGTGCTGGTAGCCTCCGTGGTAGTGGCGATATAGCCTACCATCACCGTATTTTTGTTGAGAAAACTCAAAAGCGGCAGAAGGCACAATCCGGCCATACAGATTTTCCATTCCTTCTTCCCCGGAAATTTCCTGGCCGGAATGAGAAAGGCCAGCAGGCACATGGGCAGATAAATTCCGCTCTTTCCGTAGATAAAGACAATTCCCAGGATTCCCATTACCAGGATATCCTTAGCCCGCACCGGCTCCTGGCTGTACGCCAGGGAAATGCAGTAGCAGCTGTATAAAAATACCGTACCTGTAATCACTGCGTCATAGGAAAAAGAAGTGCACTGCTGCAGGTTCATAGGCAGAATCGCAAGCAGGAACAGGGTAATTTTCCCAAAAGGCAGCTTTTTCATCCCCAGGTAAGTCATACAGGCAAAGAACAGCAAGCTGCACCACCTGGCAAAGAGCAGCATAGGAACCGTCCCCAGATGCAAAAGCCTGGCCAGGGTCATCCCCAGAACCGCCGGCAGATACACAATCATAGGTGCATCCGTATTGGCCGTGGCATCCGCCTCCACCAGCCGGTCATCCTTCACCGCAGAAAAAAGCCCGTCGTAAATATTTTTGTAGTTGGTCAGGCTGGGTTCCGAAGTGAAATCCAGAGCCTCATCGTCGGCACGCTTCAGACACTTATTTTCTCCAATCTGTTCAATCCCCATAAGGGTATTGGAGTGCCGGTAGGACATATCAATATGATATTTTTCGTCCGGCGTCATATAAGGTGTCAGAAGGAAATTGTAAATTACCCCCAGACACAAAACCGTAAACAAAAACACCTTCTCAATCCTGCACCTGCGAATAAACGCCAGATAATAGAATCCGGCTGCGGCAGCCTCGAAAAACAGGAATATGGCGAAAAAGTACTTCTTCAAAAAGAGGTTGAAATAGGTATGGGCGTTCATGCTGAGCCGGCTGTCCGACTCTTCCCCATTTACATAAAATTTGTTTTCTTTATAATATCCCTTAGGCGTCACAATCACGGAAAGCCCGCTGTCCAGCAGCTCCTCTGTAAAATGCAGAGAAACCTCATAAGTATGCCCCTTCACATGACTTTGGGAATTGTCAAAGATTAACCCGATATACTGGCCGTCCAGCAGCCCGGCCGCATCAATCTCTGCTTCGCAGAGCCGTTCTCCCGATGTCACATCCGTCACCTGGGCCTGAATGCTGCCTGCCGGAACGAAATCCACCGACAGATCCATCCGCACGCCCAAGCCCACAAGCTCTTCCTCTTCGGTGGTATAATACTGGACCAGATCCTGCGTCTTTGCCGTCACAGGTAGCAGCTCACTGTTATCCCGCATCACCACTACCCGGTGGGTGCTGTTCATGGCTTTGCGTATTTCCCCATCATACACATAAAAGAAAATCAGTGCCACCAGAAAGAGCAAAAGTCCCAGTCCCAAAATCCGGCGGTATTTTCCGCAAAATGCCTGTATTCTGCCAAAAAATGCAGCGATCGGCTTTGTCTTCTTTTCCGTCCCGTCTCTGTTCTCTTTCCCGCTCTTCTTCCCCCACAGCAGAAAAAACATTCCCCCCAGAAGCAGGAACATGCAGGTCATCAGAAAAGGTTTCTGGACATCGTGCACCGGAACCCGGTAGACAGCATTGTAGATTAGGTTGTGTTCCAGGGCTTGTCCGTCCGCATACGTATTGCCGGCGGTCCGCTGTACCGTGTTCAGCCAGACGGAAGGCCCTTCCGGGATTCCCGGGCTGCCGTTTCCAGCGATGTCTCTGCCCGTGATCACCACCTCCAGGCCGCGTCCTTTGGGTTCTTCCTCAAAAACAACGCCCCAGAAAGCTTCCACCTCCAGATCCGCCAGGCTGTAAGTCTGGCTGCCCAGAAGCGCTCCGCTCTCCAGGTCGCGGGCTTCGATCTGAATCTCTCCTCCGGAAAAGAGATGTCCGTTATCTGTGAAATAAAAAGAAAGCTGGCTAAGGGCATCCTCGTCCGCATAATACTCAAATCTCAGTTCCGTATCATCCGTAATCTCCTCCGTCTTCAGCCTCAGGGAAGGCTTTCCCACGCCCTCCAGTCCTCTGGGATCCAGCCTGTCGTGGGGAATCATTGCGGACACGACGAAATAGAGTATGCAGAGTACTGCATACCCTATGAGCCACTTTCTCTTATTCTCCAAGACCGCTCTCCACAGCTTCTACCATAGCTGCCAGTGCTGCCTGCTCGTCTGAACCTTCGCAGATAATTTCAATCTCATCCCCGGATTTTACACAAGCGCCCAGGACACTCAGCACGCTCTTTGCATTTGCAGTCGTATTGTCAAATGTGAACGTAATCATGGACTTAAACTGCATGGCCGTTTTGCAGAGAATACCCGCAGGTCTCAAATGCAGCCCCGTTGGATTTTGAATTACTACTTTCTTGCTTACCATATGCAGAACCTCCGTTCTTTAATCTCCATTTGAATTGCTGTTCCCGGCAGAACCGCCCGCTGCTCTTGTGAGCTTAAATTCGATTTCCACATCCTCCATCAGTCCGTACATCTCAGGAAGCGTCACCTCCGCAATGCCGGTGTAATCCCCTGCTCTGGTATACTCCTCCAGATCCAGAGCCACCCGGACCTCGTTCTCATCCAGCTGCTCCAGCTCTGCACTCGTTCCTTTGACTACAACTTCAATCTCATTTAGATTCCCATAGTCAATCTTCATACCTCTGGAAAGATTTTTTACTTCAATCTCCGAGACCGGAATCTTCACGCTCTTTCCCTGCTTGCGCTCCAGCTCTACCACAACCGTAACCATGGCATCCGCCTCATTTACCAGCCGGATGTTTTCCGGAAGATACTTGGCAATATCCACCACGATCTGCGTATCTTCCTCAATTCCTTCGATGTTGATCTCCTCAGCCGGGATCACAATCTCACTGACTTTGGAAATATCTGCCGTAGTTCCTGCAATCTTCACTGTCTCCGGTTTTGCAAAAATATTTTTGAAACTGTAATCCCCGGACGGAACGCCCGTATATTCCGGTTTCAGCCTTACGTCTTTCTTTCTCAGCATGGTTACTTTTACGTTCATGCCTTCCGTCTTCCCGGCGTATTCCAGATAGGTGGTATCCACCATAGCCCCGTTGTTGTCCAGAATCGTCAGCGCACAGATCTCGCTCCGGTCGGAGTTGAATCCTGTAATATCCAAATCCGCCTGTACCCGGTTAATCCTGGCCACCACAGAGGCAGGTCCCCGGATCTCGATCAGGCTCTGCTCGGGAAGAGCCGTTCCCACCACATAAGCGTCGTCCGCCTGGCCGCTCTGCTTCACCACTACATTGAACAGCTCGCTGGCTGCGTCCTCAATGCTGATTACCACATTCTCCCGGCTCTTTGTAATATCGGCAGTCCGCACATTCCGGTTGCTGCAGGATACCTCGATCCCCACCAGATTGCCGAACTTAATATTTTTCTCCATATCGGCCGTAGCCGTAAAATCTTCTGCGGAAAGTTTATCCAGAACCGAGCGCTTGGCCCATACCCGGATATTGATGAGATCGCTGTTGTCCTCCACCCGGTACACCTGATCTTTGTCCGTAACTGCATCCTCATTGAGCATGGCCACCCGGATAGAGGAAAAGTCCTGATAAGTCACCGGATCGTCAATGTTGATGACAATCAGCCACAGCATAACCGCAGAGACTATGGAAAGAAGCTTCAGGCCCAGGTTATTTGTCAGCATCTTTTTCACGCTTCTTCACCCGCCCTTTCCACAATTTGAACCGGCCCGTATCCCGGGTTTTATTCTGGGCAATTACCAGCTGTCCCCGCAGCTCTTCCTGGGTCAGATCCCGCTGCAGCTCTCCTCCCGCGGCCACAGATACTTTCCCCGTCTCCTCCGAAACCACAATCGTCACAGAATCTGTCACTTCACTGATTCCCACCGCAGCTCTGTGCCGGGTGCCGAGCTCCTTGCTCAGAAAGAGATTATCCGAGAGAGGCAGGTAGCAGATACAATCCGGTTCTCCCGCACAATCACGGCCCCGTCATGAAGGGGCGTATTGTGTTCAAAAATATTAATCAAAAGCTGGCTGCTGAGTATGGAGTCCAGGGTAATCCCTGTCCGCTCATACTCATTCAGCGGCGTATTTCTCTCAAGCACAATCAAGGCGCCGGTCTTCACCTTCGCCATCTCAAACACAGCCTTTACCAATTCATTCACCGTCTTGTCGCTGAACCTGGCGCTGTCCTCCTTAGAGCTGTCAAAGCTGAACACAGAATTGATAAGATTCTTCTGTCCCAGCTGTTCCAAGGCTCTGCGCAGCTCCGGCTGGAATACAATCACCAGAGCCGTAATTCCAAGGCTGAACACGTTCCTGGCCAGCCAGAGAATGGTATTCAGCTGGAATCTCCACGCCAGAAAAATAAAGATTAGAAGCACGGCAAAGCCCTTTAGAAGAGACCAGGCTCTCGTCTTCTTAATCCAGGCCATTACCTGGTAAATCAGGAAGGATAAAATAATCACTTCCACAATATCCGTGCGCCGGATCTGCAGGGAGTCCCACTTCAAGAACTGCTGTACAAATTCCGTAAAAGAACTCCGCATTTCATTCCCTCCTATCCTGAATTCTGCATCCGCCCCTCCGGGCGCCTGCCTTCCTGCTTCTGTCTATGCCATCCTGTCTATGAATTCTTATGCTGGGGATTCGCCGCAGGCTTTTTCCCTGTACTGCTCTTCTTTCTCACCGAAGCCGGCTTCCGCTGGGAACTGATCCGCTTTACCCGCTTTTCGGGAACTGCAATCGTCACCTTGGGAACCGCCTTCACATAATAGTAATATTCGTCATCCTCAAACTGTACGTACTCCGTCCTGGAATAATCCAGGGTAAACACCGTGATCTGCAAGGCCATCACCAAGGCCATAGATACCAGGGTGCCCAGAAGTACCGGCGCAATTTTCAGGGATACGTTCAGCACCATACTCCCCGTCAGCAGGACTATCACATTGATCACAGCCCCCACACCTACCGCAATGGACCAGGCATAATCAATGGACATTCTCCGTATCACATACACTACAATAATGGTCACGGCAAAGGCGATCACCATTAGAAGCATTTCCCGGTTCCGCACCACATTATCAATCAGATATGTGATTTTCTGCTTCATGGCTTCGCTTTCCTTACCCGTGCCGCTTAAAATCGTGGTATTCAGCTTCATATACTGCATCAGGTAAAAAATAACCGTACCGCAGCCCACCGGAACCGCAGCCAGAGGATTTCCCACAAGTCCCATAGAAAGGGGCACCAGATAAGGCATCTTCACGGCAAAAGCCAGCGGCGTGAGAACCAGAATATAGCCATACTGGGAGGCAGTCCTGAAAAACAGCAGAAACATCAGGATTATGACCACGAAAGCAATGGCAAACACCTCAAGGGAGAGGGCGTAGGCATGCGCCATAATCAAGAATGCCCCGAATACAGCAATGGCATTTATGGGGAGAAAAGAGCACATCAAAGCCAGAATCATGGATATGGCCGGGCTCTTCGCCCTTTCCATAAAACCGATATTCCCGTTGATAGCTAAAAATGTAATAATAGCCAGGCTGAATTTCAGCAGGGGGATGATATAAATGTCATATTTCCCCATAAATATTTTTGCTTTCTCTCTAAATTCCAGTAGCGTTGTCATCTTTTTTCGTTCCTCCTGATGTGAAATCACTGCTTCCGTTTTTGGATTCCATCTGATAAATATGGGCAATCCTTTTCAAAATCTGGTGATATACAGCAAGATTTCTTTTGTTTTTTTGATACCGCAAATGGTATATGACATAATGAATCAGGAGAAAAACTCCTAACAATCCCAAATAGAGAAAAGCAAATCTTTTCCCCAGCGCCGGCAAATCCATCTTATGGAGATTTGTCAATAAATATTCCATATTATAAAATCCCCACAGCCCCATGCACAGCGCAAACGAAACCGTATACGAAATCCACGCAAAGATCAGCTGAAGGCTGATATAATCGCTGCGAAAATATCTGTTCATGGACAAAGCCTCTTTTCCCTCTCCTGCCTCGAAGGAAGCTGCCTTTGTCATTAGCCGGATCTTATCCTCGTTTAACATGATTCACCTCTGTAGTTATGGCTTTCCCATTGTCTTTCCGTACATTATACCACAATTAATATCCTCGTCCAATACAAATGCTTAAAAAATAAACTTTTTCCACCCCCAGGGCCAAAAGCACTTCCGCCGCCGCATCTATGGTACTTCCGGTGGTATAGATATCGTCCACCAAAATCACCTTTCTTAATCTTACATCATTTTGCACTGCTTGAAAAGCATTTTTCAAATTGCTCCTGCGCTCCTGCCGGCTCAGTTCTTTCTGGGGACGGGTTTTCTTTACCCGCACCAGAAGACGGCCATAAACCGGAATTCCCAGCTTTTTCCCAAGTCCCTCTGCAATCAGGCCTGCCTGGTTAAAGCCTCTCCTGCGTTTCCTTTTCGGATGCAGGGGAACGGGAATCAGGGCATCCGCCTCCCAGGCCCGGACGGTCTCCCCGCAGCGTTCCAGAAGTTCCTTTACATAAAAATCCGCATACTCCCTGCGGTTTTTATACTTAAACCTGCCCACGGACTCCCGCATAAGGGGATCATAAACAAAAGCCGCCTGTCCCCTGGCAAAGAGATGCTTTCCCTTCCCGCAGTCCGGACAGTACTCTGCCTC